>JGI12269J14319_10001036_pt1 | contig 27458 bp, 23 predicted proteins | sample PeaSoiSIISIP2007_FD_14319 | JGI IMG/M metagenome (IMG submission 14319)
GGTGCCGCCGGTGCCGCCGGTGCCGCCGGTGCCGCCGGTGCCGCCGCCGGTGCCGCCGGTGCCGCCGGTGCCGCCGGCCGTGGAGCGTTCGGCCCGGCTGCGAATGGCGGCGAGGTCGCTGCCGGCATCGGGCTCGGACCATCCCTGGCACCAGATCTCCTCGCCCGACGCCATGGCGGGGAGATAGCGCGCCTTCTGCTCGGGGGAGCCGAACTCGAAGAGGGTCGGCGCCAGGAGGAAGATGCCGTTCTGGCCCACCCGGGTGGGGGCGCCGGCGCGGTAGTACTCCTCCTCGAAGATCAGCCACTCGAAGAGCCCCGCCCCGCGGCCCCCGTACTCCTCGGGCCACGACACCACCGACCAGCGGGCGTCGAACATGGTCCGCTCCCACTCCCGATGGGCCTCGAACCCGGCCGCGGTGTCGAGCGACGGGAGGGGGCCGGTCCCCCGCGACGGGGAGGGGACGTTGGCCTCGAGCCACGACCGGACCTCGGCGCGGAACCGCTCCTGCTCGGACGTAAAGCGGAGATCCATCGGTGTCATCGGAGGATGAATCTGACACACGTCGCAATCAGGCTCTAATCAGGCTTGGTTGGGGGTGCGTTGGTCCGGCGTTGCGGGCAGGTCGTCATCGGGGGCGCAGAGTGGCTATTAGGACGCGGAAAGCGAAGAATCCCCGCTCCAACGAGGACGTAGGGCGCAGAAATGCGAATCATCACGAGGCTCAAGACGAAGACAGAGGCGAAGAGAAGGGTGCCGATCCAGACGCAGCTCGGCATCGCTGCTGTCGCGGTCGTGGCCACGATCGCCTTCTCGTCCACCGCCCCGGCTGCGGCCCGCACCCCGGCGACCACGAAGGACCTGGCCGCGCTGACCACCTGCATGACACCGCACCAGGCCTGGGTGTGGGAAAAGGCCGTGGTGAGCGTGCCCGCCATCGTCCTGATCCCGCCCCGAATCTGCCCGTCGTAGATCGGTCGGAGGTCCCGGCGGATCCCCCTCGCACAGGCCGGACGGGGTCCCCTGCAACAGAAACGATCTGACACACCGCCAGATGTTGGGCAACAATCGAAGGGGCCGGGACGCTCAATGTCCGGGCCGCGACGCCCGGAAGCCGGGCGCAGGAGGTCGGGCATGCCCAACGCCGTCATCGTCGACGCGGTACGCACCCCGGTGGGACGCCGCAACGGCAAGCTGTCGGGCTGGCACGCCGTGGATCTCGCCGCCGCGCCCTTGAAGGCGCTCGCCGAGCGCAACGACCTCGACCCCGCCCTCGTCGAGGACGTCGTCATGGGGTGCACCATGACCGTCGGCGAGCAGGCCATGAACATCGGGCGCAACGCCGCGCTGGCGGCCGGCTTCCCCGACACGGTGCCGGGGACGACCGTCGACCGCCAATGCGGGTCGGCCCAGCAGGCCATCCACTTCGCGGCCCAGGCCGTGATGTCGGGCGCCATGGACATCGTCATCGGCGCCGGGGTCGAGTCGATGAGCCGGGTGCCGATCGGGTCGACCACCGACCCCGGGCCCGGCGAGGCCTACGGGCCGACGGTGCACGCCCGCTTCGAGTTCATCCACCAGGGCCTCTCGGCCGAGGAGATCGCGGCGCGCTGGCACATCGGGCGGGACGAGATGGACGCCTTCGCCCTGCAGTCGCACCGGCGCGCCGCGCTGGCCCAGGACGAGGGGCGCTTCGCGCACGAGCTCGTGACGCTGCGCTCCCCGGGCCCCGACGGGGACGCCACCATCGACGCCGACGAGGGTGTACGCCGCGACACGAGCATCGAGAAGCTCGGCGGCCTGGCCCCCGCCTTCAGCGAGGACGGACTGGTCACGGCCGGGACGTCGTCGCAGATCTCGGACGGGGCCGCAGCCGTGCTCGTCATGAGCGAGGAGCGCGCCGAGGCCCTGGGCCTTCGCCCCCGGGCCCGGTTCCACACCTTCGCGGTGGCGGCCAACGACCCGGTCATCATGCTCACCGCGCCCATCCCCGCCACCCGGCTCGTGCTCGAGAAGGCCAAGCTGCGCCTCGAGGACATGGACGTGGTGGAGATCAACGAGGCCTTCGCCTCGGTCGTGTTGGCGTGGGAGCGCGAGCTGCATCCCGACATGGCCCGGGTCAACCCCAACGGCGGCGCCATCGCCATCGGCCACCCCACGGGGTGCTCCGGAGCGCGGCTCATGGCCACCCTGCTCAACGAGCTCGAGCGCACCGGCGGCCGCTACGGCCTGCAGACCATGTGCGAGGGCGGCGGCCAGGCCAACGCCACCATCATCGAGCGTCTGGGTTAGGGCCCGCTCCCCCGTCTCGATCCGCTCGCGGTCGACCTCACCTCACAGGGCGCGCGGCGGCGCGCCGCGGTAGCGGAGGTGGACCACGCCGTTGCCGAAGCGGCGGTGGTCGAACAACTCGAGCTGCACGCGGGCATCGTCGGGAAGGGCGCGGGTGCCCCCTCCCACCACCACCGGGGTGAGGAACAGCTGGTACTCGTCGACCAGCCCGGCCCTGATGGCCTGGGCGGCGAGACCGGCGCCGCCCACGGTGATGTCGCGTTCCGCCGACGCCTTCATGTGCCGGACCGCTTCGGGGTCGAAGTCCCGCTCGATCCGCGTCCGGGCGCTCGAAGGCCGCTCCAGCGTCCTCGAGTACACGATCTTGTCGGCCGTCCGCCAGATCTGCGCGAAATCGTGCACGACGTGGGGTTGGTGGACGAGGTCGGGCGGGGTCTCCCAGTAGACCATGGTCTCGTACATCCGGCGCCCGAAGAGGTAGGTGCCGATCGGCCTCTCGAGGTCGTTGACGAAGGCGTACACCTCCTCGTCAGGCTGGGCCCAGTCGAAGTTGCCCTGCGCGTCGGCGACGTAGCCGTCGAGCGACGTGATGGCGGAGTAGATCAGCTTGGCCATGGTGATCTGTTGTGAACCCCGGTGATCCGCACCGCCGCCACCGCCACCGTCACTCCCCTGCCACCGACCGATGCCCGACGCCCGACGCCAGCCGCCCGCCGCCCGCCGCTCGCCGCTCGCCGCGGGTTACGCGGGGGTGAGCAGCCGGTCGCGCACGGAAGGGTCGAAGGCGCCCTCGGGTGCGACCTCAGGCCCGCACGCCATGGCGGCGATGAGCATGAAGAGGTCGGGGTCCCCGCCGTTGAGGAGCTCCAGTCGCCGACGCCGCTCCGCGATGCGGTCCGGACCGAGGGGGATGTGGGCGTCGGTGAACGCCTGATTGCAGATCCGGAGCCGCCGCATCCGCTCGGCGCGTTCCTCGGAGTACGGAGCGAACCGCTCGGGCGCCCAGTCGTCGTCCTCGATCAGGATGTCGCTGACCATGCGCGCGTCGCGCAGGGCGATGGACAGGCCCTCTCCGATGGTGGGATCGCTGAAGCCCGCCGCGTCACCGACCAGGACGGCACCCTCGGCAGTCGGGTCGTCCGTCCACGAGTCGAACATGGGGTAGGCCGCGCACGGCCCCGCCGGGACGGCGTCGGTCAACCTGGCGCTGTCGGGGATGGCCTTGACGGCGAAGGAATCGAGGAAGGTCCTGGCCTTGTCGCGCCCGGCCAGGCGCGTGCGGTCCTCGACGGAGAAGCCCAGATAGAGACGGGCCATGCCCTCGCGCTGGGGAAAGACGTAGAGCATCGAGTCGCCGTCGGTGCCGATGGAGGAATGGCCGTCGGGCCAGTCCCGGAGCTGGTCGACGAGCATGCCCGCCAGGAAGATGCGGGGATCGTTGCGGTGCAGCTCGATGCCGAGTTGCTTGCGTATGGCGGACTCGCGCCCGTCGGCCCCCACCACGATGCGGCAATCGACGCGCTGCTCGGTGGGGCCGGCTTTGTAGGTCACAGACGGCGTCGCACCGAAGGTCACGTCGAGGAGCTCGGCCTCGTGGACCACGTGCGCGCCGGCACCGACCGCCTCTGCCTCGAGCGCCCGGCACGCGGTGGGGTGCCCGATCGCCATGCCACCGGGGACACCGGGAACCAGCGCGTCGAGAGGGAAGGCGGTGGCATCGGCCTCCTCGGGCGTGATCGTCTCGTCATAGCCGACGAAGCGCACGATGTCGCTCCCGCCGGCGGCGATCAAGCTGTCGTGGAGACCGAGACGTTGCGTCTCGGCCACGCCCCACGGATGCATGTACTCCCCGCGCACGTGGTCCACGTATTCCCGGGAGCGCTCCAGCGCCAGGACCGACACGCCGGCCCGGGCCAGTGCCGCGGAGAGCGCGCTGCCGGCGATTCCTGCGCCGACGACGACCACATCGACTCGTTCCGTGCTCATGGCTCGCTCCTCTCGGAACCGGTCTTGTCGGAACCGGCTGGTCGGGAAGGATGTCCGTCGTCCGTCTCGTCGAGGAGCGATCGTAGTGCCCTTACCCGGCGCGCTCGTCAGGGAGCGAGGCGGTGGAGCGTGGCGTTGGCCTCGGTGACGATGGCCCCGATGACCTCGGCGACGCTGGGGAGCTCCTCGATCACGCCCACGACCTGCCCGGTGGGGAGCACGCCCACGTCGGTCCGCCCCTCGACCAGGGCCGCCTTGGTCATCATGGGCGCGTTGGCGGCCATCACCACCTGGGCCCACGAAAGCTCGTTGGCCTCCTTCATGGCGCGCCCCTCGGTCAGGAGCGCCCGCAGCGAGGTCCGCGTCTGGCGCCGGAACGCCAGGGCGTTGCGAAGCGCGCGCGGCAACGCCGCCAGCCGGCCCGCGCCTTCGAGATGGTCCACGACGTCGGTGCGGATGACCCGCTGGGGCGCGCCGTCGACGCGGGTGGTCACGACGGTCCCGGTGACGGTGGTGCCCAGGTAGATCTTCTTCACCTCGTCGGGGACCGTGCTCTCCCGGGTGAGCAGGAAACGTGTCCCCATGGCGATGCCGGCCGCGCCGTAGGCGAGCGCGGCCACCAGCCCGCGCCCGCTCGAGAATCCCCCCGCCCCGATGACCGCCACCCGGTCGCCGACGGCGTCGCAGACCTGGGGCAACAGGAGCGACGTCGGCACCTGACCGGTATGGCCCCCACCTTCCGAGCCCTGGGCGATGACACCGTGGACCCCCCACTCGGCCACCTTCTCGGCGTGACGCCGGGCGCCGACGGTGGGGATCACCACCACGCCCGCCTCGCGCAGCGCCGCCACCATGTCGGGGCGAGGTGCCTGGGCGAAGCTGGCTACCTTCACCCCCGCCGCGACGAGCAGGTTGATCCGCTCGGCGGAGTCGGGGGCGTCGGTGCGCAGGTTCACGCCGAAGGGTGCGTCGGTGCGCGACCGCACCTCGGCCACTGCGGCACGCAGCTCGTCGAGCGTCATCGTCGCCGACGCCAGGATCCCCAGCGCCCCGGCGTTGGCGGTGGCAGCCACCAGCCGGGGCCCGGCCACCCAGCCCATTCCCGTCTGCACGATGGGGTAGCGCACCCCCACCAGGTCACACAGGTGCGTGCGGAGCGTCGGGTGCGGGTCGGGCAACCCGGTGGCGTCGGACGTTCCGGCGTCCGGTGACGGCGTCAGGACGGGATCTCCTTGTCGCGCTGGCGGTCGGGGTCGAGAACCTCGCGAATGAGCTCCAGCTCCTCGGCCGTGGGCAACGCCGTGACGGGCACCGGGTCGGGGACGACGAGGTCGAAGCCGGTGGCGGCGACGAGCTCCTCCACCGAGACGCCCGGGTGCACCGATCGGATCCGCATGGCGTGGTCGGGGGTCTCGAAGTCGAACACGCCCAGATTCGAGACCACCAGGCGGACGTCGTGGAAGCGGGTGGCCGCCGGCCCCGCCGCGGCGGCGCGGTCGTAGCCGACGCCGCACACCATGTCGACGTGCTGGACGAAGCTGCGCGGCGTGTGGGCGGGGACCCAGTAGCTCGTGGGGTGGTTGAGGCTGTTGCCCGGGGCGCCCCGCACCCCGATGAGCTGGGCCTTGGGCCGGACCCAGTCGCCGATGGCGCTCAGGTTCTGGTTGCCGAAGCGGTCCACCTGCGACGCCATCATCATGATGTGGCGCCGCCCCGACCACACCACGTCGAACACGCGCCGGTACGGCATCCACGCCTCGAGCACGAGCTCACGACGGGAGGAGGACACCGACGGGGTGTTGGCCATGAGGGCGGCCTCGCCGTCGGTGAGGACGAGGTCGGGCGAGAACGTGAGACGGGCCAGTCGGGCCCCGATCTGAGGCACCGTGCCGAAGGGGCTGGCCATCACCTCGCCGGCGCCTCGCCAGGCCTGCGCGCATGCCACCGCGCACACCTCGGCCCGCGTGACCTCGAGATCAGCGCTCACGGCTGCCCACGGGAAGCTCGGGAAGCTCGAGAATCGCGGGAATCACGGGAGTCGCGGGAATCACGGGAATCACGGGTGCGCTCCGGGTGCCGGTGCGACATTCCGACGACCTCCTCGCACTCATCGGGCAGCCGCCGAGTCCTCGTGCACGGCGGCGCGATAGCCGGCCTCGTCGCTTTGCAGGTAGCGGGCGTCGAAGGCCGACCAGGCGTCGGGATCGGCGGCCGCCGACGCGTACGCCTTCTGGAAGGGCTCGTCTCGTTCGTAGTCCGGGGGACAGGAGGTGAAGTGCGCCCCGCCGGGGACCTCGGCCACGGCGTCGACCATGAGCCGGTTCACGGTCACGGTCTGGATGGGGCCCTCGTCCACGAGCCGGCCGGGCTCGACCACCTTCTCGGCGGTGACGAAGCGGCGGGCGGCAGCCCCGAGAAAGAGCTCGTCGAAGAACGGGTCGGGGCCGAGCACCTGCCCGTTGCCGTGGGTGTCGGCCCGGTTCACGTGCACGAACGCGGCGTCGAGCGCCAGCGCCGGCATGGCGACCAGCTCCTCGCCGTCCTCGTAGGGCGAACGCACCGTGCGCAGGCCGGGGTTCACTCGCATGACGTCGGAGCCCAGTCCCGCCCGGGTGGGCAGGAAGGGCAGGCGCTGCGAGGCGGCCAGCAGGCCCAGGTAGAACATCCCCTCGTCCACCTCCATGGCCTCGATGCTCCCCGCCTGGCGTGCCTTGCGGAAGTGGGGGTCCAAGGCGATGGAGTCCAGCGTCACGAAGGCATAGACCACTTTGCGGACGCGTCCGGCCGCGCACAGCACGCCGACGTCGGGTCCGCCGTAGGAGACCACCGTGAGGTCACCGATACCGGCCCGCAGGATGGCGCGTACCGCCGCCATCGGCTTGCGACGCGAGCCCCATCCCCCGATGCCGACGGTCATGCCGTGTTGCAGCTCGCCGACCATCTCGTCGAGCGTGCTGCGCTTGTCGCTCACGCCGGGACCCCGGTCACGTGCCCCTGCTCATGTGGAAGTGTCCGCAGCGCTGGCGGAGGGGTCCGCAGCTCATGTGGAGGTGTCCGCGTCGCGCTTGTCCACGAAGGCCTGGCGCTGCTCGTCGGCGACGCCCGAGACGTGGAGCTCGTAGGTGAAGCCCTGCTCGAAGCGGTAGCTGCGCTTCACGTCGACAGGGTCGATGCCGTTGAGAGACTCCTTGGCGCGGCGGATGATGGTGGGGCTCTTCGATGCGATCGACTGCGCCACCTCGTAGGCGGTGTCGACCAGTTGGTCCCGGGGCACGACGCGCAGCACCGATCCGTAGTGATGCAGTTCGGCGGCCGTGGCCGGCTGCGCGGTGTACACCATCGACCGCATCCTGTGCTGGGGCACCAGCCGCGCCAGATGGGTGGCCGCTCCCAACGCGCCCCGATCGACCTCGGGAAGCCCGAAGGTGGCGTCGTCCGAGGCCACCACGATGTCGGCGTTGCCGGCGATGCCGATGCCGCCTCCCAGGCAGAAGCCGTGCACCGCCGCGATCACCGGGACCTCGCAGTCGTAGACCGCCGCGAAAGCGGCGGCGCAGCCCCGGTTGACCCCCACCAGGGCCTCGTCTCCCTTGGCCTGGATCTCCTTGATGTCCACCCCGGCGCAGAAGCCGCGCCCCTCGGCACGCACCACCACCACGCGCACCGACGGGATCGAGCCGGCGGCCAGCACGGCGTCGGCGAAGGCGAACCACGTCGCCACGTCCAGGGCGTTGACGGGAGGGACGTCGATGACCACCTCGGCGGTGCCGGACGAGCGTTGCTGTGTCTCGATACCCATGGACGACTCCAGATCGGTGGCGACGACCCCTCGGGATCCCCGGGCCGGCCCGCTGCGATCAGCCGCGCCGGTCCGAGCAGGGTATTCGGTGATCCGCGCCGGGTGCGAACGGGCGCTTCACGACGCCGCGCACGGGAGCTTCGAGTACCACGACGGGGGTGTGAGGGCGAGGTTGCCCGACCACGCCCCCGACGGCGACGCCGCCTGGTGCGCCTTTCCCAGCAAGGAGACGAAGGGCAAGATGCGCTTGGCCAGCCACTCACCCCCGGCCACGGTGAGGTGCACGCCGTCGCCGCAGCGGGCCTGCACGCCGTCGACCGTGACCGAGTAGTGCCCCTCGGGCGAGAGCCACGCACCGGTTTCGATGACCGTCACCTTGCTGTTCCCGAAGATGCCCGAGAACAGGCCCCGGGCAGGACGCGCGTCGGAGCCACCGGCGGGCCCGGCAGGGGTGTCGACCATCGACTCGATGATCTGGTTGTCGGTGGTCACGCGGCTGGGGTCGTCCTCGGGCCATGGCGACCCGCTCGGCTCCACGCCCGTGTCGAAGAACGGGGACGTCAGGAGCACCACGTGCGCCCCCCGCGAACCGAGGACGTCGATGGCCTGGTGGAACCGGTCCGCGAGGTACGAGTCGAAGGCCGGCTCCCCGAGGTGGGTCCAGGTCGAGTTCACCTCCTGGTCCAGCACCTCGCTCCGGGCCAGGTAGATGACGACGTCGGGGTTGAATTGGTCCACCCAGGTGCGCCACTGGGCGAAGAGGGCGTCGGGGTCGCCGTTCACGCACGGAGCACCGGGAGGGTCGGTGAACCACAGCACCTGCACCAGCTCGTCCATCGACACCGAGCAGCCCGGGCTTCCCTCGTTGACGGCCACCACGCCGTACTGCGCCATCACCCTGCCGAGCCCGACCCCGAGGGTCCCCGCCATCGAGTCGCCGACGATGAGCACCTTCACGGGCGCGGGGTACGTCTTCGCGCCGGCGGCCGCGCCCGACGCGCCCGACGAACCCGACGCGCCCGACGAACCCGACGAACCCGACGCACCCGACGCGGCCGTGGCCGGGGCCGTTCCCGTTCCCAGCACGTCGTGGCCGACGCTCACCGACGCGGCGGCCACCGAGCTCACCTCCACCGTGGCCAGGAACGTCGTGAGCACGGCCAGGCTGGCGGCGACGGGCATGGCCAGAGGCGTCCACCACCGCGGCAGTCGGCCCCGGCGGATCGGCAGCTCGACCAGGTACGCCGAGGCCGTCGCCACCGAGATGATGGCCACGAGGCGCACCCCCAGGAGCGGGTACCCCCCGAGATGGGTGCGGGGCCCCGAGAGCACGAGCACGAGCGGCCAGTACCAGAGGTACATGCCGTAGGAGATGCGGCCCACGTAACGCAGCGGCCCCCAGCTCAGCACCGTGGCCAGGCGGACGGTGGGAAGACCGGCCACGCAGGCGATGATCCCGGCGCAGCACAGGGCGGCGACGAAGAAGCCGCCCCGGAACACCCACAGCGAGCTCGGGGGCACCAGCAACCACAACAGGGCCGTGCCTACTACTCCGGCGACGCCCCAACCCCACAGCGCGGCTCGCGCCCGGCGCGAGCGCGCCGGGCCCCACAACACGCTCCCGACGGCGAGCGCGGCGCCGACCAGGATGGCCTGGGCGCGCGTGTCACTCGCATAGAAGCTGCGCGTCGTGTCGCCTCCGGCATGGGTCAGCGCCGCCATCCACGACGCCGATGCCACCGCTCCGATGGCAGCCACCGCGAAGAGCACGCACAGACGACGCCGGTCCCCGTTTGGGCTGCCCGTGCTGTCGGATCCGGCGGCGCGCTCCCGGGGTCGGCGGAACCTCAGCACGACCAGGACCACGATCGGCCACACCAGGTAGAACTGCTCCTCGATGGCCAGGGACCACGTGTGCAGCAAGGGGGAGGCATTGCCGGCGGCGAGGAAGTAGTTGGTGTGGTCGGCGATGAAGTGCCAGTTGGCCACGTACAACACCGTCGCCAGCGTGTCGCCGCGCAGAGAAGGACTGCCGAAGATCTGGGGCCACAGGGCGGCGCCCGCACCGACCGCAGTGAGCATGAGGAAGAGGGCGGGGAGGAGCCGCCGGGCGCGGTGCGACCAGAACCGACCCAGCGCGATGGTGCCGCTGTGCCGCCATTCGGCAACCAGGAGCGAGGTGATGAGGTAACCCGACAAGGCGAAGAACACGTCGACGCTCAAGAAGCCACCGGGGATGGTGGCCACGGTGTGGGTGGCGATGACGGCCACCACCGCCACTCCACGGATGCCGTCGAGTGCGGGCAGGTACTCCAACGAGATCGGTGACGCGGGGCGCGTCCTCGTTCTCATGGCACCTCCGCGATTCCCCTGAGAACGCCCCCCCGACGCCCTTCCCCCTCCTGCGAGTCTCCTCCCGGTCCTTCAGAAGCGTCAAGGCGCCCCTTCGAGACAGTCACCCAAGTCGTCAGCGGTCAGCCGCCTGAGAAACGGCCATCGCCGGGGTGCTTGGCTAGGTTCGGTTCCGGACCCATGAGGAGAGACCCGTGACCCCAGGCAGCGACGTCACCGGCACAGCCTTCGACTTCACCGGCACCGCCTTCGACTTCACCGGCAAGGTGGTGGTCGTCACGGGTGGAGCACGGGGTGTGGGCCGCGGCATCACCGAGGCGTTCCTCGCCGCCGGGGCGGAGGTGACGATCTGCGGACGCAAGGATCCCGGAGCCGACCAGCTGCCGGCCGCAGGCGGGCGACAGGCCGTATTCCTTCCCGCCGACGTGCGCGACGCCGAGCAGGCCGCGTCGGTGCTGACGGCGACGGCGGAACGCTGGGGACGCGTCGACGTGCTCGTCAACAACGCCGGCGGCTCTCCCTCCGTCCCCGCTGCGGAAGCGTCGCCCCGCTTTGTGTCGCAGGTGGTGGCGCTCAACCTCTTGGCCCCCATGTACTGCTCCCAGGCCGCCAACGCCCTCATGCAGCAGGCACAACAAGGCGGCTCGATCGTCAACATCGGCAGTGTGTCGGGGTTGCGGCCGTCACCGGGGACCGCCGCCTACGGCGCGGCCAAGGCGGGGCTCGTGAACCTGACCCGCACCTTGGCCATCGAATGGGCACCCAAGGTCCGCGTCAACTGCGTGGTGGCGGGGATGGTCGCCACCGAAGCGGCCGAGGACCACTACGGGGGGGCCGCCGGTCTGGCCGCCGTGGCCGCCACCGTGCCCCTGGGCCGGATGGGGACACCCGGGGACGTGGCCGGCGCCTGCCTCTTCCTGGCTTCGCCCCTGGCCTCCTACGTCTCGGGCGCGGCGCTCGAGGTCCACGGCGGAGGCGAGGGTCCCGCCTTCCTGGCCGCCCTGCGCGATATCTGACCCCCTGACCCTCTGACCCTCTGACTCTCTGACTCTCTGACTCTCTGACTCTCTGACCCTCGGACCCTCGGACCCTCGGACCCTCGGACCCTCGGACCCTCTGACCCTCTGACCCTCGGACCCTCTGACCCTCTGACCCTCTGACCGTCGAATCGAGCCGCACGCAGGCACGAATCGAGCCGCACGCAGGCACGAGAGTGGAGCCACGGCACTTCGCGTGCTCTGATAGCCCCCCGTGAAACTCGCCGTCCCGACTGAAACGCGCGCCGGCGAGCGTCGCGTCGCCCTCATTCCCGATGTGGCGGGGCGTCTGGCCGGCTCGGGCGTCGAGGTCGTGGTCCAGGAGGGTGCCGGCGTCCACGCCCATTTCCCCGATGCGCTCTACGTGGACAAGGGCGCCACTCTGCGCTCCGGTGTCCTCGACACGGTGTCGGGCGCCGACCTGGTCGCCAAGGTCCAGGCGCCCACGCCCCAGGAGGTGGAGCAGCTGGCGGAGGGGACCACGGTGGTGAGCTTCTTCCAGCCCGCCTCCCAGCTCGACACGGTTCGGGCCCTCGTGCAACGCAGGGCGACGGCGTTCAGCCTCGATCTCGTCCCTCGCATCAGCCGGGCCCAGTCGATGGACGCGTTGAGCTCGCAGGCGACGGTGTCGGGATACCTGTCCGCCTTGGCCGGCGCGGTGCGGCTCCCCAAGTTCTTCCCCATGTTCATGACCGCGGCGGGCACGATTCCCCCTGCCAAGGTGCTCGTGCTCGGTGCCGGGGTCGCCGGCCTCCAGGCCATCGCCACGGCCCGGCGACTCGGAGCGCAGGTGCGCGCCTACGACGTGCGGGCCGCAGCCAAGGAAGAGGTGCAGTCGCTCGGTGCCGCCTTCGTCGAGCTTCCGCTCGAGTCCCAGGAGGGTTCCGGTGGATACGCCCGGGTGCAGTCCGAGGAATTCCTGGCCCGGCAGCGGGAGCTCATCAGCAACGAAGTGGCCGCGGCCGACGTGGTCATCACCACCGCCGCGGTCCCGGGGCGCCAAGCTCCGGTCCTGGTCACCACGCCCATGGTCGAGCGCATGGTGGAGGGATCGGTGATCGTCGACATGGCCGCCGACAGCGGCGGGAATTGCGAGCTGTCGGAGCCGGGGAAGGATCTCGATCACCACGGCGTGGTGGTGTGCGGTCTCTCCAACCCACCGTCGTCGATGCCCACCCACGCCAGCTTCCTGTACTCGCGCAACGTGGCCAACTTCCTGGCCCTCATCGTCGTCGACGGCGCGTTGCGCCCCGACTTCGAGGACGAGATCGTGGCCGGCAGCTGCGTCGTGCGCGCCGGAGAGGTCGTCCACGCGCCGACCGCCGAACTGCTTTCCGGAGGCGGCCCGAACCAGAGCCCGCCCCAGAGCCCGCCCCAAGACACGTCCAAGGAGTCCGCACCATGATCGCCTCGACCGGACCCGGGCTCATGACCTTCATCACCGTGTTCGTCCTCGCCGCCTTCGTGGGCTACGAGGTCGTGTCCAAGGTCCCGAGCATCCTGCACACCCCGCTCATGTCGGGGAGCAACGCTATCCACGGCATCATCCTGGTCGGCACCATGATCGTGTTGGGCCAGGCACACGGGCCCGCCCAGCTGACCCTGGGATTCCTCGCCGTCGTACTGGCCACCTTGAACGTGGTGGGCGGCTTCGTCGTCACCGACCGGATGCTGCACATGTTCAAGGCGAAGCCCACCGACCGCAAGGCGCCTGCGGCCGATCCCGGCGCGCCCCCGAGCTCGGGTGCCACACCCGGCGGCGGCTCGGGGACGGCCTCATGAGCCGGGCCACCGCCACCGACCTCGTCTACCTCGTCGCCATCGTCGGGTTCATCCTGGCCCTCAAGGGCCTGAGCTCTCCCAAGCGCGCTCGGCTCGGCAACCTGGTGGGGGCGACGGGGATGCTCGTGGCGGTGGGGTGGACCTTCTCCCTGCCCGAGGTGTACTCCCACACCCGCAACCTCCTGCTCATCATCGTCGCCATCGCCATCGGTGCGGTCATCGGGGTCCCCGCGGCGCGACTGGTGAAGATGACGGCCATGCCGCAGATGGTCGCCATCTTCAACGGCGTGGGTGGCGGGGCCGCGGCGCTGGTGTCGCTCACCGAATTCATCTCCCTGGGGGGCAAGTCCCTCGCCATCTACCGGATCTGCGAGATCCTCTTCGGGGTCCTCGTGGGATCGGTGTCCCTGGCGGGCAGCACGATCGCCTTCGCCAAGCTCCAGGAGCTCATGACGGGACGGCCCATCACCTACCCGGCCCAGCAGCCCATCAACGCCGCGATCGGCCTGGCCATCGTGGCCCTGCTCGTGGTCACCGTCGTCACGGCCAGCACCACCGTGCTCGTGATCGTGCTGATCCTGTCACTGGCCCTGGGTGCGATCTTCGTGTTGCCCATCGGCGGAGCCGACACCCCCGTGCTCATCTCCCTGCTCAACGCCTTCACCGGCCTGGCCGTGGCGGCTTCGGGGTTCACGCTCGACAGCACGTTGCTCATCGTGGCGGGCACGCTGGTGGGTGCCTCGGGCACGCTGCTCACACGCATGATGAGCCAGGCCATGGGCCGGTCGCTCCCCAACATCTTGTTCAGCGCCTTCGGCTCGGTTGTCACCGCGTCGGGTGAAGGACCCGACGCCGCGGGCCGGTCGGTGCGGGCCGGGACCGCGGACGACATCGGCGTGCTTCTCGCCTACGCGCGCAAGGTCGCCATCGTCCCCGGCTACGGGCTGGCCGTGGCCCAGGCCCAGCACACGGCGCGCGAGCTCGCCGATGCCCTCGCGGCGCGTGGTGTGGAGGTGTACTACGCCATCCACCCCGTGGCGGGTCGCATGCCCGGGCACATGAACGTGCTCCTGGCCGAGGCGAACGTCCCCTACGACCAGCTCGAGGAGATGGACGACGCCAACCAGGACATGTCCACCACCGACGTGGCGCTGGTGGTGGGCGCCAACGACACGGTGAACCCGGCCGCCAAGAACACTCCCGGCAGCCCCATCTACGGGATGCCCATCATCAACGCCGACCAGGCCACGAACATCGTGTTCCTCAAGCGCTCGATGCGGCCCGGGTTCGCCGGGATCGACAACGAGCTGCTCTACGACCCCAAGACCACGATGCTCTTCGGGGACGCCAAGGACTCCCTGTCCAAGCTGGTCACGGCGGTGAAAGCGGCCTGAGCCCGCCCCCCGAGGAGCGGGGGGACGATCAGCCCGTGCCGGCGTGCCGGACGAGCGAGGGCCCGCCCTCCAGGAGCTGGGCGAAGAGCAGCTGGCCCTGGGTGGTCTGGCGCGCCGAGGACACCACGACCTCGATGGCGCGCTGGCCCACCAGGTGCGATGCGTCGTTGACGACCACCATGTCGCCCTCGGGGAGATATCCCACCGCCTGTCGGGGTTGGCGTCCCTCCTTGACGAGGTCGACGACGAGGTGCTCGCCCGGGGGGTGGTCGGGGGACAGCTCGGCGGCCAGCCGACGCAGGTCGACGACGTCGATGTCCTGTTCCTCGGCGCGCGCCGCCACCTCCATCGAGCACGTGGCCAGGCGGACGTGGAGGCGGTGGGTCAGGGCGATGGCGCGATCCCCGGAGTCTTCGAACTCGGGAACCTCGTCCTCGTTCATCCACATCTCGACACCCTCGGCGCGCAACGCCTCGACCACCTCGAGGCCACGATGGGCGCGGCGTGACGTCACGGGGTCGGGGCTGTGCGACAGCGTGCGGACCTCGTCGATCACGAAGCGCGGCACCACCAGACCGCCGGCGAGGAGCCCGGACTGGCCCAGCACCATGAGATGGCGGTCCATCACCGCCGAGCTGTCCACGAGCAGGGCGGTCCCCGGCGGCGGCTGGGCGGGGCGGTCGACGAGATGCGACAGCCCCGCGGCGCGCACGATCTCCTGACCCTTGGCCACCCCGATGCGCACACCCGCCGCGCACAGCACCCAGGCGAAGGCGGCCACCAGGGGGTAGTCGATGCTCGAGTGCACGAGCGCCACCACCGGGAGGCCGGCCACGAGGCCGAGGAGCAGTCCGGTGGTGCCGACCACGGACCCTGCGAACACCGAGGCGGCCGAGATCGACCGGAGCTGGACGACCGCGCCGCGCAGGCCCCGGTCGATGAGCCTCCCGATGATCCCGCCGATCAGATAGGAGATGAGCGCGCCCAGCGTGATCCCGATGACCGGTGCCGTGGAGTGGCGACCCACGTCGTTGCCCACGGCGTTGCCCGCGATCGTCCCGGCGATCACCAGCAGGAGCCTGAACACCTCCACGAAGATCACGCGCTCTCGCCTCACTCTCAGTCTGCGCCCGAGCACTTTCCAGGCTACCGACAGGTACCCGTCTCCTGGCGGCAATGCGCCTGTGGGGGGCCTCGCCATTCGAGGTCTCGTGGGGTGAAGGCGTCGGTCTTGTGAGAGAGACGGGGGGCCGTGACCGCCGCTAGCTGGTGCTCATCGAGACGGACCCCGGCACGCGCCGGAAGAACAACGTGGGCACATTTCTCGGCGCTGTTCTCGTGCCGCCTACCATCGGGCCGTGCGCAGCTGCGGCGATCCTCGGACATGAAGGTGTTCGTCGCCGGCGCCACCGGTGTCCTGGGACGGCGGGCGGTGCCCCTGCTCGTGGNGGCGGGACACGACGTGAGCGCGCTGGCACGATCCGATGCACGCGCCTCGTTGCTCGGGGATCTCGGCGCCCGGCCGGTGCGCGCCGAGCTGTTCGACCCCGAGTCGATGCGCCGAGCCGTGGCCGGCCACGAGGCGGTGTGCAACCTGGCCACCCACATCCCCGCCCCCATGCACATGGCCCGGTCCGGCGCCTGGGCGGAGAACGACCGGATCCGGACCGAGGGGTCGCGCCACCTGGTCGACGGCGCGTTGGCGGGCGGCGCGCAGCGCTATGTGCAGGAGTCGATCGCCTTTGTCTACCGCGACGGCGCAGACGAGTGGATCGACGAATCCTCCCCCATCGACCCGGTCGCCTACCTGCGCTCCGCGACGGTGGCGGAGTCGAACGCGGCCCGGGTCACCGCCGCGGGTGCCTCGGGCGTGGTCCTGCGCTTCGCCGCCTTCTACGGGCCCGACAGCGACTCGACCCTCGCCACGATCAGGCTGGCCAAGCGACGGATCGCCCTGGGAGCCGGGCCCGACACGTACGTGTCGTCCATCACCACCGACGATGCCGCCGCCGCGGTGGTGGCGTCGCTGGCGGCCCCGGCCGGCCTCTACAACGTCGGTGACGACGAGCCCGTCACACGCCGGGAATACTTCGCCACCCTGGCGGGCGCGCTCGGCGTCAGGCCGGCCTTCGTCGCTCCGGCGGGCATCACCAAGCTGGGAGGGCCCAAGGCGGCATTGCTCACCCGGTCACAACGCGTCTCCAACCGNCGGTTCGTCGACGCCACCGGCTGGCAGCCCACCTCCCCGAGTGTGCGACAGGGATGGCCGGTTGTCGTGGCCGCGGCCGCGGCCGCGGCCGGCAGCTGACACACTGCTGAAGCTCAGCTTCCGCCGGTACCGACGACGCGCGCGCACGCGCACATCGGGCGCACTTGTCGACGCCAGGTCAACAATGGCGATTGTGCCTTCAGATCGACCTGGGCGCGCCCGAAGACTTGACTGTGGCGCGTAGGTGGCAGCACGATGCTGGCGCGCTCGTGTCTTTGAACCGCTCTCATAGGACCGCGTCGGGTGGGGCAGCCCGGGCTCGAGGTTCCCGAGCTCTCTTTGCCGCGGCGGCAGCTGTCGTGACGTCGCTCGGCGCGTTCGCGACCACGGCCGCTCTGGCCGCCCCCGCCGCCTTCGCCCAGAGCGCGACCGACTCGCCCTCCCACCCCTACGCGGGGGGTGGCGTCGTCCCCTTCGGCGATGCCGGCATCTACGGCACCTTGGACGTGGCGCTGTCCTCGGTGATCGCCGGCATGGCCGCCACGCCCGACGGCAAGGGGTACTGGCTGGTCGGAGCCGATGGTGGCGTGTTCGCCTTCGGCGACGCGCCCTTCGTCGGGTCTCTGGGAGCGATGAAGCTCGAAGGTCCCGTCGTGGCCATGGCCCCGACCCCCGACGGCAAGGGGTACTGGCTCGCCGCCCTCGACGGTGGCGTGTTCGCCCTCGGGGACGCCACCTACTACGGGTCGATGGGAGGGATCCGGCTCACCCAACCGGTGGTGGGCATGGCTGTCACGCCCGACGGCAAGGGGTACTGGCTGGTCGCCGCAGACGGGGGGGTCTTCTCCTTCGGGGACGCCATGTACGACGGGTCGATGGGCAACACCCACCTCGCCGCCGGCATCACCGGCATGGCCGCCACGCCCGACGGCAAGGGGTACTGGATGGTGGGAGGAGACGGCGGGGTCTTCGCCTTCGGGGACGCCACCTACTACGGGTCGATGGGAAGCAAGCCTCCCCCCGACTCCATCGCCGCCATGGCCGCCACGCCCGACGGCAAGGGGTACTGGATGGTGGAGAGCGACGGGACCGTGTTCGAGTACGGCGACGCCCAAGGATTCGGTTCGTCCTCCGCCACCAAGCCGATCTCCCCGGTGGCGGCCATCGTCCCCACCACCGACGGCCAGGGCTACTGGCTCTTGGAGCCCGACGACTGGGACTACTCGTTCACCGACGCGCCGCCGTACTCGCTGGCCACCTCGGCCGCGATCACCTCGGTGGCGGCCGGCCAGGTGGGTGCCGATCCCGCCAACGCGGCGGGCCCGTACTGCAATCCCTACGGGCCCTGCGAGCAATGGTGCGCCCTCTTCCTCACCTGGGTGTGGGAGCAGGCCGGCATACCGGTGCCGTCGATACCCTTCACCGGCAACATCTACGCGTGGGCGGCGGCACACGGCCGCATCCTCCCCGCCACCACCCTGCCCGCCCCCGGGGATGCCGTGCTGTACGGCACGGGGCCCCAGAGCACCGCCACCTCGGTCCATACGGGCGCGGTCGTCCAGGTGTGGCCCGACGGTGCCGTGGTCACGGTCGAAGGCGACGCAGGTCCTGCCCCGGACGGGCAGGGGGCCGTGATCGTCAACGGCCCGTACCTGCTGACGGACTCCGCGTCCTACAACGGCTTCGCCGTGTACGCGGTGGCGCAGCCCGCTCGTTGAAAGGTCACCGCAACACCGTCGCCTTCGTTTCGCAATGAACGCCGCGGATGTTCCCACAGGACCGGAGACCTAGGCTCACCCCATGGCAACCTCCGCAGAGGACGCGGGCATCGTGCCGCACGTGAGCGACACGCTGGCCGCCGGCGGAGACGGGGTGGCTTCCCCCGCGGCATCGGTGCAGGATCTCCCGGTTCGGGCCGTTGATCCCGGCCTCTCGGTCATTCCCGCCCCGCCCCACCGCGACAGCGCCTCCCCGGGGGGGCCGACTCCCGCCGGCGACGCCCCCTCCCCGTCGCGTTCCCAGGCCCACGACCAAGCCGTTCTGGCCACGACCTTCGACGAGGTGGTGGCCAACGTGCGGCGCGCCTATGTGGGCAAGGACGGCACCGTACGCCTGGCCTTGTGCTGTCTCATGGCCGAAGGACATCTCCTCGTCGAGGACCACCCCGGGGTGGGCAAGACCACGCTGGCCAAGGCCCTGGCGCGGTCCCTCGGGCTCGGCTTCGGCCGGGTGCAATTCACCGCCGACCTCCTCCCCGCCGACGTCACCGGCGCCATGGTCTTCGACCGCGACAGCGGGCGCATCTCGTTCCGACCCGGTCCGGTGTTCACCAACATCCTCCTCGCCGACGAGCTCAACCGGGCTTCGCCCAAGGCGCAGTCGGCGCTGCTCGAGTCGATGGAGGAGCACCAGGTCAGCGCGGACGGGATCAGCCACCCCCTGCCGCACCCGTTCATGGTGATCGCCACCCAGAACCCCTACGACGCGGCGGGGACGTTCCCGCTCCCCCACAGCCAGCGCGACCGCTTCCTGCTCCGTCTCAGCCTCGGCTACCCCGACCGCGCCGCCGAGGACGAGCTGCTCGCCACCACGCTGACGCGGCCCACCCCCGATTCCCTGCCCGGCGTGGGCGGGGCCGGGTTCCTGAGCGATTTCGCGGACGCCGTGCGGCGCACCCATGTGGCCCCGGAGGTGCGCGGCTACGTGCTCGACCTCATCGCGGAGACGCGGTCGCACCCCGATCTCACCGTGGGCGCGTCGCCGCGGGCCACGCTGTCGGTGCTGCGGGCCGCCGGGGCGGTGGCGGTCTCCTCCGGTCGCGCCTATGTGACACCTGACGACGTGAAGATGGTTGCGGAGCCCGCGCTCGGCCATCGCGTCGTGGTGCATCCCGCCGCCGAGCTGGCCGGGGTCACGGCGTCGTCGACCATCGAGGAGATCCTGTCGCGCCTCGTGGTACCCGTCGGCGGCACCCGGTAAGGGGAATGCCGCCTGGCCCGCGACACCGGCGCGGGACCTGAGCCCGGCCGTGCTCTCCACACGCGGCGCGGTGGTGGGCTCGGGGGCGGCGTGCGCCGCCGTGGCGGGCCTGGCCTACGGGGTCGAGGAGTTCGTTCTGCTCGCCATCGCGGTCGGCGTGCTGCTCGCCGTCGGGGTCGTCACGGTGTGGCGCCGTCGGGGCGTGAGCCGCCGGGCGCTTCGTGTCGTGGTGAGGGTCCCCGTCGCCGAGGTCACCGCCCGGCAGTCGGCGTTGGTCGAGCTGACGGTCACCAACACCGGCCGCCGGCGCGGCCCGCCGGTGGCCGTCGAGGATCCCGCCGGGAAATGGTCGGTCTCCCACCCGGGCCTGGGAGAGAGCTCGGTCGCCGGCACCTCCCGGGCAAGTCGGGCGCGAGGAGTCTCCCGTGGGGACACCTCCTCGGGACGTGACAGGCCCGCCCCGGGATGGCTCGACGGCGACCGGTCGCGGCCCGGCCGGCGCCAGCGCGCCCGGGACCGGCGAACGGTCTCACGGACGCGGCGTCTCCCCGGACTGCGGCCAGGAACCGACACCACCCTGACGATCCCGGTGCCCACCGGGTCCCGCGGGCTCCTGACCCTGGCCGACGTCGGCCTGTGGTGCGAAGACCCCTTCCGTCTCTGGGCGCGTCGCGTCACGGTGGCGCCTCCGGCCCACGTCATCGTGTACCCGACCCCGGCGGAGGTGTCGGAGGACGGACGCACCACGGGCGCGCACCCCGGGAACCGGGCACCGAGGTCGACGGCGGGGTCGACCGGAGCCTTGTCGGGGGACGAGCTCAGCGGGTTGCGCCCCTACGCGCCGGGAGACCGGCTCACGCGTCTGCACTGGCCTTCCCTGGCCCGCACGGGCGAGCTGGTCGTGCGCGAGTTCCTCGAGCCCCAAGCCGGCTCCCTGTCCCTGCTCGTGGACCTGCGGCCCTCCGCCCACACGGCGGCATCGGTGGAGGAGACCATCTCGCGGGCGGCGGGGCTCGGTGCCCGCGCGCTGCGGCAAGGCCTCACCGTCGAGCTGTGCACGAGCACGGGCGACCGTATGGTGATCCCCCCCAACGCCGCGGGACGCCAGACCATGCTGCGTGCCCTGGCCCTGTTGGGCCCGGCCAGCGCACCCGCCGCCGTGGTGCGCCGGTGGGGGGACCGGCCCACGGGGGGTGCGGTGTGGGCGACCGCGAGCGGGCAGAGTGCCGACGTCGTTCTCGTCACCACCGCCACCGGGGCGGCCCAGCGCACGCTGCCCGAATCCCTGCGCCGTCAGGTCGAGACGGTCCTCGTCCCGTGAGCCGCGCCGAGTCGGGCTCGACGCCCCCCTCGATCCCCCCGGGCCCGGCTCCGGCCGTCGCGCCCGACATCTGGCTGTTGGCGGTGTCCCTGGCAGCGGGACTGGGGGCGGCGCGCCTGACCCGGGCCCCGGGGGCGGCACACGTCGTGGGCCCGATCACCGCCACGGTGCTGGCCGGCCACCTGGCGACGTCGGTGGCGAAGCGCCTGCGCGTCTCGGCCGGGGCAGCCGCGGTGGCCGGGGTGGTGGCCGTGGCCCTCGCCACGATCTGGGGCGAACTGCTGTCGGCCACGCGCTACGGCTTCCCCACGCCCGGCACGTGGAGGAAGCTCGTGTCGGAGTTCGCCGCGGCCGGAACCGTGATCCGCTCGCACCCCACGCCCGTGCCCGCCACACCCGAGATCGTGCTGTGCATCGCGACGGGCGCAGGCCTCGTGGCCGTATGGGCCCGGGCCCTGTGGGCGTGGCAGGAGGCAAGGGGGTCGGGCGCACTGTCGGCGCTGGTGCCGAGCTTCGGCCTGTTCTGCTACACGGCCCTGCTGAGCTCCCAGGTCGACCGGCTTCCCGGTGCCATCGCCTACCTGGCGTGCACCCTGGCGTTCGTGATCGCCGCCGACCGCGTCGGCACCACCGCCACGTCGCGGTCGGGGTCGGGCCCGGCGGAACCCAGGGACACCCGGCTGCGGGCGCGGTCGCGGCCGGCGACACCCGGCGCGTCATTCAGCGCGTCATCCAACGCGTCATCCAACGCGTCATCCAACGCGTCACCCGACGCGTCACCCGACGCGTCAACCGATCACGGGACCGGTTCCTGGCGCCTCTTCGCCCTGTCGGCGCGGCGCCGACTTGCCTCCGCCGTCACCGCCACGCTCCCGGCCGTGCTCGGTGCGGTGTTGGCCGTCGTCGTTCCCCTGGCTGCGAACCCTGCCCTGAGGACGCTGAAGGTAAACGCCCTGCCCTTCGCCCAGCCCGCTGGATCGATCGGAGCCCAGGGACTGGGTCTGTCCCTCGGAAACTCGGCCGAGGGCGGCGGGGGCGTCGGGGCCGCCGCCGTCGGCGGGTTCCCCGGTTCCACGGGGGTGCGCGCCATCGATCTCGTCGACGACCTGAAGGCCGTCCTGGTGAACCGCACCACCGAGCTGATGTTCAGTGCCCAGACCCCACTGCCGACGTACTGGCAGCTGGCCGTGCTCACCCGTTTCAACGGCACGGCGTGGCTACCCGACCCGACCACCGAAGCCGCCGCCCAGAGCGACGCGCTCCTCCCGCCGAACAATGCGGTGCCGGGCCTGCCCGCGCTCCCCGAGCCCACGCCGGGCAAGACCTTCCGCGCCCAGGTCACGATCGCCAACCTCGAGAGCACGCTGTTGCCGCTCCCCCCCTCCACCGTGGCGGTCGACACCAATGCCGTCGACGTCGTGCCCGGCTTCGGCGCGCTGCAGCCCTTCGAGGCGGCCCCGGGCCTGAGCTACGTCACCGTCGCCCGCATCCCTGCCGCCACCACCGGGGCATCGGGATCTGCGGGCTCGGCGGGCTCGGCGGGCGGCGGGCGCGGGCTCGGCGGGCGCGGGATCTGCGGGCTCGGCGGGCGCGGGGGCCATCGCACCGGGCGCCCTCGCTCCCTACCTGCAGCTTCCCAACGAGCCGGCGTCGGTCGTCCAGCTCGCCCACCAGATCGTGGCGGGAGCCTCCGGGCCCGCCGCCGAGGCCGCCGCCCTGGCCCGGTGGTTCGATACCGGCCGGTACCGCTACACGCTGTCGCCCCCGGCCCCCAAGGGGCCCAACGCGTTGCAGTCGTTCCTCTTCACCACCCGGGCCGGGTTCTGTCAGCAGTTCGCGGCCGCCTACGCCGTGCTGGCACGGACCGACGGCCTGCCCACTCGGGTCGCGGTCGGGTTCACGACGGGTACCACGCGGGGACACGCCCGGTATCAGGTCACGGGCGCCGACGCCCACGTGTGGCCCGAGGTCTATCTCGGCCCGTCGACGGGTTGGACCTCGTACGAGCCCACCCCCGCCTCTTCGGGTGAGGCGGCCGGCGTCGGGGTCAACACGGGTTCACGCACCAGCCCGCCGATCCCGGGGGTCCGTTCGACGGCCACCACCGCCTCCACCACGCCCACCCTCCGCCGTCCCGCCGGCGCCAAAGCGGCGCTCCCCACCACCATCCCCTTGCTCCACCACGGCACGACCCCGGTCCTCTCCTCGCACGGCGGTTCCTGGTGGGCCGCCCTCGCGATCGCGACATCGGGGGTGGCGCTGGTGGTGCTCGTCGTCGTGGCGGTCCTCCGGGCACGGCGCCGGGCGCGCCCCGGACGGGATCCGCTCCGCCTCCTGCGCCTCGCCCTGCGCCGTCGCCGGCACCGGCGGCGACGGCGTCTGGGGCACGACCCCACCGCCGAGGTGCTGGCCCAATGGCGCGACGCCGAGATGGTCCTCGAGCGCGCCCGATTGGGGCGACGGCCCGCCGAAACCCTCCAGGAGCACGCGGCACGACTGCAGTCCCTGGCCAGCGCCAAGTGGCTCACGCCCTACCGGCCGGTCACGGTGAGCTCGCCCGCCCCCGCCCCCGCCCCAGGTCCGGGGACCACGGCGACCCCAGGCTCCGGGACCACGGCGACCCCGCGCTCAGGGGCCAGAGCCACCCCGGGCACAGCCGGGACCTCGATCGACGACACCGTCGACGCCTACGAAAGGCTTGCCGCCCTGGCGGCGCGAGCCAGCTATGCGTCGGATCCCTGTACGCCCGAGGAGGCAGCCGACGCCGAGCTTCTGGGCGCCCTGGTCCGCTCTGGCCTGGCCCGCCCGTCGGGACGCCGCCGCGATCCCGTCCCGTTCTGAAGCGGGCCTTCACACGGCGAAGGGGCCGTCGCCAGACCCGGTGGGACTCCGGGATGGTCTCGCCGCCGACGGCGGCGCGAGGATGAGAACCGGTTACGGACGAAGGGGCGCGACGTGACGATCCCGCAGACACTCCCGTTGGACGACATCGAGCTGTCGAACCTCGACTTCTGGCTGAGGCCGTGGTCCGAGCGTGAGGCGGCCTTCGCCACGCTCCGGGCGCAACGACCCATCGCCTTCTTCCCCGACCCCGAGATCGAGGTGGAGACGGTCGTCCCCATCCCGCCGGGTCGGGGCTACTACGCGGTCACGCGCTACGCGGACGTGGTCGAGATCAGCCGGCACCCCGAGCTGTACTGCTCGGGACAGTCGGGCTCCACCATCCTCGACATGCCGCCCGAGCTCCTCGAATTCTTCGGCTCCATGATCAACATGGACGACCCGCGCCATGCCCGCCTGCGCCGCATCGTCTCCGCCGCCTTCAACCCTCGCATGGTGCGCGCCGTCGAGGACAACATCGAGCAGGTGGCCGACGAGATCATCGGGAAGGTGAAAGAGAAAGGCGAGTGCGACTTCGTCACCGAGGTGGCGGCCCGGCTCCCCCTGAAGATCATCTGCGACATGATGGGCGTCCCCGAGCGTGACTACGACACGGTGTTCAGCCGGTCGAACATCATCTTGTCCTTCGGCGACACCGAGTACGTCCCCGAGGGCGAGGACCCGGTACTGGCCTTCATGAACGCGGGCAACGATCTGGCCGAGCTCATGCGGGAGCTCGCCGCCTACCGGATCGAGCATCCCACCGACGACCTCACCTCGGCCCTGGCCAACGCGAACGTCGACGGCGAGTCGCTGACCGACGCCGAGTTGGCCTCGTTCTTCATCCTTCTCGTGGTGGCCGGGAACGAGACCACGCGCAACGCCATCAGCCACGGCCTGTGGGCGCTCACGGAGCGGCCCGACCAGCGCGCCGTGTGGGCGGCCGACTTCGAGGCGGTGGCCCCCACCGCGGTCGACGAGATCGTCCGCTGGGCCTCCCCGGTCATCTTCATGCGCCGCACCACCACCGCGGAGACGACGCTCTCGGGCCACACCTTCGCGGAGGGCGACAAGGTCATCTTGTTCTACGCGTCGGCCAACCGCGACGAGGACGTGTTCGAGGGCCCCCAACGCTTCGACGTGCTGCGCCATCCCAACCCGCACGTCGGCTTCGGCGCGCCGGGGCCGCACTTCTGCCTCGGAGCGCACCTGGCACGGCGCGAGATCACCGTCATGTACCGCGAGCTGTTCCGCCACCTCCCCGACATCCGCGCCACGGCCGAGCCCGATCGCCTGCGCTCGAACTTCATCAACGGCATCAAGCACCTGCCCTGCGCGTATTGATGAGCGACACGCCGTCACCGATGGGCCACGGGGTCAACCAACGGGCCCAGATCAAGATGACCCCCGACGAGATCGACGCCTTCCTGGCCGAGCGTCGCCCGGTCACGTTGTGCTCGATCAACCACGACCGCTCCATCCACGCCGTGGCCATGTGGTACGGGTTCCTCGACGGAATGCTCGCCTTCGAGACCAAAGCCAAGTCGCAGAAGGCCCAGAACCTCCGGCGCGACCCCCACATGACGTGCATGGCCGAGGACGGCGACTACTACGAGGAGCTGCGGGGCGTGGAGCTGGTGGGCACCGCCGTCTTCGTCGACGACCCCGAGCGCATGTTCGAGCTGGGCGTGAACCTCTTCGAGCGCTACTACGGGACCTACACCGAGGAGCTCCGCCCCTTCGTCGAGAGCATGCTCCACAAGCGCGTGGTCATCGCCCTCGAGGTGGAGCGCACCGTGTCGTGGGACCACCGCAAGCTCGGCCTGCCCTCGACCCGCCCGGGCTGAGACCCGGCGCCACTCTCGGAGGGGCCTGGCCAAACGGCTCGCCCTGAGCTCCATGGGCTGATCGTGTCCTCCGCACTGGAACACGTTTCACTGTGGCGGACCCTGGGCTAGGGTCGGCGCCGATGATCCTGGACCGTTTCCGCCTCACCGACCGGGCCGCCATCGTCACCGGGGCCGGCCGGGGGATCGGCGCGGCCACGGCCGTGGCCCTGGCCGAGGCGGGCGCCGACGTGGTCATCGCGGCCCGGACCGAGGAACAGCTCCAGGCCGTGGCCAAACAGGTCGAGGCAGCGGGCCGCAGAGCCGTGGTGGTGCCGGCGGACCTCAACGACCTCGACGTCATGGCCCAGCTGGTCGACTCGGCCACCGAGGCCTTCGGGCGCCTCGACATCATCGTGAACAACCACGGGGGCTGGATGCCGCGCCCCCTGCTGGACGTGTCGCCCGGCCATCTCGAGCGCGCCTTCCGCTACAACGTGAGCAGCGCCCACGCGCTGGTGCGCGCCGCGGTACCCGCCATGTTGGGCGGGGACGGAGGGGCGGTGGTCAACATCTCGTCCATGGCCGGAAGGGTGGCGCCGCGCGGTTTCACCGCGTATGCCACCGCCAAGGCGGCACTATCGCACTACACGCGCCTGGCCGCCGCCGAGCTGGCGCCGCGCATCCGGGTCAACGCCATCGCCGTGGGAACCATCGCCACCTCGGCCGTCGACATGGTGGTGCAGGACGCCGCCATGCTGGCGTTCATCGAGGAGACCGCCCTGGTGCGGCGCATCGGGCAGCCCGAGGACATCGCGGCGTGCGTCGTCTACCTCGCCTCGCCCGCCGGCGACTTCGTCACCGGCAAGATCTTCGAGATCGACGGCGGCGCCGAGCGTCCCCAGGTCGACCTGGGCTGAGGGGAGTGCGATGACCTACCGGGTCGTGCTGTGGGGCACGGGCAACGTGGGCCGGCACGCGCTGGCCGGAATCGACGCCCGCCCCGACCTCGACCTGGTGGGCGTGTGGGTGTCGAACCCCGACAAGGCGGGGCGCGACGCCGGGGACCTGGCCGGGCTGGGACGGTCTCTGGGCGTGACGGCCACCGATGACGCCGAGGCCGTATTGGCGCTCGGCGCCGACTGCGTGGTGCACACGGCCATGGCGGACAACCGGCTGCCCGAGGCACTCGCCGATCTCGAGAGGATCCTGCGGACCGGGGCCAACGTGGTGTCGAGCGGACCGGTGTTCCTGCAGTACCCCGAGGGGGTAGTACCGGCCGAGATGACCCAGCCCCTGCGTGACGCCGCGCTGGACGCGGGCGTATCGCTGTGGGTGAACGGCATCGACCCCGGTTTCGCCAACGACTGGCTCCCGCTCGTGGTCACCGGCATCAGCGAGCGCATCGACGAGGTCCGCTGCCTCGAGATCCTCAACTACGCCACCTACGACCAGCCCATGGTGATGTTCGACATCATGGGGTTCGGCCGGCCCCTCGAAGACGTCCCCATGCTGCTGCTGCCCGGGGTGCTGACCATGGCGTGGGGAAGCGTCGTGCGCCAGATCGCGGCCGGGCTCGACGTCGAGCTCGACTCGGTCGA
>JGI12269J14319_10001042_pt1 | contig 27431 bp, 23 predicted proteins | sample PeaSoiSIISIP2007_FD_14319 | JGI IMG/M metagenome (IMG submission 14319)
GGGGTCCCGCCAGTACCCCTGCATCACCGCCGGTGAGCGCAGGCAGACGTGGCCGAGCTCGCCTGGCGGGAGCGGCTCGTCGTCGTCGGACCGGATCGTGAGCTCGACACCGCGTCGCGCCCGACCGACGCTCTGCTCGGCGTCCTCGGGAGGATCGTCGGGTGCGGTCCCCACCCCCACGCCCGCCTCGGTGCACGTGTAGCGGACCACCACGGGGACCCCGAACCGGCGGCGAGCCTCGCGCACCAGTGCCGCGGTGGAGGGCCCACCCCCCATGGCGATCAGGCGCACGCTGCTCGTGTCGGTGGACTCGAAGCGCTCGTGGCGGAGCATGAGCGCGATCTGGGTGGGGATCCCCCCGAGACCGGTGATGCGATGGCGTTCGACCATCTCGAGGGCGTCGCCGGCCGACCACTTCGCCATGAGGAAGGTCGTGCCCCCTCCCCGCAGCGCCTGGGGAAACTTGGTCATGTAGCCGAGATGGGCGAAGGAGGTCGCCGACAGGCCGCGGCCCCCGCCGCCCCAGCGCCCGCCCCAGTCCACCTCGCCGATCGCCTCGAGCTGACGCCAGGTGAACACCGCCCCCTTGGGGTCCCCGGTGGTCCCCGACGTGAACACCACCGCCACAGGCAGGTCCGGGTCCTGCGGGGCAGCACCTGCGCCGTTCCCGGCACCGGTCGTCGCCGGCGCGCCCGGCGTGCGGAGTTCCTCGAGGACCGCGTGGAGGTCGGCGCCGGGGTCGGTGCCGGCGGCCACCTCCACCACGTCGCCCACCGCGTCCGCGACCTCGCCGTCCTCGACCGCGGTGCCGATGACGGCGCCGATGCCGATGCCGGTGTCGAGGGCGAGCTCTCTCGACGCCACCACGAGTCGGGGCCGGGCCACGACCAGGCAGCGACGGCGCTCGGGAGGTGACAGACGGTCGTTCACCCCCGCCGTGACGGCGCCGATCTTGGCCGCCGCCGCGTAGAGCACGGCGTAGGCGGGCCCCGAAGGGAGGAGCAACGCCACGACGTCGCCGGCGTGCACGCCGCGAGCGCGCAGGCACGGGGCGACCTCGTCGGACAACCGGTCGAGGGCGGCATAGGAGAGCTCGCGCCCGTCGGGGGTGACATAGAGCGCAGTGTCTCCGTATCGGGCCGCGGCCTCNCGCACGACGTCGCCCAACATGGCCGGCCCGCTCAGCTCTCGACCGGCGGCGATTGCCGTTGCCGTCGCTGTGGGGAGTGTTGCGGATCGCGTTGGCGCCGGTGTTGCCGATCGGGTGGCGGCAGCCCGTAGAGTCCGGCCGCATTCGCGCCCAGGATCTTCGCCTGGATCTCGTGCGGGAGCGGAGCCATGGTGCGCCGCAGCGTCTCCACCGCACCCGGGAACGTCGCGTCGTGATGCGGGTAGTCCGATCCCCACACGATGCGGTCCTCGCCGATGAACGGAGTCAGAGCGGGAAGGGTGTGCTCGTCGATCTCGTAGCTGATCCAGCACTGGCGGGCGAAGTACTCACTGGGAGCCATGCGCAGCTCGGGGCAGAACTCGCCGAAGCTCTCGGCTTGCTCGTCGAGGCGTTCCATCCAGAACGGGACCCAGCCACCGCTCGACTCCAGAAAGACCACGCGCAGCCGCGGGTGGCGTTCGAGCACGCCGAAGGCGATGAGCTGTGCGCACGCCAGCATCTCCTCGAAGGTGTGGGACACGGCGTGGAGCACGAGCGGGTTGAAGGGACGGTCGGACCCGAGGGTGGGGACGATCACCGAGCTGCCCTCGTGCACGGCGATCGTCATGTCGATCTCCTCGGCGGCATTCCACACCGGCTCGTAGGCGCGATCCGACAGAGAGCGACCGCAGCACGGGTTGGGGCGGACGAAAGCGGCGACGAAGCCGAGCTCGTGCCGCGCCCGGCGGAGCTCCGCCGCGGCGGCGAGGGGGTCCTGCACCGGGATCATGGCCGCACCGAACAGGCGCGTGGGGTCGGTGGCGCAGTACGAGGCGAGCCAGTCGTTGTAGGCGCGGGCGATGGGTACCGCGGCCTCGGGGTCGTCGAGCGCCCAGAAGTACAGCCCCACCGACGGGAACAGCACCGCCTGGTCGATCCCCTCGGTATCCATGTCGATCAGGCGCGCCGCAGGGTCGGACCCTCCCCGGTGCGCGTCGTCGAGGGCGAGGAAGGACTTCGGGTCCGAGAAGCGCGCCCCGGGTGAGGCCAGCGTTCCCAGCGGCACCGCCAGGATCTCCTTGCCGTCCACCACGACGTGCTCGTATCCGTGCGCGTCGCTCGTGATGACGGGCCGGTACGGCTCGGGGACCGTCGCCCAGGCGTGGCGAGGCTCCACCACGTGCCCGTCGGCGTCGACGACCGGGGGGCCTGGCGCGGTCACGGCACTGCTGGTGGTGCGGCCCCCTGCGCCGGGGCGCGCCAGTCGTCGACGGGGGGCATGGGGTGGCGGAACAGCCGGGCCGCGTTGCCAGCCGCCATCATCCGCAACTCCTGCTCGGGCAGGTGTCCCAGGGTCTTCTCGAGGACGATCTGGGTGTCGGGCCAGGTCGAGTCGGCGTGGGGGTAGTCGCTCTCGACCATGATGTGGTCGACGCCGATGCGGTGGCGCAGCTCGACGGTGGACGGGTCGTCGATGGTGCAGAACCAGAAGTTGCGACGCAACACCTCACTGGGACGCAGGTCCGATGGCCACGACGTGCTCTCGGTGCCCGAGGCAGAGTGCTCGAGGACGTAGTCGACCCGGTCGAGCAGCATCGGCACCCAGCCGATCCCTCCCTCGGACATGGCGATGGCCAGGCCGGGGAAACGCAGCGGCACGCCAGACCACAGCCATTCGGCCGCGGCCAACAGTGCGTTGACGGGGAAGAGCGTGGGGAAGAGCTCGAAGGGCGGGTCCGGCGATGGGAGCGGTGCCCATCCCGACGCGCCGGTGTGCAGGCACACCACCGTCGAGGTCTCCTCGCAGGCCGCGAAGAACGGGTCCCAAGCGCCTGAGAAGATCGACGGCGTCCCCAGGCGCGCCGGGAACTCGGGGAAGCTCACCGCTTTGAAACCGCGCGCCGCGTTGCGAAGGACCTCCTCGGTGGCCACCTCCACATCGGCGAGCCACGGCAGCTGCAGCGCGATGATGCGCTCGGGGAAGGTGCCGGCCCACACCTCGGCGTGCCACTCGTTCCAGGCGCGCAAGCAGGCCAGGCCGAGCTCGGGATCGTCCGAGCGCGAGAAGACCGATCCGCAGAAACCGGCCACGAGGGACGGGAAGCACAGCGAGGCCCACACGCCGTTGATGTCCATGTCGGCGACGCGGGCGTGGATGTCGAAGCAGCCGGGCCGCATCTCGTCGAAACGGGACGGGTCCATGCTCCATGTGTCTTTGCGCCGGCCCGCCACGGCGTTGAGCCCGACGTTGGGATAGGTGCGGTCCTCGTACAGCCAGTACTGCACCCCGTCCTCCCGTTCGACGATGCGGGGGGCGCGCTCGGCGAGGCGGGCAGGGACGCGGCCCTCGAACATGTCGGCGGGTTCGATGAGGTGGTCGTCCACCGAGATCACCGGCACGCGGATCGGACGCGGCTCGGGGTCGGGGAGCAGCACCCCACCTGTCGTCACCGCGCCGCTCCACCCGAGAACGGTGTCATGGACGCAGCGCCGCCGAGCAGAACGCCCACAGCTCCTCGGCGATCTGGGTGGGAGGTTCGTCGATCTGGTGGCAGATGAGCGCGTGCAGATGCGAGAGCACGAGGTGGAAGAGGATGCGTGCGTCGTGGCGGGCATCCCCGGGGCGCACCGAACCGCTCGCCTGGGCGGCTGTCACGGCATCCTCGAAGATGCCCACGAACGGCTGCAGGACCCCCTGCAGCTGATCGGGCTGGGACTCGGCGAGACGGAGGTGTTCTCGCACGAGGGCCGCCGCGTAGGGAAGACGCCCGTCGACGGTGAGGAACCGGAACAACCCGACGACCACGACGCGGAGGCGTTCGAGGGGATCGGCCTCGACGTCGACCATCGACAGCAGTGCGGCCGCCCCCCGGCGCGCATCGTCCTCGAAGAGCGCGACGAGCAGTTCGTCCTTGCCGGAGAAGCACCGGTAGAAGCTCTTGAGCGAGGTGCCGGCCGCGCCCACGACCTGGTTCACCGTGAAGGTGGGACCGCCCGCGTCCCACACGAGCTCCCGAGCTGCCTCGACCAAGCGCCGGGCGACCTCGACCTGTCGGCCCCGGGCATCGGGCAGCGACCGGAGCCCGGGCCCCGCGTGGGCTTCCCCGTCGGCCCGGACTTCGGGGCCCGGTGGCTCGGCGCCCGCCATGTCTCGCGCCCCTGACGCCATCGAGATCGGAAACTATCATCCGCCGGAGAACGGCATTCTCCGACGGGAGGGCGGTTGATGGACGATGCGATCGGGCTGGTGATCGACGGCGCGGTGGTGCCGGGGGAGGCGGGGACCTACCCGGTGACCAATCCGGTGCGTCCTGCCGAAGTGGTGCTCGAGGCGCCTTCGGCGTCGACGTCGCAACTCGACCGGGCGGTGGCCGCGGCCCGGGCCGCGCTCCCGTCGTGGGCGGCGATGGCACCCGACGAGCGCGCCGAGCTCGTGGGGAAGGCGTCCGCGGCTGCCGGTGCCGCTGTCGAGACGCAGGATCTGGCCACGCTCCTCACCCGTGAGCACGGGAAGGTGCTGTGGGAGGCGCAATTCGACTCGGGGACCATCGGCGGGATGGCAGGCGCATTCGCGCCCTTGGCCGCCGCGGCCCTCGCCACCAGGTCCCTCACCGGCGGGGGGCGCCGGACGAGCGTCGTCCACGAGCCCTATGGCGTCGTGGCCGCTGTGCTGCCGTTCAATTGGCCGGTGTCGGTCCTGGGCAACAAGGTGCTCCCCGCCCTTCTCGCCGGCAACACCATCGTGGTGAAGGCCCCGCCGTTCTGTCCCGGCGCAGTCCTGGCCGTGACGGCCGCGCTGGCCGACGCGTTGCCGCCGGGCGTGGTCAACGCCGTCAACGGCCCCGCTCCGGAGCTCGGCGAAATGCTCGTGTCCCACCCCGGGGTGGACATGGTGTCGTTCACCGGCGGTGTCCCCACCGGCCGTGCGGTGATGGCAGCCGCTTCGGGCGCGGTGCGGCCGGTGGTGCTCGAGCTCGGGGGCAACGATCCTGCCATCGTGGCGCCGGACGTCGACATCGACGACGCGCTGGTCGACAAGATCGTGGGTGCGTCATTCATCACTTCGGGCCAGGTGTGCATGGCCATCAAGCGTCTCTATGTCCCCGAGGACAAGGTCCGGACCATGGTCGACGCGCTCGTGGCCCGGGTCGGGACCGAGGTGGTCGGCGACGGGCTCGCTCCCGAGGTGACCATGGGCCCGGTCCACCGTCCCGCGGCGCGCCAGCGCGTCGAGGCCATGTTGGAGGAGGCGGCCGAGCGCGGCGCCCGTGTCCATCGCCCGGCGCGGGTGCGCGAGGAGGACGCCGCGGCCGGCGGCTACCTCGTATCGCCCGCCATCGTCGAGGGAGCCCCCGACGACGCCCAGATCGTGTGCGAGGAGCAGTTCGCACCGGCACTCCCGGTCCTCGGCTACCGAGAGGTGGACGAGGCCGTGCGCCGCGCCAACGACTCGCCCTACGGGCTGTGCGCGTCGATCTGGACCGCCGACGAGGAGTTGGCTGGCGCCACCGCCCACCGTCTCGAGGCGGGCACGGTCTTCGTCAACAACCACGGGACCGCGGCCATGGATGTCCGGGCCCCGTTCGGGGGATGGAAGCAGTCGGGCTACGGGCTGGAGCTGGGGCCCGAGGGGATGCTGGCATTCACCCGCCCGAAGACCATCCTGCAGTTCCCCGCGCCGGCTCGGTGAGCCGGCCTGACTCTGACTCGACGCGGGAGTACTCATGTTGGACCTGTTGATCCGCGGGGGGACCGTCGTCGACGGCACCGGTGCGCCGGCACGCCAGGCCGACGTGGGTGTGCGCGCAGGGCGCGTGGTGGTGATCGGTGAGACCGACGAGCCCGCCGCCGCGGAGATCGACGCCGGCGGGCTGATGGTGACGCCGGGCTTCGTCGACCTGCACACCCATTACGACGCACAGCTGTCGTGGGACCCGACCGCCAGTCCGTCGCCGCTGCACGGGGTGACCACCGTCATCGGCGGCAACTGCGGCTTCTCGCTGGCGCCGGCCGGTCCCGAACACTCTCGCTACCTGGCGCGCATGATGGCGCGGGTCGAGGGCATGCCCCTCGCCGCCCTGGAGTGTCTCGACTGGTCATGGAGCTCCTTCGGCGAGTGGCTCGGCCGCCTCGACAGGTCGATCGCCGTGAACGCCGGGTTCCTGGTGGGCCATTCGGCGGTGCGCCGCTCGGTGATGGGCGACGAAGCCGTGGGCACCGCCGCCCGCGACGAGCAGGTGCAGGCCATGGTCTCGGTGTTGGCCCGTTCCCTCGAGGAGGGCGCGCTCGGGTTCTCGACGTCGCAGGCCCCGACCCACAACGACGGCGACGGCATGCCGGTGCCCTCGCGCGCCGCGTCGCGGTCGGAGCTCGAAGCGCTGTGTGCCGTCCTGTCGACACATCCGGGCACGACGCTCGAGCTCATCGTCCCCGGATGCCTGAACGGCTTCAGCGAGGACGAGGTCGACCTCATGGCGACGCTGTCGCTGCTCGCGGACCGTCCCGCCAACTGGAACGTCCTCGGGGTCTCCGCCCTCAACCCCGAGGGGCTCGCGCACCAGCTCCAGGCCTCCACCACGGCATCGGAGCGCGGCGCCACCGTCGTGGCACTCACGTTGCCCCACACCATGAAGCTGCGGCTCTGCTTCGAGCCCGGTGCCATCCTCGACAGCCTGCCGGGGTGGGCCGAGATGTTCGCCCTTCCGGTCCCCCAGCGCATGAAGGTGTTGTCCGACCCCGTCGAGCGCGCCCGGCTCGACGCAGGGGCGAAGTCCGAGGAGGCAGGGATCATCGGCGCGCTGGCCCGCTGGGAGAACCTCATCATCGACGAGACCTTCGCTCCTGCCAACACGCCGTACGAAGGGAAGTCCGTCGGCACCATCGCCAAGGAGACGGGCAAGGAGCCTTTCGACGCACTGCTCGACATCGTGGTCGCCGACACGCTCCGGACAGGTCTGCGCCCACCCATCGGGGAGTCGGAGGCGGACTGGAAGCTGCGCGCCGAGGTGTGGCTCGACCCGCGCACGGTGGTGGGGGGGTCCGACGCGGGAGCCCACCTCGACATGATGTGCGGAGCCATCTATTCGACGTCGATGCTCGGCGACGGGGTCCGGGCTCGGCATCTGCTGTCGTGGGAGGAAGCGGTCCGCCAACTGACCGACGTGCCCGCCCGGCTCTACGGGCTCCGGGAGCGGGGGCGGGTGGCTGAGGGTTGGTGGGCCGACATCGTGGTCTTCGATCCCGAACGCATCGGGCACGGGCCCGAGCGGACCCGAGACGACCTTCCCGGTGGCGCCAGCCGGCTCTACGCCGAAGGGGTCGGGATCGAGCACGTGATCGTGAACGGATCAGAGATCGTCACGGCCGGTGCGTTCACCGGGGCGCTGCCCGGCGCCGTGCTGCGCTCGGGCGCGGATACCGACACCGTGCGGGCGGGGGGACGAGAAGGGGGACGAGACCGGTGAGTGGCTCGGGTCGGACGGTGCGCGCTGCGGTCGTGCACGAGGTGGGGGCGCCCTTTGTCATCGAGGACATCGAGCTGGCACCGACGGGTCCCCACGACGTGCGGGTGAAGATGGCGGCGAGCGGAGTGTGCCACTCCGATCTGTCGGTCCAGAAGGGGACGATCCCGTTCAGGTTCCCGACCGTGCTCGGCCACGAAGGCGCCGGCGTCGTGGTCGAGGTGGGCGAGGCCGTCACCCGCGTGGCACCGGGCGACCACGTCGTGCTCACCTGGATGCCGGCATGCCGGCGGTGCTTCTGGTGCCTGGCGGGTCAGGCCATGCTGTGCGAGGTGGGATTGACCGAGTCCCTGTCCGGTGCGTACGCCACCGTGGGGGGAACCCCGCTCGTGCGCGGGCTCGGGACGGCCACCTTCGGGGAGGAGACGCTCGTCCCCGAAGGGGAAGTGGTGCGGGTCGACCCCTCGGTCCCGTTGGAGCTGGCCGCGCTGGTGGGGTGTGCGCTGGCCACCGGCGTGGGCGCGGTGTGGCACACCGCCCACGTGACCCCGGGGTCCACCGTGGCCGTCGTGGGCTGTGGCGGGGTGGGGCTGTCGGTGATCCAAGGGGCTCGCCTGGCCGGTGCAGCCACGATCGTGGCCGTCGACCACCTGGCCTCCAAGCTCGACACGGCCAAGTCCATGGGTGCCACCGCGGTCGTGGACTCCTCGACCGCGGACGCCGTGGCGGCGGTGCGCGCCCACACGCAGGGACGGGGGGCCGACTTCGGCTTCGAGGTGGTGGGGAGGGCCGAGACCATCCGCACCGCGTTCGCGGCGGTGCGGCGCGGCGGTACGGCGGTGCTGGTCGGCGCGGGATCGCCTTCGGAGAAGGTGGCGTTCTCCGCCTTCGAGTTGTTCGTGGACGCCAAGACGGTCATCGGCTGTGTGTACGGCTCGACCGACGCCGACCGGGACTTCCCGGTGCTGGTCGACCTGGTCCGGCAGGGAGCGATCGACGCCGAGGGGCTGGTGACCCGGCGCATCGGTCTCGACGACGTGAACGACGCCTTCCGGGCCATGGAGGCGGGGGAGGTGGCCCGGAGCGTGATCGTCTACGGCGAGAACGGAAGGAAGCAGTGATGGCGACGGACCTGCACGTGGTGGACGCCGATGCCCACGCGGTGGAGCCCCTGGAGTTCTTCGCCGAGTTGATGCAGCGCTTCCCCGACCACGTCACGTTGCGCACCGACACCCGGCTCGGGGTCCTGATCGAAGGGCGCCCCTATCCCCAGTACGAGGGTCCGGGCGCGGGGTGCCCTCCGCAGCACGGGCTCACCACCGCACCCGGGGTCGATCCCGGGACCGTGGACGGGGTGCTTGCCAACGCCGACACCGACGGCATCGACGAGATGGTGCTGTTCCCGAGTTTCGGCCTCTGTGTGCCGACCCTGGAGGACCCCGCGCTCGGGGCGGGCGTGGCCCGCATGTACAACCGGTGGGTGTCGGAGTTCTGTGCCAAGAGCGGCGGCCGCCTGCACGGGGTGGCCGTGGTGCCCATCGAGCACGGCGACGAGGCCGTGAAGGTCATGGAGGAGGCCAAGGGTCTCGGGCTCGTGGCCACGATCGTCCCCCCGGCGCTCAAGGGCCGGAATCTCGACCACCCCGACATGGACCGCTTCTACGCCGCGGCCGCTGCGCTCGACATGCCCCTGGGCGTCCACGGCGCGCCCGGGATCCACCTGCCCAAGATCGGGGTGGACCGGTTCGACAATTACATCCAGGTGCACTGCATCAGCTTTCCCTTCGACCAGATGCTCGCCATGACGGCACTGGTGAGCGGGGGCGTGTTCGACCGGCACCCGGCGTTGCGGGTGGCCTTCTTGGAAGCCGGTGCCGGGTGGTTGCCGTGGTTCGTCGAGCGCCTGGGCGAGCACTACGAGTCACGCGGGGACTGGATCCCCAACGGTTGGCAGCGCCCGCCGGCGGAGTACGTGGCGGCGGGCAACGTCGTGGTCACGTGCGAGCCCGACGAGGGCGCGCTGCCCTGCGTCGTGGACCTGCTCGGCGACCGGTGCGTGATGTTCGCCAGTGATTATCCGCACTGGGACGGTGCCTGGCCACGCGCCTCGACCGAGCTCAAGGAGCACGCCGAGGGGCGAGTGGCGCCCGGGGCACTGGCGCGGGTGGCGGGCGAGAACGCCCGGGATTTCTACAACCTGCCCCACCTCGGCTCCCAGCACCGGCCCCCGCCCCCGCCCCGATGACCACCACTGGAGGAACCGCCATGCCAGGAACCGCCACAGGTCTCGACTACATCGATGCCGACGGTCACGTGCTCGAGCACCCCGACGGGTTCCGGAATTTCGCCCCTAAGGGGTTCGAGGACCGCGTGTGGCACATCGAGGTCGACGACGTGGGACGCGAGTGGGCCGTCATGGACGGCACCCGCAACCTCGCCAACTTCATGTCGCTGGCGGGCACGGCGGGCATGTCGGCCGAGGACCGTGACCGGGCCCAGCGCGGCGAGCTCCGCTACACCGAGGTGCGCCCCGCGGCGTGGGACGCCCTGGCGCGCCTTGTGGACATGGACGCCGATGGCATCGACCGGTCCGTGCTCTATCCGACGCTCCTGCTGGGGATCCAGGGACACCCCGACGTCGAGTTCGCGGCGGTGATGTGCCGCGCCTACAACGACTGGCTCTCGGACCACACCCAGGCGAGCGGGGGACGGCTGTTCGGGGTGGCCGTGCTGCCCCAGCAGGACATCGGTTTGGCCGCGGCGGAGATCCGCCGGGTGGCGAACCTGCCGGGGATCGTGGGGGTGTTCCTGCGTCCCAACCCGACGGCGGACTGGCGGCCGTTCTCGGACCCGGTGTACGACCCCTTGTGGAGCGCCGCCTCGGAGGCGGGAATGCCACTGGGCCTGCACCCCTTCCTGGCCGCGGATCTCCCCGGAGCGTGTGTGGGCCTGCGCATCAACAGGCTGCGGAGCTCGGCGCACCCGCTTCCCGACGACACGGGAACCGTCGCCATCGACAACATCTTCTTCACCCAGGCCATCGCCAACCCCTTCGACATGATGAACTCGATGACCTTCCTGCTCGCCGGCGGGGTGTGCGAGCGCTTCCCCGACCTGCGCATCGTCTTCCTGGAGGCGGGCGGGGGATGGCTCGTGCCGTGGCTGGAGCGCCTCGACCACCATTATGAGATCTTCGGGTGGGACGTCCCACAACTGTCGAAGGAGCCCTCGGAGTACTTCCGCCGGCAATGCTGGATCAGCTTCGACCCCGACGAGTCCACGCTGGCCTTTACGGCCCGGTCGCCGCTGTGCGGGGCGGACCGCATCGTGTGGGCGTCGGACTACCCGCATCCCGATGCCGTGTTCCCGGGCGTGACCCGTGAGCTCTCCGAGGCCATCGCCGGACTTCCGGCAGAGGACCAGCGACTCATCGCAGGCGCAAACGCCGCCGCGCTGTACGGGCTTCCCGTCGCGCCGGCGGCTCCCGGTGGGTGAGCCCGTGGACCGCCGCTAACCTCGGGCCGGTGAACGACGACCTTCGCCGCCGGATCCCCCACCTCATCGCAGTCGGCCGCATCGCCTTCGGACTGGGGCTGATGGCCACCCCTTCGGCCGGAGCCATGGCATACCTGGGTGCGGAGGCCAAGCGCCCGAGCGTGCGGTTCATGAGTCGCATCTTCGGCGGTCGTGACCTGGCTCTCGGCATCGTGTTGCTGCGGGCCCTGCGGGAAGACCGGCCCGAGTCAGTCACCAGCGCCCTGTTGCTCGGCGCGGGGTGCGACGCGTGGGACGCGGTGGCGGCGGTGCGGGCCCGCGATCTCCCCATCTGGGGACGCATCGTGGTCGCCATGCTCGGTTCGGCCTTCGCCGCCCTGGGTATCTCTGCGGCGTTGACACCGAGCGCTGATCTGGCCGCCTTCTCCGCCCCGACGTCTGCCTCAGCGTCGGGCGCAACCTCTGCTTCGGCCTCCGCCCCACCGACGACCTAGATGCCCCGGGGGACACCGCAGCGCGCCGGCGACGACGCGTTGCGGGAGCGTGTGAGAGCGTTGGTGCGGGACGTCGTGGGATTCCCACAGCCCGACGTGACGTTCAAGGACATCACGCCCGTCCTCGCCGACGCGGCGGCGTTCGCCGACACCGTGGCGTGGCTGACCGCGCCCTTTGTCGGCAAGGTGGACAACGTCGCCGCCATCGAGGCACGCGGCTTCATCCTCGGTGCCCCTGTCGCCTATGCCTTGGGCACGGGCCTGGTCCCGGTGCGCAAGGTGGGGAAGCTCCCCGCCGCCACCGTGGCGGAGGCGTACATGCTCGAGTACGGCGAGGCCACCCTGGAGATGCACATCGATGCCGTCGGTCCTGGTGACCGGGTCCTGATCGTCGACGACGTCATCGCCACGGGCGGCACCCTACGCGCCACGGCCTCCGTCCTGCGACGGGCCGGCGCCGTCGTCGTCGGCGTGGCGGCCCTGCTCGAACTGGTGGCGTTGGGGGGCCGGGAGCAGCTCGAGGGCCTCGACCTCCACGTCCTGTTGTCGGTGTGACGCGTTCGCCCCTGTCCCTGGCGGCGGTCGATGCCCAGGAGGAGCGGCTCGCCGCCGCCTTCGCCCGGGGCGACATCGCCATGGCGACGGCCCTGTACCAGCCCGATGTCGTCTACGTCAGCCCCACCACGCGCCTGTTCGGTTGGCCGGCGCGCATCGTGGGGCGGGACCAGGCGTTCGAGTTCATCCAGGTGACGATTTCCGGGCTGTCGGACATCGCTTACTCGGTGGACGAACGGGCGCTGATCCCGGACTCGGGCGGCGACGCCGGAGGTGCCCAGGGCGCCGCGTACGTGCGGGTGCACTTCGACTTCAACATGCGGGCGGTCCGGCTGCGTTCGACGTATGTCGTGGTGTACCGCTATCGCGACGCGCTCATCGCCCAGCAGGAGCTGTACTACGACCCCAGCGGCGAGCTCGAGATCCTGCCCTGGAGCTGACGCCACCGGGCCAGCGGCGCCACCGGTACGTCGTAGGGGCAACGGAGGCGCTCGCTCGGGCACCCCTCCGAGCGAGCGGACCCCGTTCCCGTGGCGGACCGCCTGGCTTGGCCTTACATCGGCATCGCTTCGTACACCTCGACGCTCCCGCCGCCGGTGAGGACCGGGCATCCCTTGGCCTTCCCGGCCGCGTCGGACAGGCTGTTGGCGTTGATGACCGAGTAGCCGCCGATCGTGCTGGCTCCGCCGTCTTTGGTGGAACCGTCGGGAGTCACGGTGCTCGACGCGCCGAAGGGGTTGCCGGGGTCGACGATGTCGTCACCGAGGGTTCCGAACCACCCCATCCATGCGTCCATGGCGGCCTTCTGTCCCTCCGGCGTGTCGGCCATCTGCCCGCCCGTGTACAGCAATACGAACTTGCCCATCGTGTGTCCTGCCTTTCTTGTTGGTGTTCCGTCTGTGTCGGCGAGGTCTTTCGGGGGTGAAGCATTTGGCCCGAGGTCTCGAAGGGTTCAGGTCGGCCCCTGGTCCGGTCCGGGGTCCCCGCCACCTCCGGCCATGGCGAGGCGAGCCAGGTAGTGACGCCATCCGGCGGCATGAGGCTCGACGGCCTCGAGCGGCAGGCCCCGGTGGACCAGGCGCACGATGGTGTCGTCTCCGTCGGATGTGAGGGTGATCTCCACGGTGCTCGACCCGGGCGGCACAGGATTGCCCTCGTCCTCCCATCCCCAGGTGAAGGTGACCCGGTGGGGCGGGCTCACTTCGAGGTACTCGCCGCGTGCCACGTGCGTGCCGTCGATGTTGACCCGGTAGATGCCACCGGGTTGGGGGTCGACCTTGTGGTCGATCCCCTTCCAACGCCGCATCTTGTCCGGGTCGGTGAAGAACGGGAACACGGCTTCCGGCGGCGCCGAGATCCGGATCTCCTGCTCGATGACGTCATCGCCTGCTGGCACGGTCGTTGTCCTCCATCTCTCGTTCCACTGCCCGCTTCAGGCGGCGGAGTCCGGTTGCCCAGAAGTCCTCGAGGTACTCGCGCAGCTCGGCCAGTCCCTCGGGCCTGGCCCGGTAGATGACCCGGGTCGCGTCCCGGCGGCTCTCGAGGAGCCCGGCCTCCACCAGCACCCGGAGGTGCTGGGACACGGCGGGCCGGCTGAGCTCGAAGTGCGAGGCGATCTCCCCGGCGGCGAGCTCGTCGTCGCCCACGAGTCGGAGGATCTCACGCCGGTGGGGCTCGGCGATGGCTCGGAGGGCGGCGTCCACCCTGTGAATGTAAGCAGATCCTTACGTAAGTGGCAAGTGACGTTTCCCGCCCGGCTCCGCAGCCGAGCCGGGCCTGCCCCGGTCCGGGGAGGCACGCCCCGCCCCCGACCCGGCCGGCCCTTGCTCAGCGGCGGGGCATCTTGATGGCGCGGTCGGCGATGATGTTCTTCTGCACCTCGGTGGTCCCCGCTCCGATCGACGTGTAGCGCTGCCACACGTAGTTGTGGCTCCAATGGCCCTTGTCCACGGCATCGGGGCCGCCGCGCGCCAAGACGCCCGACGCGCCCAGGATGTCCACCCCGAGCTCGGCGATGGTCTGTGACAGGTAGCTCCACTGCAGCTTGGCCAGGGGCACCTCGGGCCAATTCTTCTCGCCCTTCAGGATCTTCGACAGTGCTCGGGCGTTCAACAGACGGGTGAGCTCGAGCTGCGTCCACAGGCGGGCGATCCGATCCCGGATCCCGGGGTCCTCGAGCGCTTCCGGGTTGTTCCGGCGGGCCGTGGCGATGAGGTTGTCGAGCTCGATGCGCATGGACACCGACAGCCCCGAGGTGCCGACCCTCTCGTTGGCCAGCGTCCCCATGGCCACGTTCCAGCCCTGGTTCTCCTCTCCGAGCCGATAGGCGGCGGGCACGCGCGCCCCGTCGAAGTTGACCTCGCAGAACAACTCGCCGCCGGTGATGTCGCGGATGACGTTGACCTCGATGCCCGGGAGCTCCATGTCGACGATGAGGGCCGTGATCCCCTCGTGCTTGACCCCGCGCTCGATGGCGGTGGGGTCCGTCCGCACGAGGAAGAGGCCCCACTTGGCGAGGTGGGCCGTGGAGATCCAGATCTTTCGGCCCGTGACGACGTACTCCTCACCGTCGAGCACAGCCAGGGTGCGCAGGTTGGCCAGGTCGGAGCCGGCTTCGGGCTCAGTGAAGCCCTGGCACCAGTGGACATCCGCATTGAGGATCCCGGGGAGCCACATCTGCTGCTGCTCCTCGGTGCCCCAGCGCAGGATCATGGGTCCGATCTGCCACAGGCCGTTGGCGTTGTAGATGCCCGGTGTCTTGGCCCGTGCCATCTCCTCGGAGTAGATGGTGTTCTGCATGACGGTGGCCTCGCGGCCGCCCCAGGACTTGGGCCAGTTGATCGCCGCCCACCGGCCCCCGTGCAGGCACCGCTGCCAGGCCTGGCGGCGCAGCATGGTGCGGCGGTCGGGGTTGTTCTCGTCCCCGATCTCCCCCGACGCCATGAATTCGGGCAGGTTGGCGTCCAGCCACTCGCGCAGCTCGGTTCGGAACGCCTCGTCCTCGGCGGTGTAGGAGAAGTCCACGGTTGCCTCGCTCTTCGGGACGTCAGTGCTTCAGGACGTCGGGGTTGACGATGTTGCGCGGCGTGGCCCCGGCCAGCAGCCGGCACAGGTCGTCCGCGATGGTCTGGGTGTGGTTCACCTCGGTGTCGTAGGTGGCACCGCCGATGTGGGGAGTGAGCACCACGTTCGGGAAGGTGGTGAGCGGGTGGTCGGTGGGAAGGTGCTCTCCGACGAAGTGGTCGAGACCCGCCGCGCTCACCTTCCCCGATCGGAGCGCGTCGACGAGGGCGTCGCCGTCATGGAGCTGGGCACGAGCAGTGTTGAGGAAGACGACGCCGTCGCGCATAGCCGAGAACTGCTCGCGCCCGATCATCCCGGCGGTCTCCTCGGTGACGGGCGCGTGCAGCGACACCACGTCGGCCACGTCGAGGAGCTGTTCGAGGGTGTGGGTCGCATCGGGGGCGTAGGGGTCGTAGGCGACGACCCGCATCCCGAGGCCCTCGAGGCGCCAGCGCATGGCGCGCCCCACGGCACCGAGGCCGACGAGCCCGGCCGTCCGCCCCGCCAGCTGCCAGGCCCGGAAGCGCTGGTAGGGGATGGTTCCGTCCTTGTAGATCTCACCGGCACGGACGTCGCGGTCTGCGCCCACCACGCCGCGCGTCGCGGCCAGCAGGAGGGCCACCCCGAGCTCGGCAACGGCGTCGGCGTTGCGGGCCGGCGCTCGCAGCACCGGCACGCCGGCGGCGGTGGCCGCGTCGATGTCGACGTTGTTGGGGTCTCCGCGGGTGCTCGCCACGGCCACGAGCGGGAGGTCGAACACCGGACCGGCGCAGCGGTCCGCCTCCACCATGAGGATGGTTACACCCTCGTCTGCGGCCCGCTCGGCCAGCTGGTCGGCGTTGTAGATGCGCAGGGGCTGGTGGTCGATCCAGGGATCGATCACCAGGTCGGCGAGCTCGCGTAGCAATTCGACCCCGGGACCCCGTATCGGGGTCGTCACTAGCGCCCGAGGGCGGTTCCGATCCATCGGTCCTCCTTCGGCCGCCGAAGTCATTCATGGCGGCGAACAATAAGAAGTTGTTGGAGCTTGGGAGGGTCCCGATGGGCATCGTAGGTGGGGTTCGACACTCGTCGCACGCCACGGCAATTTCGAGTAATTGGACACCGGGGACGTGAGCCGGGGCAAGATCCGCTTTCGCCGACGGCACCGAGCTGACGAGGCGGCGGGGGCGCTGACGGTGGCGGGTGGGGCGGATAGGCCGCGCCCGGCCTACCGCGACGGCATCCGCCCGATCAGGCTCGCGGGCACGGGGCCGACGCCACGGTGCTTCCCGGCGCCAGGCAGTACGCCGAGAGCCGCAATGAGAACGACATCGGCTCCTGCCCGTACGCGGTGGCGCTGTGCGGACCGAACTCGATGCCGAAGGGGACAGTGTCGAGCCAGTACCCGTCGATGCCGTCCCACCCGAAGTCCTGGCGCAGGAGGTCGCCGGCGGCGCTGAGGATGCCGCTCAGATCGACGCGCACGCTGCCGGCGGCGACGAGATCGGCGCGGTCGAGGATGAACCACAACGTCCCTCCCCACGGCGCGGTGTGCCCGTCGGGTTCGATGTTGTCGGCATAGACGGACCAGGCGTTCGTCCCCGCGTGGCGTGTCCCGTCGGTGGCGAAGGGCACGGTAGCGCTGTCCAGCCGGCCGCTCCCGGGCAGCAGGGCGCGCGCGTCGTAGTCGGTCCACACCATGATCTCGAGCGTGCCGTCGTGCTGGCAGGGAGCGCTGGTGGCGGAGGGGTCGAGCCACAGGTCGTAGGCGACGTCGTAGGTGGCGTCGGCGCGCCCGACGTTGTAGGTGGTGGTCCCCACCAGGTCCGGGGGGATCGCCCCCACCCGAACGGGCAGGGAGAGCGCCCGCGACGGCCGTGCCGAGGTGGCGGCGTGGCACTGGTCGAGGCCGTAGAGCACGCTCGGGTACCCGCGTACCCACGTGCCGGCGCGCGAGGCCACGCACGTGGACTCGTCACAGGGTGGCGCGGTGGCGAATCGCCCGGCGATGGTGAGGGCCCCGCCCCCGTCGGCGGACATGGTGACCACTCCCTGCGACGACGGGCCGAGGTTCCAGGCATCCGCGTTCAACTGGACCGTCCCCACCGGGCGTCCTTCCGGTGCGCACCCGTCGCCCCGGTTCTGAGCGGCCGGGCACGAGGGGCTCCAGCTCCAGTGGCGGCCCACCGCAGCGCGGTCGGGAACGAGCACCACCCCGGCGGGGCGGACCGCGCCGCCGCCGCATGACGACAGCGCCGCCACCGCGACCACGGCGACCACCCCTCGCGAGAAGCGGGCTCCCCTCCTATGATGCGATGCCGTCACCGGGGCGCGCGCCGCGTCGGCGATGCTCGGTGCTGCGTTCGACGAGGGCGCGTCAGAAGACGTGGAAGAAGGGATGGCCGTGGCGCGTGACGACCATGAACACGGTGCCCACGATCTGTGACCGTTGGATGGTCCCGAACGACCGCGAGTCGCACGCATCGGCGCGGTTGTCGTTGAGGACCATGTAGCTGCCCTTCGGCACCGTCGTGAAACGCACCGACGTCGTGCCGACGGGGCCCGCGCTCGTGTCGTACCAGCCTGCCTCGTGCAGCGGGCTGCCATTCACGAGCAGCCTCGACCCTCGCGACGTCAACGTGTCACCCGGTAGCCCGATGACGCGTTGCACGAGATCCTGGCTGCCGTTCGTCCCCGCGCTGCACCCTGCCACCGCGCTCTGCCGGAACACGACCAGGTCGCCGCGCTGGATCGGACCCCGCAAGAGCGACGACGTCACCACCACGATCCGGTCGCCGGCGTGGAGCGTGGGCGTCATGGCGTTCGAAGGCATCGTGAATGGTGTCAGCACGGCGGTTCGGATCCCGACGGCCACGCCACCGGCCACGGCGAACGCTGCCAGCCACCACAGCACGATGCGCCGGAGCCGGCTGCGCCGGTGTCGGCGGGGCGTCGCACGGGAAGCCGCCTCTGCGAAGACCGGGGCCTGCAGATCAAGCCCGCGCAGGCGGTAGTCGAAGCGGACCTTGCGCTTGGGCCGGAGGGTGGCGGGCGGCGCCCCCGCGAAGAGCGGCATGCCTTCCGGCGCGGCGACGATCGCCCCCGCGCCGGGGGGGACGGGGCGGGTCGCTGTGGACCCGTTGCCCCTGGTCGGTGCGTGTCCGTTGTCCTGCATGGCGCCCCCTACGACCGATCCTCGTTGGCCGCGGAGGCCAGGAACTCGTATACGCGGCGGCGTTGGTCGTCGTCGAGGCGCTCGAGCTCGATCCCCAGATGGGTGGTGCCTGCGACGGCACGGCGCCAGCTGACGGTGCAGGCGACGTCGAGGTCGAGGCCCTGCGCCTGGTGCCGAGTGGCGAGCCTGACCGGTGCCGCCAAGCGCCTACCCACCCCCGGCTTGGCCTGCGAGGCGCGTACCACGCAGTGCAGGCCGGCCTCGCTCACGTCGACCAGCTCGGCCGCCAGTGGGCGTGGCCCCAATCGGAGCTCGACCGTTCCCTGCACCCGCACCCGAGCCGCCTGGCGGCGCTCTTCGGCCGCTATGGGCTCGGTGTCGTCGGAAGCCTTCACGGGGGCGGTGGGGGGCGCCGCTGGCTTCGCCCACGCCACAAGGCGCCTCCACCACGACATCCGGGCCCAACCGTAGGCGTCGGGCGACACGCCTTCGAGCGGCCGGGCCACGCCGTCGAGTGTCCACGCCCGGCGATCGGCGGGGGACAGGTTCGACCAGTTGGCCGGCATCCGTCGAATCAGCACGAGAGCCGGCTCGGCGCCGTCGTCCTCGGGCAGGCCAGCTCCCCACCGCCCCGCCCACAGCGCCGCCTCGTCCTCGGTGAGCGACCGGCTGTGGCGGTCGTAGGGCAGATCGAACAGCCCGGTGTCGTGTCGCCAGTCCGGACAGCCGGGGCTGATGGCCTCGGCGACGTCGGGCCAGCGGACCCGAGCCAGGAGGTAGGGATCGCTCGAGTCGGGAAACGCCCAGTACCCGATGTCGGGTACGACAGCCGACGTGCGTGCTGCGTCGCTCATCAGTGGTTCACCCCGCTGTGGTTCGGGGCGGCCGAGTGCGCGTCCGCCGCGCCGCGCTGCTGAACGTGCGCCAGGGGAGCGGAGGTGGGGACGAGCGTCGAGGGGATGACCACGGCCCCGATGCCCACGCCGGCCGCGGCCGCGCACACGATGGCGGCGACGCGGGGGAAGGTGAACGCCGGCCGGCGCCGGAAGGCCGCCCGGGTGCGCGCCCGCTCGAAGCGCTGGCGGTATTCTGCCCGGGGGACGAGTTCAGCGCGGACGTTCCAGAGCGCGGCCGCCGGCCCACACGCGTACACGGCACCCTGGATTGTGCAAATGGCGATCAACAGGATGGGCGGGTGGTTCCGAGCGCAGAGGACCCCCACCGCCACGAAGAGCGCCGTCGCCAGGAGACTCTCCCAGCGGGTAAGTCGCAGGGCGGCTCCGACACGGCCATGGGTAGATCCGGTCTTCGGCGTCCTCAGGAATACGCCCTCCCGCCGCGTCATCCCTTCTATTGATGCGAGCGCAGTGATCCAGCTCGCCGAGAGGCTGATGACGAGGCCGCGCAGGGCACCGCGCCGCGAGATCGTCGTCCAATGTCGCAGCGTCCACACCATGCAAACCGTGGCCACCATGATCAGCGAAATCGCGTAGAGCGACCGCGCTCCCCCCAGGGGCGTGAGCGCGAAGTGAGAGCCTGACACGATGAGCCCCGTGATCACGAGGAGTATGAGCGCAAAGAGAAGCATGAGGAGGTCCCGGAACCAACTCATGCAGGCCATCAGGTAGTCCCGGCGCTGGGCACCGGTGAGATGATTGTCGGGAGACCGGTCCCAGGGCATCAAACTGCGCCAGTGGAGACGGAGGATCTGCATGGCCCCGAAGCACCAACGGTGGCGCTGGGTGTTGAGGCCCTTGAAGGTCGGGGGCACGAGACCGCGCCCGAAGCAGCGAGGTACGTACATGCCCGACCACCCCGCTTTGAGCACCCGCAGCGACGCCTCGGTGTCCTCGCTGATGCACCATTCGTTCCATCCGCCGATTGCCTCGAGGGCGCTGCGCCGGAACAGCCCCATTGTGCCTACGAACGGGACGGTGTCGCGCTCTTGGCGGGACGACATGACCGCCAGATAGAAGGCCTGGTAGGAGTTCACGCAGGCCGTGTAGTACTTGCTGCCTTCGTAGTTTCGGTTTCCCTCGAACGTCTGGAGGAAACCGAGGCTCGGGTCGGAGAAGTGCGCCACGGTCTCTTTGAGGTAGTGAGGCTCAACGATGTCGTCTGCGTCGATCAAGCCGATGATCTCAGCACGTGGATCGGTGTAGCGGCGAAGCGCGAGGTTGCAAGCACCGGCTTTGTACCCGGGCCAGGGTGCGACATGCACGAAGCGCACCCTTTCTCGGTCGCGGCAGTACTCCTCGACCGGGCCCCACACGGTGGGATCGGCGGTATTGTTGTCGATGACGACGATCTCGAAGTTCGGGTAGTCAATCTGCTCGACCGCCTGGATCGTCGCGATGAGCATCTCGGGCGGCTCGTTGTAGGCAGGGATGTGCAGCGACACCATCGGCTGGTAGGTCGGGTCGACGTCGTGTGGATGACGCGAGTGCCGTGTCCGGCACAGGACGTCGCTCACGTAGTTGATGTTCGAGTTCCACACCTGGAACGCGGCGAACAACAGCACGATGAGAATGAAGGAGGTGAGCGCTTCCATGACGGAGTGCGTAGCGGCCACGGCCACGAACGCCGTGAAGGCAAGGAACGCGAAACCAGCGGCCGCGAACGAGGAGTAGAAGACCGAGCCAAGCACCTTGGTATCGGGCCGGAGGACGATGACCACCACGGAGAGCATCGTGATCAGGAAAGCTGCTTCCTCCACACCCGATGCCGGGAGGTCCCAGAGCTCGATAGTCAAGAAGCACGACAGCCCCGCCATCGCCGCCGCGGTCAACCCCCCGAGGATGACCTCGGTGACCCGCGAGCCGGTCCAGTGGAACCGGGTCCCCAGGTTGCGGGCCGGGCTCAGCACCAGCACCGTTGCCACGATCAGCTGGACGAAGCTCAGGAGGAAGAGGTCGTAAAGGTTGAACTCATGCACCACGGCGGGTCACTCCCGAGTTGGCGGCCCTGGGACGGGCGTCAGCGGTCATGTCGCGCCGCTTCGGGCGGGCACCGCATGACGGGCTCTTCATGCCACTGATAGTGGCTTTGAGTCCTCACGGGAGCCCCAATGGACGCTCAAAGCTCGCCCAACTCGTTCGTAGCCCAGTATGGGCACAGAGACAGGCGATCTGACCACTCTGGATACCGAAGCCCCGAGGCAGATGGCCTCCTGCCCGGTGAACCTCCCGGACCGCGTGGACCTCCCCGACCCGGTTGACCTCCCGGACCCGGTGGACCTCCCGGACCCGGTGACGCCCGCCTACTACTGGCCCAGGGCAATGAGGTTCCCGCTCGTGAGCGTCAAGTAGACGATGCCGTTCGAAACGGTCACTTCACCCTCCGGCCAGCCACCCGGCGAGTAGTTGCGCAGGACGGCTCCGCTGACCGGGTTGATGAACAGGAGGTTGCCGACCGCGCCGTAGGGCTGGATCAACACTCCGGGCACCTCGGTGATGCCGGACGTCATGCTGCCCTGAACGCAATCCCGCCAGATGAAGGCTCCGGTGGCGGGGTCGAGCGCGGAGATGTTCTCGTAGCAGCTCACACCGTTGATGATGGCGTTGCCGCCGCCCACGTAGAGGCGCGTCCCGTCCCAGCTGGCCGACACGATCGACAGGGGACCGCCGGCGGGGTTGGCGATCCGTGTTTCCCACACCGGTCCGGCAGCCAGATCGCTCCTGTCCCAGGCGTAGAAGAGACCGTTCTTGTCGAGTGCCCCCACGAGGTCCCGTTGCACGCCGTTGATGACGGCGGTGAAGAGCGTCGGGGTCGCACCGAAGTCAGGGTCCGAATAGAGCTGACTCGGAGGGATGGTCCAGCTCGACAGGACCGTCAGGTCGCTGGCACGCATCTTGACGATGGCGGGCGACATCTCCGGCAGGTTGCACGCGTTGGGCGTACCGGTCGTCACGTAGATGCTGCCGTCACTCGGGTCGATGGCCGGGGAAGACCAGATCCCGCCACCGATACAACCGTTCGGGACCATGTCCGTGGTGTGTTCGATGGCTCCGCTGATGGCGTCCATCTGCACCAGCCGGCCCTGGACGAGCGGGCAGTCACCGAACGATGCCACCCCCTGGTAGACGCTCCCGTTGAAGAGGATGGGTGAGCTCCACAGGTAGTCGCCGGGAGGAGTCCCGAGATTGGTCTGCCAGATGATCGCGCCGGTCAGTGCGTTCAGCGCGTAGAAGTTGTCGTTCCCGCCTGGCACGTAGAGGATCGACGTGGAGCCCATCTGGCCGATCGTGGCTGTGCCGCTCACCCCGGCCACCGGAGGCAGGCAGGCACTGTCCGTGTTCACTCCGAGGTTCATCGTCCACACGTCGGTACCAGACAGCGTGGTGGCGTGCTCCAGACCGTTCCAGTCTCCCCAGTACACCATGTTGTTGGCCACGATCGGCTGGGAATACGCGCCGGTGCCGCCCTTGTCCGTCCAGTGCAATTTGAGGCTGTTCACATTGCTGGCCGTGAGCCCGGTTTCAGAGGGGTAATACCCGGTCCTGCCCAGATTGCCGCGGTAGGTGGCCACCATCGTCGGCGGCGCCGGTGGGCCGGCCAGGTAGGTGAACTGGTCCGCGGAGCCGGTGGCGCTCGTCCCCCCCGATGTGGTTACGGTCACGTCCACCGAGCCCGTTCCGCCCGGGACGGTGGCGGTGATGTTGGTCGCGCTGTTGACGGAGAAATTCGTCGCCGCCGTGGTACCGAAATCGACCACGCTGGCGCCGGTGAAGTTCGTACCGGTCACGATGACCGAGGTTCCGAAGAACCCAGAACTCGAGCTGACGCTTGTGACGGCAGGCGCGGGAGGAATGATGTAGGTGAACTGGTCGGCGGAACTTGTCCCGCTCGTGCCCCCGGGCGTGACGACGGTGACGTGCACCGTGCCCGTCCCTGTGGGGGCGGTGGCATAGACGGTGGTGGCGCTGCTGAAGGTGAACGTCGAGGCGGGGGTCGGCCCGAAATCGACAGCGGTCGCACCGGTGAAGTTCGTGCCGGTCACTGTGACCAACATGCCGTTCGGCCCCGAACTCGGGCTTATTCCTGTGACCATGGGTGCGGGCGGAACCGTGTAGGTGAACTGGTCGGCGGAGCTCGTCGAGCTCGTACCCCCCGGCGTGACGACGGTGACGTCCACCTGTCCGAGCGTGCCGGCGGGCGCCGTGGCTGTGATGCTGGTCGGGCTGTTGACGGTGTACGTGGCGGAGGGGTTGTTCGGCCCGAAGTTGACTGCCGTGGCGCCCGTGAAACCCGTGCCCGTGATGACTACCGAGGTTCCGCCTGTGCTCGGCCCCGAGGCGGGACCCACGCCAGTCACCGTGGGGAGCGGTGGCGTGACATAGGTGTAGCTGTCAGCGGAGTTGGTCGCGCTTATTCCCGAGGCGGTGGCGACCGTGATGTCCACCTTGCCGAGATTGCCGGGTGGAGCAGTGGCCGCGATCACGCCGTCGTTGCTGACGACGAACTTCGCGGCATTGGCGCCGAAGTCGACCGCGCTGGCATAGGTGAAGCCTGTCCCGCTGATGTCAATGGTCGTTCCGCCTGTGCTCGGCCCTGAGGCCGGGCTCAGGCCCGTGACGGTGGGCACCGGCGGCACGATGTAGGTGTACTGATCGGCGGGGCCGGTTGCGCTCGTGAGGGCCCCTGCGGTGACGGTCACGTCGACCGTGCCTGTCCCTGGCGGGGCGGTGGCGGTGATGATCGTCGGGCTCGTGATGCTGAACGTGGTCGCCGCCGTGGTTCCGAAGTCGACGGCGCTGACCCCGAGCAATCCGGATCCGGAGAACCCGGTGCCGGTGATCGAGACGGAGTCCCCGCCGATCATGAGTCCAGATTCGGGGTCGATGCTGCTGACGGTGGGCGCTGGCAGCGGCTGACCGGAGGTGATGGCCACGTTCTGGACCTCGTGGATGTCGTTGCCCCCACCGGTCGCCCCCGTGAACCCGACGAGCACATAGGGCGGCAGGCTCGTGGTGGCGTAGTTGAGCACCTGCGTGCCGTCCAGGGTCACGGTGATGCCCGTCGAGGTGGTGGTCACCACCACGTGGTGCATGGTGTTGCGCAAGGGAGGGATCGAAGCGTTGGTGTCGACGTAGTTCAATTGCTGCTGCGAGGTGTTTGTGGCGGCGATGCCCACGAAGTTGCTCGAGGGGTCAGACGCGTTCTTGTAGGTGTCGAAGGACACGGCGAACCCGGTGATCCCCGAGAACCCCTCACCGCCCCCGTTGGCACCGATGGCAGTGGGTTGAGTGACACTGGCGTCGGCCAGGGTGAAGGTCATCCCATCAGCGCCAGAGCCCGATCCGAGGAAGACGTCGAAGGCGGCCGAGATGCCCACCCCGGGCACCGGGGTGGGATAGAAGGTCGACCCCACCAGCCAGTTGGTGGCCGGCGTGAGTTGGAGGTTGGGGGGCGAGGCGGTGGGGTTCAGCTGGGCGGTGCCGTTCAGCTGCCATCCCCCGGCCACCGGTGAGGGGATGGAGTTGGGGGGCGGCCCGGGGCTGTAGGTGAACTGGTCGGAGGTGCTCGTGGCGCTCGTACCGGCTCCGGTGGTGACCGTCACGTCGACGGTGCCCGTGCCCGACGGGGCCGTGGCGGTGATGACGGTCGAGCTGTTGACGGTGAACGTCGTGGCCGGGTTGCCCGACCCAAAGTCGACGCTGGTGACACCGATGAAGTAGGTGCCGGTCACGGTGACCAGGGCGCCTGCCGGCCCGCCAACCGGGTCGACGAGGGTGACCGTGGGCGCAGGAAGGGGACCGGCGAGGTAGGTGTACTGGTCGGCTGCACTCGTGGCGCTTGTGCCGCCTCCGGTCGTGACCGTCACGTCTACGGTGCCCGTTCCACCTGGGACGGTGACCGTGATGGAAGTGGGGCTGTTCAAGGCGTAGGTCGTGGCTGGGTTGCTTGACCCGAAGTCGACGGCGGTGACGCCGGTGAAATTCGTCCCGGTGATCGTGACCGAGGTGCCGTTGTACCCCGTGGACGGGCTCACACCGGTGACCGTGGGTGGGGGCGGCCCCGTGAAGGTGTACTGGTCGGCGGTGCTCGTGGCGCTCGTACCACCTGCGGCCGTGACCGTGACGTCCACCACCGTGCCCGCCCCGATTGGGGAGGTGGCGGTGATGGAAGTGGCGCTGTTGACGGTGAAGGTGGTGGCCGGGTTTCCAGGCCCGAAGTCGACAGCGCTAACGCCCGTGAAGTTCGTGCCGGTGATGGTGACCGACGTCCCGCCCGCGCTCGGCCCCGTGGACGGGCTCACGCCGGTGGCCGTGGGCGGGGGCGGCGGGGTATAGACGAAGTGGTCGTTGGCGTTCGTGGCGCTAGTACCGCCTCCGTTGGTGACGGTCAAGTCGACGGTGCCTGGCGTGCCGGGCGGGGCCGTGGCGGTGATGGATGTGGCGCTGTTTACGTTGAACGTCGTGGCCGGGTGGCCGGGCCCGAAGTCGACGGCGCCGGCGCCGGCGAAGTTCGTCCCGGTCACGGTGACCGACGTCCCGCCTGTGCTCGGGCCGGAAGAGGGGCTCACTCCGGTCACGGTGGGCGCAGGAGGCGGCGGCGCGGCTGTGATGGACACGTTCTGGACTTGGTGAATGTCGTTGAACCCTCCGGTCGCCCCCGTGAATCCGACGAGCACGTCGGGCGGCAGGCTGGTGGCGTAGTTGAGCACCTGCGCACCGTCCATGATCACGGTGATGCCCGTCGAGCTCGTGGTCACCACGATGTGGTGCGTCGCGTTCTGCAGGGCCGGGATCGAGGTATTGGTGTCGACGTAGTTCAATTGCTGCTGCGAGGTGTTGGTGGCGGCAATGCCGATGAAGTTGTTCGACGGGTTAACCGAGTTCTTCCAGGTATCGAGGGACACCGCGAAACCGGTGATCCCCGAGAAGCCCTCACCGCCCCCGTTGTCGCCCAGGGCGGTGGGCTGGGTGACGCTTGCGTCGGCGAGGGTGAAGGTGACCCCGTCGGCGCCCGAGCCCGATCCGATGAAGGCGTCGAAGGCGGCCGAAATTCCCACTCCTGGCACGGGCGAAGGCCAGAATGCCGAGCCAACCTGATAGTTGGTGGCCGCCGTCAGCTGCAGGTTGGCGGGCGACGTGGTGGTCACGAGCTGGGCCGATCCGTTGAGCTGCCATCCCCCCGACACCGGCGACGGGATCGAGATGGGTGAGAGCCCTGCACCGTAGGTGAACTGGTCACTCGGGCTGGTCGCGCTCGTGACGCCCGAAGCGGTGACGGTCACGTCCACCGCGCCTGTGCCTGACGGGGCGATAGCGGTGATGGTGGTCGAGTTGTTGACGATGAACGTCGCCGCGTTGGCGCCGAAGTCGACGGCGCTGACCCCGGTGAAGTTGGTGCCGCTCACGGTGACCAGGGTGCCGGCCGGACCGGTGGCCGGGTCGACGAGGGTAACGGTGGGCGGAGGGGGCGGTCCGGCCACGTAGGTGTACTCGTCGGCTGTGCTCGTGGCGCTCGTGCCCCCTCCCGCGGTGACGGTCACGTCGATGGTGCCCGTTCCACCCGGCGAGGTGGCCGTGATGGAGGTGGCGCTGTTGACCGTGAAGCTGGTGGCCGGGTTGCTCGGCCCGAAGTCGACGGCGCTGACCCCGGTGAAGTTGGTGCCGGTGATGGTCACAGTGGTGCTGTTCAAACCCGTGGACGGGCTCACCCCGGTCACGGTGGGCGGCGGCAGGATGAAGGTGAACCGGTCACTCGAGCTGGTCGCGCTCGTGCCCCCTCCGCGGTGACGGTCACGTCCACGATGGCGGCCCCTTCGGCGGGCGAGGTGGCCGTGATGGAGGTGGCGCTGTTGACGGTGAAGCTGGTGGCCGGGTTGCTCGGCCCGAAGTCGACGGCGCTGACCCCGGTGAAGTTGGTGCCGGTGATGGTGACGGTGGTCCCGCCCGTGGTCGGTCCGGAAGAGGGGCTCACCCCGGTCACGGTGGGCGGCGGCAGGATGGGGCGCCACTCGACGCGCTGAGCAGCACGCCGATCGACGAGGAGGTCCCTGCCGGGGACTGGGTGGCCACCGGGGACACCGTCCCGGTGACGCCTGTGTC
>JGI12269J14319_10001047_pt1 | contig 27369 bp, 28 predicted proteins | sample PeaSoiSIISIP2007_FD_14319 | JGI IMG/M metagenome (IMG submission 14319)
GTTTAGAGCCAAAATGTATTTATTCTGTGTTAATCTGTGTAATCTGTGGTTGATTAACTGAGTACCTGAATAGTCACAAAAATAATGATTCGTAATTCAATTTGTAGGTATAATACCTACAAAAACACCAAAATGCCTGTAAAATCAGGGTTTATTAATATAGGTATAATTTTTCAAGGGAATCAAGGTAGTAAAACAAAAAAGCTCTCACCCCCGTAGCATTTAAGCTACAGGGACGAGAGCTTGTTCCCGCGGTTCCACCCTGTTTGACCCCCATCAGGGTCCACTTCGTTTCCCATGCTCTGAGATGCCCCATCCGCTTCCCCCATTCGGCTTCCACCCATCCGAACTCGCTAAAGAAAGGTTTCGCGAACTTCTTTCCCATCATCGCATCGTCAATTTATTTGCCCTTTACACACATTCAGTACAAGCTGAGAGTGCAAGTAGGGACGGTTCTTGCTTGCATGCTTGCTAGTGCAAGCGGGGACGGTTCTTAATTGCATGCCAGCATGGTATCTACGCAAAATCACTCGTACTCATTGACCAATTCCACTTAGTATTATCTATACAAAGCAGAATCCTCTAGCTTACTCAATTATGAACCAATTATATTCCGAGGTAGAAGTTGTGTCAAACGGGTTTTCTGAAAAATGCGGCCTAAAACTCTTCATCCATTTCATCCTCGGCAAAATTAAAAGCATCGTCATCATAGGCAGACTTATCGGCAGTGGCTACTTCCAACTCATAATGATTGATAGCTGCTCCTACTGCACCAACAAGAGCAAGTATCCGCAAACCCGGCTTCCGCCAAATCGTATACGCCAATGCTAGACCCAACGGAGCTGAAAGGCTCAGAATCGTATTATCATGTTTTTTAAGACTCACGGTGGTGTTGTTAAAGCTCCCCAACTTATCCTTAACGCAATCCAAAATTCCCCTTCCTCGCTCCACAAAATCCCAACCCTGATCATCCCCATCTCGGGCCTTCTCGAGATTGTCCAAAGCCTTCACCACATCTCCCTTAGCTATGTTTAAAGCTGCTCGGGCCTCTTCATATCCAATCCCCATTCGTTCGCGCAATACATCCAACTTTTCTAGTTCCGTCCATAACGCTTCACTCAAATTCTATCCCTTCCTTCCCTTTAGTCTGTCGCCCCACGTCGTCCCAGGCTAAACTTCCCATTCTCCATGCTTTGAGTGGCCTTTCAAATTTATACTCTAAGAAAAGCCGCAGTGTCTCCAAAATCTCTTGCTGCATCCAAACATTCCAACGCAGACGATCAATTTTAGTGATATCCGCCCGAATTAGTTGCCGCATGAACGCAACACTTCCAGCCCGAATCCATCGACCGGAATAAGTCTCCCGGCATTGAGTACAAACCGTACCGCCGGCGTCTGAGCTAAAAAATAAACGATCACCACTAATATCAACTCCGCACTCAGTACAATTCCCTAAACGTGGACGATATCCCATCAACATCATTAACCGCAAAGCGTAGGCACTGAGTACAAGAAAAGGGTCAAACTGCTCCAGTAAAAATAAGCAAGTCAACGTAAGTGCAAAAAGTTCTGAGTTGGGCTGCGCCACAACCGTTGAAATGTCTAATAATTCAGCGATACCAGTAGCTGAGAATGACCGATCAAGATCACTCCAAAGATAAGGGAAGCTTTCCCTCGGGCTGCACTGACTGACCGTATCCAGAGTTTTCCCCCGATGGATTAGAAAATCCCCATAAGTAAACAACTGAACCCCAGCCCTTTGACGGCTTTTAGGTTTACGCACCCCTTTTGCCACAGCTTGCAGCTTTCCCAACTCACGAGAAAAAAGAGTGAGCACCCGATCCGACTCCCCAAATTCCCGGCTGCGAATCACTAACGCGTCCGCATGGTAAACGGCCACGCTCTCACCCTCTATTCTTTGTTATCTATAATCTGACTATACATACCTACAAACACATGCAAACGGGGACGGTTCTTTGTTGCATACGACGGCGCACATGAAATGTGCCGTCTCCCCGCCTCCGTTCCCCGACCCAAGCCCGGGACGCAGTGTCACGCAGCGCGACGTCTTTACGTAAGCAGCCTAGCAAACTTCCGTTCAGGCGACCGACCCCAAACACGGGGTAGCGCACAAGGATGTGCGCTACCGCCAGTGAGCCAAGGTCCCCTCTCGCCATCCTTGGCTTCGGGGACACTCGGCCATCCTTGACCAGCGGATGGCTCATCTGGCACGATAGTCTCCAGTGGAGAGTATCGCCGAAGCGGCGATCCCGAAAGGAATACTTTCCGGCGTAGGATGCACCCCGCTCCCCAGAGCAGGAGCCTGAACGGTTAGTTTGCTCTGCGTCGTAAGCACTGAGCGCTGAGTGATACAAGTCCCTCACACAAGTACCGAGCTCGTGCCCAACCGTTCCGCTCCTGCCTCGACAAGCTCAAGGGCAAATTCCCTAGTCCTAATTCCACCCGACGCCTTAACCTTTACGTTTTCCCCGACCCACTCTTTAAGATTATGCACATCTAGGACGGTAGCCCCACCCCCAGCAAAGCCAGTCGAAGTCTTAATATAATCCGCTCCCGCACGTTTGACTATCTCCGCCACGGTTTTCTTCTCGTCTTCTGTAAGTAGACTGGTTTCGATAATGACTTTGATCAGCAAGCTACAACCATGAGCCGCTTCAACAACTTGCACAATATCTTGCTCCACAGCTTCCCAATGTCCTGATTTTACCCATCCTATATTTATAACCATATCCACTTCTTTGCCACCGTGTGCTTTGACCATGAAGATCTCCTGAACTTTAATTTCCGTAAACGTCGCCCCTAACGGGAAGCCTATAACTGCAGCAACACCAATTCCTGTGCCGTATAATAGCTTTGCCGCGGTCTGCACATACATCGGATTTACACAAACAGTTGCAAACTTATGCTGTTGAGCCTCATGGCAAAGTGCCACAATATCTTTTTCTGTGGCTTGCGGTTTTAATAACGTGTGATCCGTCATCCCTGCCAGATTCACCATACTCAGTCACTTTCCTTTCCATACCCGTAATTTCGCAAGCTATCCATCCGGTTACGCCAGTCTTTTTTCACTTTAACCCAAAGTTCCAAAAACACCTGGCTACCTAGTAAATCCTCAATGTCCTTACGAGCCAAGCTGCCGATCTGCTTGAGTTGTTTCCCCCCTGCTCCGATGATAATCCCTTTCTGAGATTCACGTTCCACCACAATCAAAGCCCGCACTTTAACCAATGACTTTTTTTCTTCAACCTCTTCAATCACCACCGCAATCGAATGCGGAATCTCATCGTGCGTCAGCTGCAGCACTTTTTCTCGCACCAACTCCGCCATGATAAAACGTTCCGGCTGATCGGTAACTTCATCTTCCGGATAATATAGAGGCCCCTGGGAGAGTTGGGCAAAAATCACGTTTAACAGTTCGTCAGTATTTTCCCCTGTTTTGGCAGAAACCGGCACAATCGCTTTAAAATCTACTAGGGCAGAAAAATGCTGAATCTTACGTAACAACTGCTCTTTCGTCGCCAAAAGGTCGACTTTATTCAAGACGAGCACGCACGGGATCCGAGTCTGCTTGAGCATCTCAATAATAAACTCTTCGCCAGGGCCATATTCGGCAGAAAGATCTACCATATAAACAATAACATCCACCTCGCGCATGGATTCCTTGGCTTTGTTGACCATATATTCCCCTAATTTATGTTTAGGTTTATGGATGCCAGGTGTATCCAGAAAGATGATTTGTCCCCGTTCCTCGGTGAGGATACACTGGATACGATTGCGGGTGGTCTGAGGTTTATCAGACATAATAAGAACTTTCTGACCCAATAAATGATTTAGCAAGGTCGATTTCCCTGCATTCGGCCTTCCTATGACAGATACAAAGCCCGAACGAAATTCTTTTGATTTTGTTGAAACCAACGGTGAAGCACTTCCCTATCTTATATACTTTATTTATCTTAACTTTCATTATATTACCATAAGTTATGGCGTCTATTCAGAAATCATTTATTTTACGGACCTCTTACCGCAAACCATTCTGCGATTCCCTTATTTCTCAAAGCAATCCAGTGATTACATCCCCCGCCAATCTTTATTCAGATATCAAACTTCGTAAACGCGTCCCCCAACACAAGACGGTGCGCATGAAATGCGCCGTCCCTCCATTCCTTCGTCCCAAGCCCGGGACGCAGTGTCACGCAGCGCGACGTCTTTACGTAAGCAGATTAGCAAACTTCCGTTCAAGCTCCCGACCCCAAATACGGGGCAGTGCACAAGGATGTGCACTGCCGCCAGTGAGCCAAGGATGGCTCATCTGGCGGGAACCCCGCTCCCCAGAGCAGGAGCTTGAACGGTTAGTTTGCTCTGCGTCGTAAGCACCGAGCGCTGGGTGACACAAGTCCCCCCTCTATAGAAACCCAGGGCCAAATGCTTCCGGCAACAGCGTCTGCAAACGCGTCTGCCGAGTTTGACCTGAACTATTTATCAAAATCACCCAACAATCCACGGCAAACTCTCGAATCACCTGACGGCATGCCCCGCAGGGGGAAGGAAAGGCAGCAGTTGGTACGGCGATGGCAATTCCCTTCAATTCTCGCTCCCCATGAGCGACAGCCTGAAAAACTGCATTGCGTTCCGCACAAACCGTTAAACCGTAACTGGCATTCTCGACGTTACACCCTGAATAAATCACTCCCGACGAAAACAGTGCCGCAGCCCCAACCGGATAATGAGAATACGGAACATATGCTTGTCGGTAGGCTGCTTGAGCCTGATCAATCAGATCTTGTAGAACTTCTATTTCGAGCTCTTCAATCTTTGAGACTTGATTCTGATCCAAGTTCAAAACTCCTTCGTGAACTTCATCTAGCAAACAACCTCACTGCGAACTCCCGTCCTCGCCAGTCCCTCCTAGAAGATTTCACACGCCAAGCGAAACAACCGTGGACTAATAAAGGATGAAAGGTTTGGTTGCACCAAATCAACCTAACTTTCAAGAGTGGAGTTCAATATTTCCCTATTCGCCCCTCCGCTTTACGCCAGCAAGCCTTGATAGCTACGCTCTTTCTAACCCCGCTCGAGCCATCACCTCTTCTTCTTTGCTGCGCATCTCTTGCTTATCCTTCTCTTCTTCATGATCATAACCCAATAAATGGAGCGTCCCATGAACTGCAAGGTACACGATTTCCCTTTCGAAGGAATGGCCATATTCCGCTGCTTGCTCCCTTGCTCGTTCAGCAGAAATTACAATATCCCCAAGCATGTCGTCTTCATAATCCGAATCAGGCTCCTCCTCCGATTCCTCTTGCAAGGCAAAAGAAAGAACGTCCGTTGGACGATCCACCCCTCGATACTCGAGATTTAAGGCATGAATGCGTTGGTCATCGACCAACATTAGGCTCACTTCCGCCTCTTCCGGCCCACCTGCTATACGGATAGCCTCCTTAATAGCCTGACTCAACATTGTAGCCAGCGGCTCGCGTTGATCAAGCACGATAGATTCTTCTTCCCAAGAAATATCCAAGATCACTTGCTAGCGGGCAACCCAATTCCTCTGAACCAGAAGCTGGGCCCCCTTCCTCCCTTCACACTATAAACTAGTCACTAAACTTTAATTATTATGGTCTGCCTGAAGATTTAAGAGTTATCCGTAACAGGGATCTGCTGATCATCTTGAGGAATGTCACCCTTCTCTTGGCTGATCTCTCCCTGAGATTTCTTCACGGACACGCTATTTCCATTTTCTCTGATTGCTGGCAACTCCGGATACTCGACTCGGGAGTGGAAAATCCCGCTCAAGACACGCACAAAGGCCATCGCAATGCGGTCTAAGTCTTGAAACGTTAAATCGCATTGATCTAACTGTCCATCATTTAGTTTATCCTTAATAATTTTGCGTACAAACCCTTCGACGCGTCCTGGCGTAGGCTGTTTCATAGACCGTACCGCCGCTTCCACATTGTCAGCCAATGCAACTAGGGCTGCCTCTTTAGTCTGGGGTTTTGGTCCCTCATAATGGAAAGTCTCTTCGGGGACTGCATCGTTTTCTTCGAGAGCTTTATGATAAAAGAAGCTGACTAATCCATCTCCATGATGCTGTGCTATTATATCTTGGATCTGCTGCGGTAGTTTATTATCCTTTGCCAATTCCAACCCATCCTTGACGTGAGAAGTAATAATCAGCGAACTTAGGGTTGGGGCAATCTTATCATGAGGGTTATCTTGAGTGAATTGATTTTCAATAAAAAAGTACGGGCGTTTTAATTTCCCAATATCATGATACATTGAGCTAACTCTTACCAACGTGGCATCCGCATGAACGGCCTCCGCAGCGGCTTCGGCCAGATTACCCACCAAAATACTATGGTGGTAGGTTCCTGGCGCCTCCATCAATAAGCGCTTCAGCAACGGGCGATTAGGATTGGATAATTCCAAAAGCCGGACCGAGGAAGTAATACGGAATCCCGACTCAAACCAGTGTAAAGCTCCTACCGTTAAAAACGATGACGCCAAGCCGTTGACAATTCCCAAGATCAAGCCGACCACCCAAACCATCAAGCGCATTCCAGTGGTTAGGGCAACCGCGCTGACCACCAAAACATTCATCGCAGACACAAATAACCCGGCACGCGCCAAATCGGAACGCTGGCTTAAATGGGATACGCTGTAAACTCCAGCAAACCCTCCGAAAAGGGCCACTAAGCCTGTTTGCAGACCGAACGAGGTTGAAAAAGTAGGATCCACTAAAACGGCCACAAAAAATGCTAAGACTACTGACACTAGAAAGGCAACATCCACGTCGACTAAGATCGCAACCGTCATGGTCGCCCAGGCTACGGGAATAAGCACACCGGACAAAGAATTAAAATCAGGCCCTCCTAAATTTAAGGAAATCACCCCGCGTCCCATCGCTAGAACCAAGATCATGGTCAACCCAATTAGAACGCTACGGTTAGTTAAGTGCAAGATATCCCTTTTATACTGGTACAAATACGCCAAAATGATTCCAATGCCAAGGAGGACCATCAACGCAATCCCAGACGCCACCTTCCAAGTATTAAGGCTATTGATCAGACCATAGGCAACCAACACTTGGTAAATCTTTGCGTCAACAATTTCACCAGGACCCACAATCTTTTGGTTTGCCTTATAAGGGATGACATCTCGTTTCACAAGAGCCCGAGCTGCCGTACGCAATTTGTCCGTGGTTTTTTCATCCACCGTCAAGGTCGGACGTGTCAGTTCTTGTTCCACAAAAGCCTTTAAAAAAACTTTGGCATCATCCTGCAAAGCCGATTGATCAATATCCAATTGAGTCCGTTCACGAAGTGACGCCACATCAACGTTGCTCCGGGCCCCTGAATTAACATTGCTAGCGTTGCTTAAGATAATGTCTCCGCCGATCTTTTGAGCCGCACTTAAAGCGTCTGGTGAGGTTTTCATCAGTGAAGTTAAGATCTCATCCGGTAAAACTGTGAACGGCTGCGTTTGCTTTAGTTTACTAATCCGTACACTCTCATCCCCCGTAGTCGTCGCTGCGGCACGCAAGTCGGTGAACTTTTCCGCTAGATCATTGGTCAACAGGGTCAAATAATTGTCATCCGGTTTGTACACCGGTTGAACTGCTTTCACTGCGGCGTCCTGGTCCTGATCATATTTCACCGTATCCTCAATGTCCTTACTCCACTGCGCCGTGATGAGTTGAGGACTAGGTTCCCCAACTTGCAAATGAAGTTTAGAGACAAATAAGCTTGAGGACAAAAGAACTGTGAACAACAGAAAATACATCACCCCAACGATAGCACGTAGCCAGTTAGTGTGATGTCTAAGCAAATCCATACGGCTGGATAACCCTTCCCAAATCTTTTTGACCTTTCTAAGCTTCAATACTATCATCCTTACTTACCGTGCCTTACCTCAGTCACGGTCTAGAAACTTACTTTTTTAAGGATTGGCGTATACTGCCAAATCTTCGTATGTTTCCACCTCTACTCTAACCCGTTCTGCGCTGGAATTACCTGGCATAACCTTGACGTTTTCTTCCACAATTGGAACCCCGGGCGTGATTTTTTTCTGGACTTCAGTCCGAGCTGTTTGTTCAGCCAAATCCCGCGCTTCGCTAACAGACCGTTCGATATGCACATTATGAAGTTCTTTATAGTTTACTCTAATACCTTCGACAGGGAAACCCCAATTCCTCCAGGGGAGCAGGGATTGACTCAACACTTCTTTTTCAGTTTGCTCAAACGGAGAATTCTGTGTTGTTACCATTATGACGCGGGAACCAAATTTTATACCCCATCCCGTGGCAACTCTTCCACTCTCCTCAATTTTATCTTCCACTAAAGGGATTTCTTTTTCGGCGCTATACCACACTCGAGCACGAACAAACCCTCTAGCCACAGAAGTTTGGGGAAGCAGTTTGGAACTGTTCAACTTATTCATAGCAGGATTTTGGATAGGAACACTTGAAAGATCTGGATTTGGCGCCTGCGTGATTAAGACCTGCCCAGCTCTGACGATTTCGCCTTCGTGAACCTGGGGAATTCCCTGAATCACCATAATTTCCTTGACCAGACCTGCATGACTAGCAACAAGATTACCAGCTTCTTTGGGGATTGACGGACGAATTTTCTCTGAAATTTTAATTTTAACGTCTGTTCCGCTACGTTCCACGCCAATCCATGCTGCATCAGGCAATTGTTCCTGAAGCGCTTTGGCAATCCGATTCAAATCTAAGTTTTTAGAATAGGTCCAAGTTCTAAGACCTAGTTTCTCGGCCCGTTCCAAGACATCCGTCGCTGAAATATTATGGTTATCCACCACGGAAATGGATAGTACAAGTTGAGACAAAACGGTTAATACCATAGCAATCATGGCAATCCCGGCTATAAGACCCTTTCTGCGCCACCAACGTGTGGCAATAAAAGGCCAACCATATTTCGCTATAATCTGGACCTTGGAGTGCGTCTGACGTGCTGCCCGCCGCAAACGTCGAAAATCTGCCAGCTTAACCTGCGCCCGCATTCCTCGTTCTGACCTTTGAGTATGATAAAGAATCACACCTTCTTTTAAGACCTGATTCAGGAAATATGTCAGTCGGTCTCCCGTCGCGAGAAAAAAAATTCGTCCCTGCCAAAATATTCGCAACCATTCAAACATTACTTTACCTCTCCTCTCTAAATGATAAGGCAAAGAGCTCCCCTTCAATCCGCAGTTCAGTGGCTAATAAAACCTTAAGCTCTAGTCCCTTCCCCTTAAAACAAACATCCCCCTCAGTAGTTTCTAAGCGAATTTCTTCGTCTGAAAAGGTAATAACGCTGATATAATTCTCAACCAAAATTTGCTGTCGCCCGATTATCGTAATTTTCGGACCTTCTCCCACCACATCTGGCGGAAAATCCAAAACGTCACCGACGTTCCTTTTGAATTTTCTGAACATAAAAAGACCCTCCCTTCTGTATGATATTTATGAAGGGAAGCTCAAGAATAGTCCAAGCCTCTTAATCTAATTATTTTTCGCGTTTCACCATAAAAAGACCCAGTTACATTTTAAATGCAACTGGGTCTTTTCTTAGACTTCAAATTTGTTAACCGATGGCTGAGGTTCGTAGTTCGGATTCGAACTACGATTATGCCCCGAGCATTTCCCGGACAACCTGATTGACAAGTTTGCCATCTGCGCGACCTTTCGTCTTAGGAGATAATGCCCCCATGACTTTCCCGAGGTCTTTAGAACCTTGAGCCCCTATTTTGATAACCGTCTCTTGAACAAGCTGGCGAATTTCCCCTTCAGAAAGCTGCTGAGGAAGGTAATCCATAATGACGACCATTTCCTCTTCCAGAGCCTTAACCGTTTCGGGGCGATCCGCTTTCTCAAATGCTTCAAGCGCATCCCGGCGTAGTTTCATTTCGCGTGCTAATACTTCGATGACTTGCTCATCGCTAAATTCAATCTTCTTGTCGATCTCTGCATTTTTTATGGCAGCCCTGACCATTCGGATAACGGAAAGTCTTACCTTCCCCTCCTCTTTGGCCTTCATGGCAACCTTCATATCCTCAACGAGGCGATCTTTCAGGGTCAATTCGAGACACTCCTTACTTGAACTTGCGTTTACGTGCAGCTTCGGACTTTTTCTTTTTCTTCACACTTGGTTTCTCATATGCCTCGTGCTTGCGAGCTTCTGCACTAACCCCTGCCTTTTGACAAGTACGCTTGAACCGGCGGAGTGCGGCATCAAGGGATTCGTTTTTACCAACTTTGACTTCACTCATTGTCTTATCCCTCCCTCCACTGGATCATCATCACAATTATACCATTCCTTATCATTATACTAGATGAAATTAGTTGCGTCAAGTTCACTTTAGATCGTACAGTTCGAGCTGCTCTGCTTTGCTCTCGTCAGAATCAACCAATCGTAGCATTAAGGGCCTGCCCCCCCAACAAATGAAAATGAAGATGTCCTACGACTTGCCCCCCGTCTGTTCCAGTATTTGTGACCACTCTATACCCAGACTCTGCCACTCCAAACTCACTTGCCAAGCGACGGATAACCCCGTGAAGATGGCCGATTAACGGTTCGTACTCAGACGTGACGTCATTAAGACTACGCAGATGTTTCTTCGGAATTACGAGCAAGTGCACAGGAGCTAACGGCTGATTATCTTTAAATGCGATTACCTCATCATCTTCATAAGCAATTTCACTGGGAATTTCCCGCAGAGCAATTTTACAAAAAATACAGTCCGACATGTACATTATTATTTCCTCCCTTGTATCTTATTAAACTAAACCTATATTTGTTCTATCTATCACACCATTCTCACATACCCTTCTTCCAAAACAACCGTTACCAGCTGCCGAGAAACCAAATACTCCCCATCCTCACAGGAAGGCATTTGAACCTGAATATAGTGTGGTGTATGTCCTAAAGCATAACCTTTGGGGTCGATCCATTCGATCAGCACTTCCACGGGTTTCCCGATAAAACGACGCACAAATGCTTCCTGGCTATTACGGGCAACCGCCAACAACTCCTTAACCCGATGTTCTTTTAGTATCTTCAAAACCTGATCAGGATAGCTAGCTGCAGGGGTACCTTTCCGTTTTGAAAAAGGAAATATATTAATTCCAGAAAAGTTGCATGACCTCACAAAATCCACAGTAGATGCGTGATCGTCTTCGGATTCCCCTGGAAAACCAACGATGATGTCCGTCGTGATGGCAAGATTAGGAATTCGCTGACGAAGTCTTGCCAACAGGTCGCGGTATTCGTTCAAAGTATAAGGACGGTTCATGCGGGCCAGTATCCGGTCACTTCCGCTCTGTAGGGGCATATGTAAATGGGGACAGACCTTATCGGATGAAACAATACTCTCGATCAGCTCAGGAGTATATTCCATCGGTTCGATTGAACTCAGGCGCAGACGCTGTAGCCCGGGCATTTTGACCAACTCTCGCACCAAACTGGCTAAATTCCATTCTTCCCCTAAATCCCGGCCATAATACCCTGTATGAATTCCAGTCAGGACAATCTCAGGATATCCCTCTTCGACCAAACGGCGCGCCTCTGCTAGCACATTCTCAGGAAGACGGCTTCGCGATCGACCGCGAGCATGAGGAATGATACAGTAGGTACAGAATTGATTACACCCGTCCTGAATCTTGAGAAACGCTCGTGTCCGATGCTCTTCATTGAGTTGGGGAAGTTCTTCAAACTCCTCCGCCTCCCAAATCTCGCGCACAGCGTTCTGAGGTTTTCGCTCAACTCTAACTTGCTCGATCCGCTCAATCATCTTCATTCGATCCTGCGTCCCAAGTACGAGATCAACCCCTTCAATACCCAAGACCTCTCCAGGAGCAGTTTGTGCATAACATCCCATGACCACAACAAAGCTCTCAGGATGTTGCCTAATCATACGGCGAATAACTCGACGAGATTTACCATCCCCTGTATTCGTCACTGTACAAGTATTTACGACGACAACATCCGCTTCTTCAGTAGCACCAACCACCTGATACTTCGCTTCCCGAAAAAGCTGCGCAATCGCTTCGCTTTCAGTTTGGTTCACCTTACAGCCCAGTGTGACGAAACAAACCGTCGGATGCTCCTTTTGTGGATCGCGGTATGTGGTCGGTACTTCGAGATTTGTAGTTCGTACATCGAAAATCGTATTGGGAATTGCAGCTATGGCCGAATTCGCTTTGACCTGTTCAACTTTTAAAGGCATATACCTCCACCTCTTTTCGCGGCTCATGCATCTTACGACCCCATAGACAGGCGGTACGCATGAAATTATGCCGCCTCTTACGTGCAGTCAAGCATACAACAAGGAACCGTCCACGCTTGCACGAGGGGTCAATCCATAAAGAGCGTTCCAACTTTCAGTACAACTTCCTGCAATATTTCCACTGGTATTTTGCAAGCAAATTGTGCTGATCGACTTATCCAATCAAGATTTTTGATTTGATCTGACAGAATAACGCCCTCGACAGGGAACCCTTCAGGTAATCTTACTTCGAATGGATAACCCTTAACTTTACTTGTTATCGGACAGAATAAAGCCAAACCTGTTTTCTGATTATATTCTTTTGGAGATAATACTAAAGCAGGTCGTTTTCCAGCTTGCTCCCGCCCGGCCTGCGGATTGAATTGAAGCCAGACAACATCCCCCTTGTCTGGAAAATAACCCTTCACCACTCTTCATTCCCGCTCCGTTCTCCTGTGTGAACCTCTCTATGAAGATTTTCCGGAGTTACCTGATCTAAAAGTTCTTTTAGAGAATAAGTTCTGGGTTTAACAACTAATGATCCGTCAACAATTTTAATATCGACTGGAGTCCCATTTTTAACGCCGATTTCCTTTGCCACGTATTGAGGAATGTGAAGGCCCAAACCATTTCCCCATTTCTTAATTATCGCAACCATCAGAAAACCCCCTTCGTATATACATAGTATATACGAAAAAAGTATTTCTTAGCTATTATTTTTGTAATTTCTGCATATTTTCTTTTCTTACTACAGATAAACAAAACCACCCTGACTTGCACGTAAACAGAATTAACTTCTTAAAAGCGACCGTTCCCAACTTGCACGTGGACGGCGCACATGCAATGTGCCGTCTCCCCAGAACCCAGCATGCAATCAAGAACCGTCCCCACCTTGCACGTGACGGCGCACATGCAATGTGCCGTCTCCCCAGAACCCAGCATGCAATCAAGAACCGTCCCCACCTTGCATGCATGTTCGTTCCCAGACCCAAGCCTGGGACGCAGTATGACACGAGCGCGACGTCTTTACGTAAGCAGCCTAGCAAACTTCCGTTCAAGCGACCGACCCCAGATACGGGGCAGTGCACAAGGATGTGCACTGGCGCCAACGCGCCAAGGATGGCGCTTTGGCGAAACACTCACTCGTGTTTCACCCCGCACCCCAAAGCCGGGAGCTCGAACGGTTAGTTTGCTCTGCGTCGTAAGCACCGAGCGCTGTGTCATACAAGTCCCTCATACAAGTCCCCTACCCAAGATCCCCATAATGCGCCAAAACTATCGCAAGTGTTGCCAGCGCAGCCGTTTCGGTCCGCAAAATTCGCGGCCCCAACGAAACGCTCTTGGCCCCAAGCTTTTCTTGAGCCAAAGAGACTTCGGCCTCGTCAAAGCCCCCCTCAGGCCCAATAAGTATCGCAATAGGACGTTGGGGGTCCAGCGAATCAAGCACGGAGACTAAACGCTGCGTCTTTTCCTCCTCATAAGGAATCAGCCACTGGGTGCCCTCAGGCAATTGCACCGCCAAATCCTGCCAATTACAAATCCTTGATATTTGTGGTTCCCGAACCCTATGAGATTGTTTCGATGCTTCTGAAGCAATTTTTTGCCAACGAACGACCCGTTCTTGTGCCTTACTTCCCTCCAGTTGCATTACAGACCGTTTAGTTCGCAAAGGAACGAGCCCTTCCATTCCCAGTTCGGTCCCTTTCTGGATCACCCATTCCATCTTTTCCCCTTTGGAGAGTCCTGCCACAATATAAACAGAAGTATGGGCCTCCACATCGGGGTGATCCGTACTGAGAATTCGACAGGTTACGCTTTTATCCTCAATCTTCAGGATAACACTGGTATACTCCAATCCAGTATTATCAAAACCGACAATCAAATCTCCCGGTGTAAGCCGAAGTACCTTAACTAGGTGATCACGTTCCGTATCACGCAACCAAAAGACGTCTTTGCCCAGTTCCGTAATCTTAAACCGATTCATTATTAGCCCACCTTGCCCGAAATAAAATCCAACCGGAATCTTCAACACGTTCTAGTATTTCGAATCCAGCTTCCTTTAATCCGTCTTCCACGTCGACAGCCCGATGTTCAATAATGCCAGAGGCCAGAAATTCACCCTCTGGGCGCAATATACGTTTTAAATCAGAAAGTAGTATTAAAATAACATCCGCAATAATATTGGCGATCACGACATCCGCCTGTCCCGTGAGCACAGTCCCTAAATCCCCACGCAAAACTCGAACCCTGTCATTCACTCGATTTAGGTCGACATTTTCCTGGGCCACCTTTATCGCCACAGAATCAAGATCTACAGCATCTACTTTAGCGCCAAGTTTAGCTGCCGCAATCGCGAGAATCCCAGACCCTGTCCCTAAGTCGAACACAGTTTGTCCTGGTTTCACAATTTGTTCCAGAGTTTTTAAACAGAGCGTTGTGGTGGGATGAGTCCCCGTGCCAAAAGCCATGCCCGGATCGAGTTCGAGTACAATGTCTCCCGCTAAAAGATCGACTTGCTCCCACGTTGGCTTAATGAGAAAATTTTTGCCAATGCGAATCGGTTTAAAATAGGCTTTCCACGCTGTTGCCCATTCTTCTTCCTGCACTGAGATGCCTTTAGCCTGAACCACCCAATTCGGAAAGCGTTGTAATAGTCTACCAATTTCCAAATCAAGCTTCACAAGTTTACCCGTCAGTTCTTCATCTTCCGGAAAGTAACCCTTTACCACGGCCGTGCCGGTGAGTTTCACTTCTCCGAAAGCATGGTAATCCCACTCTCCTGATTCCATATAACTGTGTAAAAGTTCTGGATCTTCCACACTCACACCAGGACACCCTAACTGATAAAAAAGATCGGCAACAGTTTCCTCTCCCTCAGATGAAACTGTTACCGCAACTTCACGCCAATCCATTGATTATGCTCCTTTTACCCCATCGCATCGCGGAGGTTTTCTTTGAACTTTTCGAACAATGATTTTTTGCCCATTTGTTGATGCTCAGGTGTCTCGTCACCAAACTCACGCAAAAGTTTCTTTTGTTTTTCGTTCAGCTTCGTCGGCGTTGTCAAGACAACCCGAACATGTTGGTCTCCACGACCGCTCCCTCGACGATGCGGCACGCCGTGCCCTTTAAGTCGAAAAACCGTAGCCGTTTGTGTCCCTTCAGGGATTTTCATCTTAACGACCCCATCTAAGGTCGGAACGTCGATTTCTGCGCCTAAGGTCGCCTGAATTATGGTAATTGGCACTTCGCAATAAACGTCATTTCCATCACGTTCAAAGAACTTATGCTGTTTCACCTGTAAAACGATATAAAGGTCACCCGCAGGACCTCCTTTAGCTCCAGATTCGCCATCTCCACTGAGTCTTAAGTTCAAACCGTCCTCTGAACCTTGTGGAACGCTAATCTTGATCGTTCTAACCTTTCGAACTTTCCCTTGTCCATTACAGATTGAGCAAGGACTACTAACAATGCGCCCTTCTCCATGACAGGTTGGACAGGTTCGAGCGGTTTGAATCTGGCCAAAAGGCGTGCGTTGCGTCGCCTTAACTTGCCCGCTACCGTGACACTGGGTGCACGTCGTCGGATGCGTTCCAGGAGCTGCCCCAGAACCCTGACAATCCACACAGGTTTCATCCCGTGGAATCTGAATTTCCTTTTCCACGCCAAACACCGCTTCTTCAAAGGTTAAGGACATGGCATAGCGCAGATCAGAGCCACGTTGAGGACCACCGCGACGTTGCCCGCCACCTCCGCCAAAAAACATATCAAAAATGTCACCGAAGCCCCCAGCGTCTCCAAATCCACCACCTTGATTGGGATCTGTTCCAGCATGACCAAATTGGTCATAACGTGCTCTCTTCTCCGGATCACTCAATACATCATACGCATCTGCAACTTCTTTAAACTTTTCTTCGGATGCCTTATCCCCTGGGTTTACATCGGGATGATACTTACGAGCTAACTTCCGATACGCTTTTTTTATATCCTGTTCACCGGCTGACCGCTCGACACCAAGCACCTCATAATTATCGCGTTTCATGTTTTCCTCCATCACTCCTACTTGTCCGACCGCACTATTATTTTAAAGTTCTATAATATTATATGACCCTTCGACTTTAAGTACAAGAAAATATCTATTATTAAGAAATTTTATGTCTCTGCTGAAACGCCCAAAAAAGCGGGCACAAAGGCTTTAACACCTTTGCACCCCCCCATGCAATTTCACACCAACCCATTATTTGTCCTTGTTAACCTCTGTGAATTCAGCATCCACGACATCGTCATCCTTTTTAACCTCTTCAGCTCCAGGTTGTGCCCCTGCATTTTGCTCTTGAGCCGCTTTTTCTTGATACATCTTTTCGATGTAAGGGTGGAACACTTTGTTCAACGCCTCAGTTTTCGCATTAATCTCCTCGACATTATCAGCGGCCGCTGCTGTTTTTAAAGCTTCCAGCGCTTTTTTGATGTTTTCAACCTCCGCTGCATCGCCCTTACCTTCGAAGTCCTTCAAGGTCTTCTCCGATTGATAAGCTAGCGAATCTGCTTGGTTTTTGGCATCGATCAGTTCTCTCAATTTCTTGTCTTCTTCCGCATGGACTTCGGCGTCTTGTTTCATCTTTTCAATATCGTCTTTAGAAAGACCCGTTGAAGAAGTAATCGTCACTTTTTGTTCATTCCCTGTAGCCATATCTTTGGCTGAGACGTGAACAATTCCATTAGCATCAATATCGAATTTAACTTCGATTTGTGGGATGCCACGAGGTGCAGGTGGAATACCTGTGAGTTGGAAACGCCCAAGTGTCTTATTATAGCTCGCCATTTCGCGTTCTCCTTGGAGAACATGAATGTCGGTTGAGGTTTGATTGTCTGCGGCCGTCGAGAAGACCTGTGACTTGGTGGTCGGTATAGTAGAGTTCCGTTCAATAATCCGCGTAAATACTCCGCCAAGGGTTTCGATTCCTAAAGAAAGCGGGGTAACATCCAGCAAGATCATGTCCTTTACTTCACCACTGAGCACACCGCCTTGAATAGCAGCACCCATGGCAACTACTTCATCCGGGTTGACACCTTTATGTGGGTCTTTGCCGCTTAATTTCTTAATAGCTTCTACGACAGATGGGATACGGGTCGAGCCACCGACTAAAATGATCTGATCAATTTTATCCCAAGAAAGTTTGGCATCTTCAATCGCTTGACGTGTGGGGCCAATTGTTGATTCTACAAGGTCTGAGATGATATCCTCAAATTTAGCACGGGAAATATTCATATCTAAATGTTGAGGTCCTTGTTCCGTCATCGTGATAAATGGAAGATTGACATTTGAATTCGTAACCCCTGAAAGTTCAATTTTGGCTTTTTCTGCCGCTTCTTTTAAACGTTGGAGAGCAACACGATCTTTGGAGAGATCCGCTCCATTACTTTTCTTGTATTCGGCCACCATATAGTCAATCAGTCGTTGATCAAAATCGTCGCCGCCCAAATGGTTATTACCACTCGTAGCTTTCACTTCGACCATACCTTGGCTTAATTCGAGGATTGAAACGTCAAAGGTTCCGCCCCCTAAATCATAAACCAAAACCGTTGAATCATCTTTTTTGTCGAGACCATAGGCGAGTGCTGCCGCGGTAGGCTCGTTAATAATTCGAAGTACCTCAAGTCCGGAAATTGCTCCGGCATCTTTAGTCGCTTGCCGTTGGGCGTCTGTAAAATAAGCTGGCACCGTAATAACCGCTTGGGTAACCGTTTGCCCAAGATACGCTTCTGCATCTGTTTTGAGTTTTTGGAGAACCATCGCCGAAATTTCTTGAGGACTATAGGTCTTGTCGTCAATTTTAACTTTAAAGTCTGAACCCATGTGACGTTTAATTGAACTGACCGTTTTATCCGGATTAGAAATAGATTGACGCTTAGCAACCTGTCCTACTAACCGCTCGCCGGTTTTTGAAAAACCTACTACAGATGGAGTTGTTCGATTTCCCTCCGCATTAGGGATGACAACCGCTTCTCCGCCTTCCATAACAGCTACACAAGAATTTGTTGTACCTAAGTCAATGCCAATAATTTTTCCCATTATAATCTTCCTCCTTAAAATTAACTAATTAGAAACTTTAACCATGCAAGGACGTAAAACTTTTTCTTTGAGATAATACCCTTTTTGAAGTTCTTCGACGACAGTATTTTCAGGATGCTCTTCAGAAGCGACCCTAAGCACTGCTTCATGAAGGTTTGGGTCGAAAGGTTGGCCGACAGACTCCATCGCCTTTAAACCCTCTTTGTAGAGCGCGGTTTGCAGTTGGCGGTAAATCATGTCCACCCCCTTCGAAAAGGCTGCAAAGTCCGGATTAACTTTGGCCGCACTGGCCGCCCGTTCGAAATTGTCTAAAACAGGGAGTAGATCCTCCACAATACGTTCAGAAGCATATTTTATGAGTTCTGCTTTTTCCTTTTGTGATCGTTTTCGAAAATTGTCAAAATCTGCCTGCAAGCGCAGTAAATGATCATAATGCTCGTCTGCTTTAGCTTTAACTGTAGCAAGCTCCGCTTTAAGAGTTAAAATTTTCTCTGGGAGAGACATATCGTTGTTATCTGAGTTTTCTTCATCTAAGATGGATCTTTCTGAATCACCCTCTGTGTTCTCCTTATGATCCTCGTCCGTTCTCGGCTTTTGATCTTTGAGAGTTTCTTCTCTCCATCGTACCACCCATATCACCTCTCGCAATTAAATAAATACTTATATGAATGAGCCATAGGACTCAGTCACCGCTTAGTAGTTAGTATCCCCGAGGACTGCCCCTTGTCAGAACTTGCGCTAAACTGCGTGTCATAAACTCAACAATCGCAATCACTTTGGCGTAATCCATACGTGTCGGGCCAAGTACCCCCACCGCCCCAATTGTTAGTCCATTCACTTTATAGGTAGCAGAAATCACGCTACAATCCTGGAATTCTTTCATTGTATTTTCTCCACCAATTGTCACATTTAACCCCTCTTGGTAAGGGTGCAGCAACTTTTTCAGTGGTTCATTTTCTTCAAACACTTTAAATAAGGTTTTAACCTTACCTAGATCCCGAAATTCGGGCTGATTGAGCATATTGAGGGTTCCACCAAGATAGATGCGTTCCTCTTCCTCGTTGTCGTCCAAAATCGCACTTAGCCTATCCAAGGTATTATCAATCAATTGTCTCTGCCTAGACAGTTCACTATAAATTTCATGCAGCAAGCTGCGTTTAACCTGACCTAAGGAATATCCACGCATTTTTTGGTTAAAGACCCCAGCCACATCTTGAAGTTCTTCAGCCGTGAGATTCTCTCCAATATCGATAATATGATTTTCCACTACACCATTTTCTTTCACAATAACCATAATTACCTGGCCCGGTTGATACGGCAGAAAATGCATTTTTCCAAACGTGCTTTTTCCTTTATGCGGCCCGAGTACAAGACTCGTCAAATTTGTCAGTTCAGATAATAATTTACTAGTATGGGTAATTACTTCTTGAATCTCATGGATTCTCTTGGTACTTTCCCTCTCAATAGTTTCCTTATCCTCTTCACTAAGCACTTGAGGATCCATCAGACAATCCACAAAATACCGATACCCTGCATCTGAAGGAATACGCCCCGCCGAAGTATATGGTTGTTCAATAAACCCTAAATCTTCTAAGTCGGCCATCTCATTACGTATCGTTGCCGGAGAAACACCTAGATCAAATTTGCGAGCAATCGTTCGTGAACCAATCGGTTCAGCAGTAGCAATATAATCCATAACAATCGCCCGAAGTATCTTGCGTTTGCGTTCATCCATCTGCATACCTGCTTCGCCACCTTTCCTATACGACTGCCCCTCTCCACATGAGTATTTTACTTACGAACTTCGCTTGCAGTTCCACTTGTTAGCACTCTCTCTCGATGAGTGCTAACAGCTGATATGTTCACATTACCACTCTATTTCCTCTTTGTCAAGAATCATTTCAGATAAATTTAAGCTACTTGCATACAAGCGGGGAGGCATGCAAATGGGGACGGTTCTTCTTTGCATCCTAGTAGGTATGAGACACAGTTCTGATGCAATGGGGGGACGGTTCTTCATTGCATCCAAGAGGATGCAATGGGGGTGCAAATGGGGACGGTTCTTCTTTGCATCCTAGTAGGCATCCAGATAAATCAAGGAACAGGGAATGTTTTGTCCTCGTTGGAGAGAAAAGGACGAGGAAGATAATTCATCTGGATTCAATCAGATGCAATCAAGGATGCAACGAAGAACCGTCCCTGCTTGCACGCACTGCTTGCACGCATATACGAGGGTGCCTTGTCAGGCAAGTCCTACGAACTCTTGTAAAATTGAATTTGCTACGAAAGAATACTTAGGATTTAAGCATAAATAATCGCCCTGGACCACAAAAACATCTTTATTTTTATAGCGTTCCAACACATCCCTATAAATATCCCTAAGATCGACTCCAAAATCATTTCTAAACGCTGTTAGATTAACCCCTTCCTGAAGGCGCAACCCCAAAATCATGCGTTCGGCCATGCACTCGTGCCAAGTTAAGCTTTCTTTCTCTGTTTCCTCGCAAAGATCTTGTCCATCTTGAAGGCGGCTTTGATATAAGCCTACTTCTTCAATATTTTTCCAGCGCATCCTATCTAGACATGACACCCCACCTGGGCCTAACCCTATATAATCCGCTCCCCGCCAATAGCCTAAATTATGCCGACATTCGTATCCTGGACGTGCAAAATTAGAGGTTTCATACTGCGAATACCCTTCCTGTTTCAACCGTTCTACCGCCCATTCCTGCATCTCAGCCTGTAGGTCATCGTCCGGAAGCCACTTAAGTTCTGAATGAGCATTAGTTAGTTCGGTATATCGCGTATAAAGTGGCGTGCCTTCTTCTAGCATTAATCCATAGAGGGATAAGTGCTCGGGCGAATACGACAGGGCTTCCTCCAAAGAGGCCTGCCAAGCCCTCATATCCTGCATTGGCAGGCCAAACATCAAATCCAAATTGAGATTATTAAATCCTGCCGTTCTCAGTCGCGTAATGGCTTCACGTGCTTGCCCGGCAGTATGCATACGCCCCACAGCTCTTAATAATTTGTCATCAAAGGCTTGGACCCCAAGAGAGAATCGATTGATACCGTAGCGTCGTAAGATATCTAACTTTGATGATATAAGAGTGCCTGGATTCCCTTCCATGGTCTGCTCTGCCTCTCTGTTCAAGCGAAAATGCCGATGGATTATTTCCATTAAGCGCTCTAGGTCCCTATCCTGTAACGCCGTAGGCGTGCCGCCTCCGATAAAAAGAGAAGATATTCCATGCGGGGCATCATTTCGCCGCTTCGCTATTTCGACTTCTAGGCCCTCTAAATACATGACTACAAAATCCTTAGGGGAATCAACCAAGGTATGAGAATAGAACGCACAGTAATCACATTTTCGCACGCAAAACGGAACGTGAATATACAAGGATGGCAGACGTGTAGGGGCACGATACATCGCGCCCCTACACTTTACCATATCTCTATCCAACATCATTCTTTCATCCATTATAGTTTCATCACCTGTCGTCATAACTCTATCATTCGGTTCCTCTCTATCCATCATAGTCCCTATTCATCATCTCATCCTATCGTCGTCTCGTTCCTATCCATCGTCTCGCCTATATTCAACATCGTGCCTCTAATCTTCGATCTGCAAAACTGCCATAAAAGCATCCTGAGGTATTGCCACGTTACCCACTTGCTTCATACGCTTTTTCCCCGCTTTTTGCTTCTCTAGTAATTTACGTTTCCGGGAAATATCCCCACCATAGCATTTGGACAAAACGTCTTTCCGCATAGCGCTAACAGTCTCACGGGCAATGACTTTATTCCCGATCACAGACTGAATCGGAATTTCGAACATTTGTCTCGGGATAATTCCTCGCAGCTTCTCCACAAGCTTCCTGCCCCGATTATAAGACTTTGCTCGATGAACGATGAACGAAAGTGCATCCACCATTTCTCCGTTGAGCAGGACATCAATTTTAACCAGATCCGTCTCCTTATAGCCACTGAGCTCATAGTCCAAAGATGCGTACCCTTTAGTTCGTGATTTCAACTGATCGAAGTAATCGAAGACTATTTCACTGAGCGGGAGTTCATAGATCAGTTTCACCCGACTCTTGGACACATAGTCCATGGCAATATACGTTCCGCGCTTCTCTTGATTAAGTTCCATGATCGCACCCACATACTCCGAGGGTACCAAAACCGTCGCTTTCACAATGGGTTCTTCAATACTAGCTATTGCTTCGACAGGGGGAAGATTGGAGGGATTATCAATGCTTATAACTTCCCCTTTGATAGTGTTGATGTTATAGATTACGCTGGGAGCTGTCGTTATCATGTTAAGGTCATATTCCCGCTCCAGACGTTCCTGCACAATCTCCATGTGGAGTAAGCCGAGGAATCCGCACCGAAAACCAAAACCCAGAGCGACCGAAGTTTCCGGTTCAAAGGCCAAACTGGCATCGTTCAAATGGAGTTTTTCCAAGGAATCGCGCAATCGATTGTAATCGCTAGAATCGACCGGGTAGAGTCCACAAAACACCATTGGCGTGGCTCGTCGGTAACCAGGAAGCGGTTCAGTGGCGGGGTTTTCGGCATCAGTGATCGTATCTCCCACTTGAGTATCCTTAACATTCTTAATACTTGCAGCGATAAATCCAACTTGACCAGCCTTAAGCTCCTCGATTATTCGCATGGCAGGCGCAAACACGCCTACTTCCGTCACTTCAAAGACTTTTCCCGTGGCCATCATTTTCATCTTTGTGCCTTTGGAAACACTTCCCTCGACAATTCGAACGTACGAAATCGCGCCTTTATAAGCGTCAAATTTGGAGTCAAAAATCAGAGCTTTCAAGGGAGCCTGATCTTCTCCTAAGGGCGGCGGAACAGTTGTCACAATCCTTTCCAGAATCTCCTCGATCCCAATTCCGGTCTTGGCCGAAGCCAGGATTGCTTCGCTGGCATCCAAACCAATTACATCTTCAATTTCTTGCTTAACCCGCTCAGGTTCCGCGCTAGGAAGGTCAATCTTATTGATCACTGAAATAATCTCCAGATTATTTTCTAAAGCTAGATACACATTGGCTAAGGTTTGGGCCTCAATCCCTTGGACCGCATCGACCACTAACAGCGCACCTTCACAAGCCGCCAAACTGCGGGATACCTCATACGTGAAGTCCACGTGACCCGGTGTATCAATCAGATTCAGTTCATAAACCTCTCCGTCATGAGCTTTATAACTTAACTGCACAGCTTGCAGTTTGATGGTAATCCCACGCTCACGCTCCAAATCCATGGAATCAAGGACTTGCTCTTCCATCTCCCGTTTACTCAAAGCGCCGGTATATTCAATCAGCCGATCGGCCAACGTGGATTTACCATGATCGATATGCGCAATAATTGAAAAATTTCGTATCTTTTGTGAAGCCTGTGCCACAATCTTGCCCTCATTTCTATATTTCAAAAAGTTATTTTCCTAACAAAACAAGCAAACATATATTCTAAACTGTAAGTATATCAGATTCAAGGAGAATTCCGCAAGAATCTGTAACCACCTTTACTTAGAATCTTTACTCTCGAGTTTAAAACTGACCAAATGTAACAGCCTGAAATCCCGCATTTTTTTATACCTACAAGGAAAAACACTGTAAATACGCCTTGGGGAATTCTGAACGGGGAACCACAGATTACACAGATTAAGAACGATTAGATAGATAGAAACACACAGACAAAGGATAAAGGTTATGGCAAGAGCACCAACATCCCGATTATTGGATGATGATGCTCTCTAAGACTTTTGTGTGTTGCCTAGTCCTATAACTTAATAGCCAACCTATGTTATTTTACAGATTTAAGCCTTGCAATATCGCCCCAATTACTGGCAGTAATTAGTTCAACATTAGATAAATCTTTTCGCATCGATTTAACCTCACAACTTATTTCAGCTATGTCAAAAGCCATCTTATCGTGCTCGGCCTTATTGACTTCTGCTAAATGTTCCAAAGCTTTCAAGATTTGCATATTTTCTTGAACCTGATTTGATAGGATATCAAATTTTTGATTGAAATCATTTCTTAGACTCTCAATTGACTTATCAATTTTCTGATTTAGCCCTTCTATCGCCTGAAGAATTTTCCCTTCCATTCCAATCACTCTCTTTCTACTTTTATCGTATTATATCATAATCAATAATATAATAATGCCGTGATCGAAATAGTTCCTCATGAAAATAGAAAGCCGAAAACCTTCTTTATCAAATCAAATTTGCTTAAAGAAGGTTTTCAGCTTTTCTTTTGTCTTGTCTTGTCTCGTTTTAGCATGTTACAATAATTTCCAAGATATCCTCTTCTTCCAAAGGCCTTTTAAGCTGATAAGTTTGATGTAATATTTTTATTAATAGTTCATCAATTGTTTCTTGATCTAATTCAATTCCTTTGGCCCTCAACAAGCGCAGGATAGTCTTACGACCGGAGTATTTCCCAAAGGATGTGGAATGCTCACGTCCTACACTTTCTGGTGGATAGCTTTGGTAGTTAGCAAAGTCTTTTTGTATCCCATCGATGTGAATAGAAGAAGTATGGGTAAAAACGTCTTCTCCGATAACGGGTTTAGACCGTGGTATTTTACGATCTGTTGCCAAACTCACCATTAAAGCAATTGAATTCAAACGCTTCAAATCTATTCGCACGCCCTGCTTGAGACTATATTTCAGTGCCACAGCCACCTCTTCGAGTGATGCGTTACCAGCCCTTTCGCCCAATCCTCCAACCGTTACACTTACAGCTTTAAAACCTGCTTGAACTGCGGCGAGAGAATTGGCTGTCGCCATGCCCAAATCATTATGTGCATGAAACTCCAAAGGAATAGTAGCTATCTTCACTAATTCTTGCAGAGTAAAAAAAACTTTCAGAGGATCAAGGATTCCCAGAGTGTCTGCAAAACGTACCCGATTAACCCCTAACTTATGTGCTTCCGCCAGTACCTCAGCGAGAAATGTGAAATCTGCTCTGCTAGCATCTTCCAAGCCAAGAACAATATAGTCCACTTCCCTTTTGGCATCACGAACACATTGCCCCATTTGATCTAAAACCCAAGCACGATCTTTTCTCAATTTGTTCTTGATTTGTTGATCCGAGGTGGGGATGGAAATAGCAACTCCCTCGACGCCTGTTCGGTAACTTGCCTGGAGATCCGCTAGGACGGCACGGTTCCAAGTGATCATACGAACTGGCAATTGTAGCGCGGCTAACTGGGAAATTGATTTAATTTCTACCCCCCCCATCGCAGGCACGCCCACTTCCAGCTCATCAATTCCCGCGTCCGCCAAAGCCCTGGCGATCATTTCTTTTTCTGGCATACCGAACGCTACACCAGGAGCTTGCTCACCATCTCTTAAGGTGGTATCGCATAATAGAACCCTTTGTTCCATGTTCAATAACTCCTTTGCTTTATTATCATCAGAGCAAGCCAATCGCATCGGCACGGCATTGTTGACAATGTTTCATCTGGGGCAGAATTGCGCCAAGACTGTCGCGACCATCGGCCAGCTGTTCTTTTGTCGGAGCAATGATGTGGGCGAGTTTTCCTTGGGGAATCAACGGCATGATATTGTGAATATGGGCGCCTCTTTTTTTGATTTCCATTCCCAAACTGTATAAAAGCTGATCGTTGACACCAGGAATAAGCACAGTGTTGATTTTTAGGGTCATTCCAGCTTCGGCGGCCAACTTAATCCCCTCGAGTTGATTGTTAATCAAGATCCTTGCTGCATCAGGGCCGATCAACGTTTCACCTTTCCAGCGGACGTAACTATAAATCTTGGCACCTACTTGCTCATCGAGGGTATTCAGGGTAACGGTCACGTGAGACACGCCAATATCCACTAATTCAGCAATTTTTTCTGGTAAAAGCAAACCGTTCGTGCTTAGACACAGGATCATCTCCGGAAAATTTCGTTTTACCCCTCTCATAGTTTCGAACGTTGCTTTGTTGGCTAACGGTTCACCTGGTCCCGCAATGCCTACAACAGTCAGCTTTGATCCGATATCCGAAGCTTTGGCCTTAAGAACGGTCTCCAGCGCTTCTTCAGAAGTTTGTACCCTGCTGGTGACACCCGGACGGGATTCATTAGCACAATCGAATTTGCGCACACAATAATTGCACGATATATTGCACCCAGGCGCTACGGCCAAGTGGATTCGTCCAGTATTACCATGACCTTTCGTTGAAAAACAAGGATGCCCAAGATTCAGGTTCGGAGTATTCATATTCCCTTGCGTACATTCTTTATGCATCTTAATCCCTCCAATCATTCATTTTAAAGTCATGAATCAGGCAGTTTTCGCTTTAAAAATATAGGCGTGGCGCTCACATATCCTGACACAGGCCTGACAACCAAAACATTGCTTTTTATGGTTATTTAATTTCAAGTCTTTCGACAATTTCGCCATTTTCAAAGTGCGATTCTACTATTTCAGACACATCATCCACGGTTACCTCTTTATACCAAACGCCTTCCGGATATACTACAACATTAGGTCCAGAAGTGCATATTCCCAAACAGCCAGTATTAGTAACCATAACCTCACTAGTTAAATCTCTAGCTTCAATTTCTTCCAGAAAAGCCTGGACGATGCCCACCCCATCTTTAGAAAAACAATATCCTTTCTGCTGACCATTAATTTTCGAACTTGAACAAACGAAGACATGATATTTTGGTTTTTGCATAATAAACAACTCCTTAATATTAATTTTTTAGAGCTTAACTTTAAACGAACAATTTAAACGAGATAATTTTAAAATAATAGCGACTTACCTTAATCGTCCACACATTCACATTGCATAATCCTACGCAGCCAAATCGGCGGATTGCCATTTAACATGCTTTGCATTCTCGAAAGTACTTGCTCAATTGGTTCCGGGGGATCTATCTTCACCGGATAGACGTTGTTACGAACAACACGGGAAGAAGCGGTTACACCAATAGCTGCCACAAAAAGCACCTTGCTCCCTTCGATTTTCTTTAGTCT
>JGI12269J14319_10001048_pt1 | contig 27366 bp, 26 predicted proteins | sample PeaSoiSIISIP2007_FD_14319 | JGI IMG/M metagenome (IMG submission 14319)
AAAATCTGATGACACAGCTGAGCACAGCGGTTAGTTTATTGCAAGGCGGAGTGGAGGAAGCTCTAGAAACTCTAAGCTACGATCAACGTCAAGAAATGGTTCTGAGGGTTATTAGAGCTCAAGAGGAAGAGCGGCGTCGTTTAGCAAGGGAAATTCATGATGGCCCTGCGCAGACATTGGCCAATATCGTCTTGCGCCTGGAAATTGCCGAAAAGTTACTCGAGATAGATCCTAGCCGGCTCAAGGCTGAACTCAAAGATCTTAAGAATTTAGTTAGGTCGAATCTTCAAGATATCCGAAGGATCATTTTTGATCTCAGACCTATGGCTCTTGATGATTTAGGACTGGTACCGGCCATAGCTAAATACCTAGATAATTTTCAGGAAAACTACGGGATAAATTGCGAGCTTCAAATTGAAGGCCGTGAAAAGCGGTTATTTCCAGCAATGGAAGTGGCCCTCTTTCGCTTAATTCAAGAGGGAATGACCAATGTTGCGAAGCATGCTCACACGGAGAAAGTAGATATTTCTTTGGTCTACCATAAAAATACGACAATCGCTCGCATCCAAGATTATGGCAAAGGATTTGAAACGTCTTTAGTTTTGAACGCTCCAGGGGAGCATTTCGGCTTGATTGGAATGCGCGAACGCGTTGAAATGTTTTCTGGACGTTTTTCCGTTCAATCAACCTTAGGGAAGGGGACAACGATCGAACTATCAATTCCAGCAAGACATAAGGAGGAACAACATGATTCGGATTGTAATTGCCGATGATCATCCACTGTTAAGAGAGGGACTACGCCGAATTTTGGAATTTGAAGAAGGAATTGAAGTCGTTGAAGAAGTAGGTGATGGTCAAGGCGCTATTAATATCGCACGCATTATGACGTTCGATATTTTATTAATGGATCTTAATATGCCTGGGGTGAATGGCTTGGAGGCCAGTCGCGTTATTCGCCGTGAACGACCTGAGATAGGTATTTTAGTGCTTACAGTTGATGATTCGGATGATAAAGTTTTTCAAGTACTTCAACTTGGAGTCGCAGGTTATCTGCTTAAAGATGTGGACTCGAAAACATTGATTCAATCTATTCGTAAGGTATTTAATGGCGAATCTATTTTATCACCTGCAGTTACGCATAAATTGCTGGAGCAATTTACCCATTCGATTCCTACGAAAAACACTTGTGGACTTAGTGAGCGTGAGATGGAAATTCTGAAGTATTTGGTACGGGGATCTTCTAATCGGGAGATTGGAACTGCTTTATTCATTAGTGAAAAAACGGTTAAAAATCATCTTTCAAGTATTTACCGTAAATTGGCAGTTGATGATCGCACTCAAGCTGCTCTTAAAGCTGTGAAACTAAAATTTGTCCAACTCGACTAAAATTGTGTTTAGCAATTGTCATTGCGAAACATCCCTTTAACGTGTAAAATAAAAGTACAACTGTATAAATGAATTCTATCATTCTATATAAATAATTATAGAAATAAGAGCGTTCACAAAGCTTTTCAATTATTTGCCTATTTTAGAGAAAAGCCATGGAGACGTATTTTGGAGGATTAGACTATGAAAATTAGCTTTTTTGGCGCTGCACAAGTCGTCACTGGTTCATCTTATCTCGTGGAATCTGGTGAATCACGTATTTTAGTTGATTGCGGAATGTTTCAGGGATCAAAAGCGCTGAAAGAGCTAAATTATGCTACCTTTCCATATAATCCAGCAAGTCTTGATGCAGTTATTTTGACTCATGCCCATATTGACCACTCTGGGATGTTGCCTAAACTAGTTAAGGCTGGCTTCAAGGGTACCATCTGGGCAAGCGCTGAAACAATCAAATTATGTTCAATAATGCTCCCAGATAGTGGCCATATTCAAGAAATGGAAGTAAAACGCAAAAATCTAAAGCTGGCCAGGGCAGGACTTCAACCCCTGGTTCCCATTTATACCGTCCAAGATGCGCTTGATACTCTCCCATACTTTCATGAAACACCGTATCAAGACACAATTGAACTCGTCCCTACGATATCGTTTCAACTTTTTGATGCGGGTCATATTTTAGGCTCTGCACACGTTGTACTGCACATCAAAGAGCCAGATCTTAATAAAACTATTGTGTTTTCTGGTGATATCGGCAATGTTAACCAACCTTATCTTGAAGATCCAAGCATATTGAGTAATGCTGAAGTTGTCATTATGGAAACAACCTATGGAAATCGTCTCCATGATGAAAACACAGCCGAGAAGAAAATAGATCGTGCTGAACAGCTTGCAGAAATAATTCGTACGACATATGAGGCCGGAGGAAATCTAATCATTCCTGCTTTTGCTATTGAACGAACACAGGACCTTCTTTATTATCTCCGTAAATTACAGGACGAACATCGCATTCCTACTTTACCAGTTTATATTGACAGTCCTTTAGCCATTGCTGCGACAAAAATATTCCAAGAAAACACATCTCATTTTGATTCTGAGATACGAGATCTGATCAAACAAGGCAGTAGTCCTCTGAGCATGCCTAACGTTCATTTCAGTCTAACGACTGCGGATTCAATAGCTCTAAATGAGATTGAAAGCGGAGCGATTATTATCGCCGCCAGCGGCATGGCTGATGCTGGGCGTATTAAGTACCACCTTAAGCAGAATCTCTGGCGAGACAAGGCTACAGTTCTTTTTGTAGGGTATCAGGCTCAAGGTACACTTGGCCGAATTCTTTCAGATGGTGTTGAGACCGTAACCATACACGGGGAGAAGGTTGTGGTTAAAGCCAGAATTAGTCATATGGATGGTTTATCCGCTCATGCTGATCAAACAGAACTACTGAATTGGCTCTCTCTTCTAGGAAAGAATGCGGAGCAAATCATTCTTGTTCATGGGGAAGTAGAGGCACAAACTATCTTTTCCGCTAAAATCCAAGAAACCTTCGGAAAAACACCCCTTATCCCTCAACTAGGGGAAACGTTTGAATTTACGCCCGAGCAGATCATTCGACACGCTCCCCCAAAAGTATGGTTAACACAGGACGCTTCGATACAGGGTAGCGAAGAAAAAGTACAACTTTCTCCGTTTAGGACAATAAGAAAATTACCATCTCAGTCAGTCCCCCCCACTTTCAAACGATCCAAACTATCCGAACCTCACTCATCACGCGCTCAAGTTAATAGAGCCTATGTCCGTTTACGTCACCATCTTAAACAGCTTATTGATGAAGGGCAACGAACCCACAATTTTGATCGAGTCGTTAATCTTCTCGACAGCATGACACGTTGGCTTGAAGCACAAGAACGAGACACGCGACACTAAAGTATACAGGCGTCTCTCAAAGCCATGCAAATTCCGAGGTTTGGCGTTTAAGTCCGGCTAAGAAGCGGAGGGTTTCTTCTCGGCGCTTTATCGCCAAACGTTTACCTGCTTTGGTTGATACTTTGTTTGGGAGGGCATCGGCAAAGAGACGGGCTCGGTCGATCGCATTTTCAGGTGTCTGAATTAATTCATCTTGACCAACTACACTAAATAAACGCATTAAACCGATGTTTCCAAAGTTGTCCAGAATGTCAGATTCGCGTAAATAGACCGCTTCATCACTCCGTCCCGGTTCTGAGTAATACATGTGTTTTTCAACGGCATCTAAAACTATGGGTAACTTGGTCGGAGAGAACATCATTTGTTGTAAAAGATTTGCCGAGATTCCTTTGGAACGTAAAGCGTGATCAACGTTTTTGAGCGCATAGATTGGGTATTTCCCTGTGTCATGTAACATTGCTGCAGTATAAAGAACTTCATCGTCCAAGGTTAAGTGGCTAGAAAGTTCTTTGGCTAGATAATAGACTCTAAAACAATGTTTAACACCCCAAGCAGAGTGAGCACCTGACTTATCTACGATTTGGATTAGTTCTTGACGAAAGTCCATAAGTTGTCCTCCTTAGAATTTTAAGATTCGTTTACAAACTATATACGCCAAAAGATAGGTAATTTCCTGCCAAAATATGGAAAATATATCTTGGCTTTTATACCTATTATCGGATAATTAAACATCTTGCAGCCTATTTATCCTTTATATAACAATTTATTGTAAGGGTAATACAAAGAAAGTGAGAAGGTTTTAGGGATACTTTCTTGGTGAGTGCATAGGGAGTGAACGTCGATGAATAAAGTTAGTGTTTATGGGAGCTTTACACAAGCTCTTTTCTTTTCCGGAGTGGTAGCAATTCCGAAATATCTCTTAACACATTATACAGAGATCGGTTTAAACGACCGTGAGATGATGGTGTTGATTCAGATTATATGCGATGCTGAAACGAACCCATTTCCCTCTGTCGCCACCTTAGCGGGGCGTATGACTGCTTCCTCTTCAGACATCGAAGAAGTTGTGGGCAGGTTAGTGGAGAGGAAATTGCTTGCTATTGAAAGGTACTGGAATCCTATCGAGCAAAAGTGGGGCAACAGTTATAGTATTGTTGGTCTGATCGATGAACTTGCTGAACTATGGGCTATAGAACGCTCTCAGCAATTGGAAGAAGAACGAACCTTAAGACAAAGCCAATCCTCCTCACAACAGACATCTACGCCAATTAGCCCGCCTATGGAGAACTTAGTCCGTGTCTTTGAGCAGGAACTTGGTCGCCCACTTACCCGCTTAGATTGTGAAAACTTGGATCGTTGGCTGTCATCTAATTTTTCGGAAGACCTGATCACAGAAGCCTTAAGAAGAGGAGTAAGTGCAGGTATTCGGAATTTCCGCTATTTAGACTCTATACTTCGAGAGTGGGAGAAAAAAGGATTGCGCACGCGAGCGGAAATCGAGGCAGAGGATGCTCATTTTCAGTCTCGACAGGAGAAAAAAGTAACAAAACCTAAGAATCAGGTTCCTAAAACAGGATCGAATAAGTATGAAAAGTTTTATCTATAAGTGAGCGGTTGATTGAGATACATCCTAGATTTCCGAGGAGGGGATTGTTCAAGATGAGAAGTGTAAAAGATATTTTGAAAAGTAATGTCTTAGCCGCTAAACCACTCAATGCTGACTTGAAGTTCACTCCCTACATCGATCCGGATTACCCCATTGCCGACCAGAACGACGAAATGACAACTGAACAAATAAAACCCGCTGAAACTTTAATATGTCCTATTTGCCAGGATCGTGGAATCATAATCGAAGGGGATGTAGCCTATCCTTGCAATTGTATGCGTATGAGGAAAATTGAAAATCAATTTCGCCATGCGCGGATTTCACGTGTTTTAAAGAACTGCCGTCTAGAAAAATTTAGATTCGATTTTTACGGCCCGGGAAAACTAGACCAAACACATAGTGAAGGGGCAACTAAGGCCTTAAATGCTGCCCGAAGCTTTGTGGAGGAATGTCAGCAGAACCCTCATGGCCTTGGGATTCTGTTCACAGGTCCAGTCGGATCTGGTAAAACCTATCTGGCGGCTTCAATTGCCAATGAACTAATAGAAGCCCAGCTTCAGGTTCTTTTTTTAGTGGTCCCAGATCTATTGGATGAATTACGTGCATCCTATAAGTCTGAAGTCAATGAAATGGATTTATTGGATACAGCCCGGACAATTCCCATTTTGATTCTGGATGATCTTGGCGCCCATAATTATACGGATTGGACACGTAATCGCCTTTATTCAATTATAAACTATCGTATGAATGAGTTACTTCCTACCGTTATTACTTCAAATCTTTCGCTCGATGAAATGGAAGACTATATAGGGGTACGTACCACCTCAAGGATAATCCAGTCCTCACGAATCTTCCGCTTGACCGTTGAAGAAGATATTCGCCATCAGATATATGATGAACGCGAAAGGAAATAATAAAATTTATTTTTGAAACCTATGCATGTCTTGAAGAGGACATGCATAGGTTTTTTTAAGGAGTAAATCTAAAATTAATAGGAGGTGTTCAGCTTTGACTAAAATTATTGCGATAAACCGCAAACACGCCGTCATCGTGGCCAGTTTTTTAGTGATTTGCATGATCGGATTCGCTGGATTTTCACTATGGCAAAACACAGAGGCGAGAGTAAGCAAAATTAGCAAAATTCCCGAAATCAAAATGCTCGGCGTAACTGTAGAACCAGTCTCGATAGTTAAGGATCTTACGTATGGGAATGTGACATTAAAGGGGGCACAAGTGATCACAACCAAAGTATTCGATTTGGTTGCCACAGTACAAAATACTACGGCTAAGAAAATGACCAACATTCCGGTCGAATTACAAGTAACCCTCATCGGAGATGATACGAAAAAAGTAACCTCACCAGGAACCTTGCCCACACTTGAACCAGGTGCTACTGCCCGTGTAGCTTTTCGACAGATTAAAGCGTTAGGGGATGCAATGGGAAAAAGTGCAACAGCAGGACAACACTTGATAACAATAAGCATTAAACCTAATCTAGAAGGAGGTGTAGAACAAGCTACAGAAGCAAGCTTTCGTTTTACTGTGGATTCAACGGTAAAAGTACCCGCTACCGTTCAAAAACAGTAAGAGAAATAAAAAATAAGTGCTAGTCGCAAGCACTTATTTTTGTTTTTTCTGTCATACGCGATATAATGATGCAGAGGTGTTTAGAATGGAAATACAAGTAGACTTACATACCCATACCGTAGCAAGTGGACATGCGTATAGTACTCTTTCTGAAAATGCACTGGCTGCCTCGCGAAGAGGAATCAAGTTACTCGGTATGACAGATCACGCTCCCAGTATGCCGGGTGCTCCTCATCTCTATCATTTCGGGAACTTAGCTATTCTCCCAGAAGAGCTTTATGGGGTCCGAATATTGCCGGGAGTAGAAGCCAATATCATTAGCCATGATGGGGAATTAGATATGCCTACACTTTATCTCTCGCGGATGCAACTCGTTCTTGTTGGGCTACATGTTATCTGTTACCCTGGAGGGACGTCTGAACAAAATACTCAAGCCTATATCAAAGCGATGGAAAATCCCTTTACGGATATGATGGTCCATCCAGGAAGGCCTGATTTCGAGTTGGATCTTGAACGGATCGCTTTCATGTCTGCAAAATTGAACATTCCGGTCGAGATTAACAATAGTTCGCTAGCCAAGGAAAAAAGCGGTGCGTGGGGGAATTGCCGTCGTTTTGCCCATTACATGTTCCAGTACCAAGGACCTGTTATTTTAGGAAGTGATGCTCACTATTGGGATCGGGTTGGTGAGTTTAGCCACGCTTTAGAGTTGGTTCGTGAGGCAGGAATTTTGGAGCATCAGGTTCTTAATACCTCTTCTGAGCGAGTATTGGATTATTTAGCTACTCGGCGTAAAATTCGGCCAAGTATCACATAGTTTAACTCGTGTCTACGTAGGTACACCGCGCCTCTCCCTTCCATATATTGTTGTGAAGGGAGGGGATTGAGATGTTCGGTAGTCAGCAAAATAGCCTTTGCAGAGAACCACTTAGCATGGGGATCGGCATATCAGCTCCGATCAGTTCAGAGGTCGGAAGTTCCTCCGTATTTTTTGCTCAACCGCTTCTAACCGGAAATGTTCTCGTCTCTTGGGCTGTTCTAATTGGTTCAGAACTCTTTCTTTTTATTGCCGGACGTCTTTTCAATCTGGAGAGCGTACCTATTCTGGACTCAGGAAATGGACAGACTGTACAAATGCCTCTTACTGAGCTCCAAGAGTTCTTGCGTTGGATGGGGAACGGGTCGGGCTCCTCTCCAAATCCTGATCCAGCTACTAATGCGGGAAATATGGTTACAAACCCTGCTGGTCAAATTGGAGGAGTGGTCCCGGGTTTTGTAACTGTCACTACCCCAGAGGCACCCATTGTCGTTTCAATATACGTCTCAGCAGATTACTCAATTAGGCCCTTCACCCCTAGCACAGCGTTGTTCATTCCCATACTTACGTTTCCTGGCGTAAGAGGAGCGCTACCACTACTGATACTAGGACTATTGTTAACTATCTTTGTGCGGGCCGTTGTCCCACCAGAATCATCGGGTTTAAAGCCACTTTCCAAACCCAAGTCAACTATGAATAATCCTCTAACCTTCACACCAAACGATCTCCTGCAATTGCTCAACAGGTTCGGAAAACATTTTGGGTCAAAGTAGCGCTAATTCGAAGAAATACCAGAATTAGTCCGAAATTCTGCTGAAAATATCATATAAACACATAAGAGAAGAAAATTTGCCTTCTCTTATGTGTTTATATGATAAACTTTATTTGTCTGACTAAATTTTTTATAGTACAATGAGAATTGTGTTAAACTAGAGTAAAGGACAATAGGCAGAAGTAAAGGACGTGTCGAACTGTGATTATTAAAGAAATACAGGTAGATCGCGAACGCGTTGCGGGAGTTTTTATATTTATTAGTTTATTTGTTATCTTACTGACAGTAGTTGGCATCCGGATGTTAGATGTTAAAGTATCTAATCTAGAGGTAGTTCAAGGTAGTCTGTATACAGTAATTACTGACGATGGGCCAGTAAATGTTAGTAGGGAAGATATTTTGAGGATTGAACGAACCTATTCTAATGCTGCCATAACAGGAACAATAGTTGAACAGGATCGGATTTATACAACTAAGGGCTTCATTTATTTTTCTGCTTTAGATCCATTTTATAAAACAGGGCTTCAGCTGATCAATTCTTTTGATTTTGGAGGGGAACCTGTTTGGATCAACTCCAACAACACTCAAGCAACTGAATCTGTGGAGACCCCCGCTCAATTAAAAAACGATAATTTGAAGGAGGTTCAACCGTTTAGTTATGCGATTGGTACCCCTTCTAAACTCTCATCTCTAGTCTCTGCTGTAATAGCTCTACAATATCTTGCGCTCGCCATTGGTGGAATAGCTTTAATGATCCTCATTTTTCCATTGCGCTTGGAAGCTTCGCTGCCTGTTCGTCCGTTTATGCAGGAAGAATTGGATTATGGTTCTTCTGAAGAGTCGATAGGCGCAGTAGCAAAGTGAACTAAACTAGTTTAATGAATCAAAAATCAATAATTATAATTATATAGACACTCTTCGCAATACTTATAGTGCTTAAGAAGTTTTTGAAATGAGTGATTCAGGATGAAGAGGGCTATACTAGTATCAGAAAAAGCTTCATTAAATCTGGAAATTAAAGCGATGTTACCACTCGTAGATTATCAGATTTTAGCTACAACCGATAACGGAATGGAAGCTTTACGTTTTGCTCACCGATTTGAGCCGGATTTAATCATTATGGGGTGGAATTTACGTGGCCTTAATTCTTCGGAGGTTCTTCAAAATCTGATTGTTCAACATCTTTGTCCGATTATAGTTGTTCTTACGCAGGAAGAGCAACACGTTTTATCAGAGGTGATTGAGGCAGATGCTCACCACGTAGTCCTTTATCCTTGGCGCGCACTTGAAATGGCAGTTGCTATACAACTTGCGGAGCATCGTTTTACCCGCGAAACCGAAAACATCCAGCAGATCCAGCGCTTAGAAGAAGAACTTAAGACGCGAAAGATCATTTTTCAAGCTATGTTATCCCTTATTCAACTTCGAGGGTATGCTGAACAAGCTGCGTATGCAGCTTTGCGTAATCAAGCAATGTCCACTCGCAAATCTATGCGAGCTGTTGCCCAAGATGTCCTCAAAGGTTTATGGTTACCTGAACTGGATTGATCCGACAGAAAGGAGTCTTGTTTAATGATAGTCAGCGTGAAGCACATTAAGGGGATGCATTTCCAAGGCGCGGGAAGTTCAAAGGTCATTACTAACATTGATGCCAGCGTCACTGCTGGGGGAACAGGGCATGGAACCAGTCCTATGGAGCTCCTTTTAATCGCGATCGCAGGCTGCAGTGGTATGGATATCGTCACCATTCTCGAAAAGAAGCAGGTTAAGGTGCAACGCTTCGAGATGACTGTCGAAGGAGAGCGGGCGAGCGATCATCCACGTGCCTTTAAAGACATCGAAGTGGTCTATAAGTTTTGGGGTGAATCCCTTCCTCAAGACAAAGTTCAGCGCGCAGTTCAACTTTCTATGGAAAAATACTGTAGTGTTGCCAACATGATTGATAAAGTTGCTGATCTTACCTACCGTATTGAAATTAACCCAACACAGGGATAGTTTCTCAATTTGTATTTGGAAAGAGGCGTTTTTGTTTAAAAACGCCTCTTTTTTCAATTAATACACATAGTCATATCCTTGATAGAACATCTATGTTTTGTTATACTTAGTACGGTGTTGTTGCTAATTCTGTCGAAACGAGGATAAGGCATATGAAAGAAAATAACAAGTCAAAGATGCCATGGATATTTTGCGTCAGACAAGGAGGTATGTTTACCTCATAGCGGGGCTATTAGGTGAACATGCCGACGCAGTATGACGCAAAATAGACTGGCAGACTGACTGGTTATTTTCTTGAATGTGCCTAAAATGAGATGGCGTTATGAGACGACGTCATTAGAGGTTTGTAGTCGCATCTTAAATCTGCGGCTAGTTTTTTTTATGCTGGTCAGATCTCCATGCCGCTATACGGCACCACTGATGACTATGTAAGAAGGAGAAAGAGTTTAAATGAAAACAAAGAGTGTTATTAGAATAAAGATGATTCTTGCCTTCCTAGGTTATAACCTAATTTTAGCGGCAATCCTGGCGCCTTTTGTCTTGTTTTGGGGACCCTTCCAGTCCCTCAAAATTGTGGCCGTAGGCTCAGTTTACACATCGCGGCATCCACNGGTTGTAAAAGCCTTTCTTTCCCAAGCAGAAATAGATCGAATTATGAATCTCAACTCTTCTCAAGGTATCAGTAGCAGTCAAGCCATTGCACGTACCAATGTAATTGCCGATACGAGTTCGGGAATTACCATAGAAGATATCCAAGGTCCTAGCTTCAAAGGCAAAGTGATGCTGGTCAAAGATCCGAAACGAATAAAATTGGCGGTAACCAAAGAAATTGGCGTTACAGGAGAACGTGTTAGCGACCTTGTCAAGGATATGGGAGCTTTTGCCGGAATTAATGCTGGCGGGTTCTATGATCCGAACGGTAAAGGGAACGGAGCTTTCCCAGATGGTTTAACCGTTCATGACGGAAAACTGGTCCACAACAATGTGAAAGACCAGGCTGTCAATATTGTCGGGTTTGATGACCAGGGGAAATTGATCATTGGCAATATGACAGCCAGTCAATTAGATGAAAAACACATTCGTGAAGCAGTCACCTTTGGCCCCAATCTTATCGTCGAGGGCAAACCTGTGATTTCAGGAGATGGCGGTTGGGGTATCGCCCCCCGAACAGGCATCGGTCAGATGGCCGATGGAACTGTGATCTTCGTGGTTATTGATGGACGTCAACCGACTTGGAGTATTGGAGCCTCTTTGCGTGGTCTCATGAATGTTTTTGATGATTATCATGCTGTGAATGCCGTTAATCTCGATGGCGGTTCTTCCTCAGAACTTGTATATAACGGCAAAGTTGTGAATAAGCTCTGGGACATTTTTGGTGAACGTTATATTCCCACAGCTTTTGTGGTTACCCCTTAAGCGTCTATAATCTTTCGAGAAAGGAGAAAAACGCATGAACAAGAAACTGCGTATCATATTAGTTTGGACATTAATTTCACTCCTTCTGCAATGGGGAGCTTACTCCTTTTTGAACAATCAAGTTGAAAAAGTTATGGCTCCGACGGGAGCTAGTGAACCTATTACACTTCAACTTAAAGCCACTATCCCTAGCTCAACTATGACTAATATTCAAATCTCATACGCTAAGGATTATTTAGCCTACATGGAAAATGGTACCCTTAAAGTTTTTAACCTTCCCAAGGGAACAGTCGTCTTTGAGAAAAAATCCCCGGTTGTGAACGAGCCAAACTATGGAGTTCTCACGTACCAGTGGTTGCCTGACCGAAATACGTTACTCTATTTTTATGCCAAGAAAAATCCCGACCCTGTCACTTACGTTACTGTATACCCTCCCAAATCAACCCTGCAGACTCCGACTGAGGATCTGAATCCTGTTGAACCAAAAACAGATGACCCCAATCAAACAATCGTGAAAGAAGTTCCAAAGATTGCGCCCAAGGAGGTTCCTGTAGAGCCTCGGGTCGAAAAACGGTATGGAAATCCCCAAATCACAGAACTGTATACGCTTGAACTCCCTAATAGTGATGAAGACATATCACCAGTTGATCGTTTTAATCAAACGATTGACAATTTTCCGGCAGGTGGAACGATTGAAGGCTGGGTTGATTCAACTTCGACTAATCTTATGTATCTCACTGTTAAAAACGAATCAACAGAACTACTAATGGAAATAGACGTTATGAAAAACGTACGTACATTAAGCAAATCCGGAGAGACTATCGATAATATGGCCGCCTCAGATCGGTATGGAACTCTCTATATTGACAGTAAAGTAGGATCAAACCATCAAGTCCTTGCCCTAGATGGAACAAAGCGTCAAATCATCTCTAAAAACATTAACGATAGAATCTTGGGAATTAGAGATGGAAACGTCTATATTGGTGAAGTAGAAAACAATCAACTTGTTAAGATTAAAACTACGACGGATCTTGCTACCTTGACGAATGACCCAACGCTAAAAACTGAGTGGGAAGGAACTATTCCTTTCGACAATAAGGTACGCACACTCATCGGGGCTAAAGGTCAAGTGATTATTTATGATCATCAAACTGCTTATATCGTTACAGCAGGTCAGCTGGCAGAGGTCAAATTACACGGAGATGAGAATTATGTCTCTGTCGATGGCGCAGAGCTAATTCAACTCACCAAGCAAGGGACATCTACTCTGGCAGAATTGCAAGCCCTCAAGTCTTAAAGAATTTATTGTTAGCGAAAAAAATTGTGATTTTCGCAAATTTTAAACCATATAAGGAACGCTCTAGAGCGTTCCTTATATGGTTTAAATTACTTGAAAGTTTAAGGTTTTAAGGTCGTGTAAAGGGGGATTTCAGAAAGTATGACTGGGGCAATTCATGAATTGCCCCTGCTGGGTGGAACAGTTTATAAACTAAAAGGATTTTTATGGAGTTTGACTTGGAGTATTTTGTAGTCCCTTAAGTTGAGTTTGAAGATTGTCAAGCAAAGTGCGTATTTGATTCATCTGATCAATTATAGATGTAATGTTCGTTGCATTTAGGCCAGTTGGTGCTTGGGTTGGCGTCGACGGAGTAGAAACAGGCGCTGGTAGTGATGTGCTTTGTCCGGGTGTTGTTGGTTGAGGAGCGCCCTCTCCAAAGAGTTGAGTTAAGGCAGATCCTAGGTTATCAGTCATTACTAAATGATCCTGATAAGCGAGTACGACACGTTTCATCTCGGGGATACTACCGCCATTATCTGATTGCAGATAGATCGGTTCAACATAGAGAAAGTTTCCTCCGATCGGAAGAGCTAAAAGGTTTCCTCGAACCACGCTGGAGCCTTTTTGATCCCACAGGGACAGTTGTTTCGATATGTCCGGATCTTGGTCTATGCGCGACTCAATCTGTAACGGACCGTCAAATTCAGTATTTTTGGGTAGTTTAAATAGCGATAACTCACCATAATGCTGTCCATCCATTCGCGCTGCCATCCAGGCCACCATGTTGTTCCGTGTATTTGATTCGCTGGATGCCGGTGTAAAGGGAAGCATAAGCACAAACTCCGGTTTATCTTCTCCAGGGATTTTCATAATGGTGTAATAGGGAGCTACGTCTTGGGGTTTCGCTGAAAAGAGTTCTTTGGCAGTATCCCAGGCGTCTTCTTTATTGTAGAATACAGAAGGATCTGTCATGTGAAAGGTTTTAAGCATTGTACATTGTACAGTAAATAACGTTTCAGGATAACGTAGGTGGCTCTTTAAACTAGACGGCATGCTCGCTAAATCTTTAAATACATCCGGAAAAATCTTCATGTAAGTTGCTAAAATTGGATCTTTGGCATCAACAGCATAAAAGTCAACCGTCCCGTCATTGGCATCTACGATGACTTTAACGGAGTTTCGGATATAGTTAAACCCCTGTCCTGGGTATTGATTGGAATAGGGAAGAGCATCCGACGTAGTATAGGCATCAATAATCCACTTCAGGTGACCCCCATCAATGACTAAATAGGGATCTGAATCATAGGTTAAAAACGGAGCTAGCTTTTGAACGCGCTCTTTGATATTACGGTAGACAAGCATTTTGCTGCTGGAGGTCACTTCATTAGCTAAGTAGAAGCGCAAGGTTCCATGGCTAAGTGAAAGCATTAGTTTATTAAATGGGGTTAGCGGAATTCCTGTTTTACCTTGGTAAGAGTTTTCGGCATTTGTATCCCCTTGAGGATAATCAAATTCTTTAACTGAAGTATCGGCAACCACCCAGTCATTGGTCAGCTCACCGTAATAGATGCGTGGTTCGGTAATCTTTAATTCGGGAAAATTACTGACCGGAGGAATGTCCTGAATAGCAAAGGAAGGAAGCCCCTCTGAGGTAACGGCATTGGCAAACGAAGCAGCTACACCGTATCCGTGAGTATATTTAAAACGTAGGTTTACAAACGTTTGGGCTTTAGGATCTAAATCAGGGGTTGAAATTTCACGTGGACCCATCATGACCTGCCGGTATTCTCCATTGACCATATACCGATCGATGTCAATGTCATTAAATTTGTAATAGAGACGAATGCCTTGCTTTTGAGTAAAGGTTTGCAGCAAAGGTCGGGTATCGTTAAGCCGGATGTTGTTAAGCGTCCCTTGATCAGCTTTCAAGGCGCTGATTGTGATAGGTGTATTTCCAGGATAATTAATTTCTGAAACATGGTCTAAACCATACCCAAATCTCGTTAATTCTATCTCATGTTGGATATAAGGTTGTTCTTTACTTAGTTCGTTCGGGACGACGACAAAGGATTGAAGGAGTGTTGGGAAAATACCATAAGCAAGAATTCCAACTGTGATGATACCTACGACCGGTAGCGTCAATAAACGTGAATCTTTAAACACCAGGGAAATACATGCCAAAATAAATCCCAAAGCACTGACGATTATTAAAATTTTAAGTGCTGGAAGAGTAGCCGTCAAATCCGTATAGCCAGCACCAACCACATGTCCGTGGATAGAATATAGTAACTGATAGATATCAAGGAAATAACCAAAAGTTTTTAGGACAAAGAGAATTCCAATTAAAAGGCCTAAGTGTCGGCGAGCGCCGGCAGATATTTCGACGGCACCACTTTGCCAAAGTTTGCTTGAATGAAATCGTAAAACGCCGGTAACGATATAAAAAATTGTTGTTATCAAAGTAAGTAAAAACAGGGGACCGAAAAAGGCATTGAACAGGGTCTTTAGGAAAGGTAATTGAAAAAAGTAAAAAGACAAGTCCTTGCCGAAGATTGGATCAACTTGACCAAAAGGAGTGGCATGGATAAACGTTAAGACATCCAACCAACCCGTGAAGCCAGCCACAAAGCTGACTCCAAAGCTCACGATTGCCGAAATAGCAAGTAACCATATGGTCACCCGACGTTGACTAAGACTTAAAACCTTACTGTTCATGTTCTGAACCAAACGCAAACGTAGGCGCAACCGTTCATTAACGAAGGTAACGATGGCATGTCGAACGGATAATAAGGTTCCGGCAATAAAGAGGAAAAGAATCGTGCCGTTTACCGCTTGAAAAAGCCCTTTGCTGAGGATTGGTGTCCAAAACAATTGAGTATAACCGAGATCTTTAAACCACAACCAATCTTCAAATAAGCCACTCGACGCGGTCAATAACGAACCTAATATGACAAGGACAACGACAAATTTGGTAAAACGATACAACTGTGTTTCCTCCTTTAACATTGAACATCTTGACATAAAACTAAAGTTTTATGCCATACTAAATTAGTATATATTATATTCTTCCCAATAAATGAAAATCCCTTCATCCATTTTACATAATTTATGCAATTTCTTTCAAATTGTAAGAAAGATATGGTATACTGTTTTCGTAATACCCATGAGGGGTATAAATATAACTTGGGTGGCGCTATGTGTAGCGAAGGCGGCGCCTTAATTGCGCTTATGCGCTGGCCAAGGATGGCCGAGTGTCCCAGGTATGTTCAGTGTGAACATTAAAAAAGAGGAGTTGAAAGTCATGTATGATGTCATTATTATCGGCGCAGGTCCTGCTGGTCTAACAGCTGGTATATATGCTGCACGAGGAGGACTGAAAGTCGCTATTGTGGAATTTGCGATGCCCGGAGGCCAGGCGGCCTCAACTGAGAATATCGAGAACTATCCTGGATTCCCAGAAGGGGTCAACGGCTATGAACTCATGAATTCCTTTCATAAACAAGCCTTGACGTTTGGGGTAGAATTCATTTTTGAGGAGGTTCAAAATCTCGATCTTAAAGAGCCCGTGAAAAAAGTCCAAACGAACAGTCAAGGTCTAGAAGCACATGCTATCATTATTGCCGCTGGTTCCAAACCCCGATTATTGGGCGTACCCGGTGAGGCGCTTTTTAGAGGCCGTGGCGTGTCCTATTGCGCAACCTGTGATGGAGCCTTCTTTAAGGGCAAAAGGGTTGTCGTTGTTGGCGGCGGAAATGCGGCCATAGAAGAAGGGATATACCTGACGAAATTTGCGCAAGAAGTGACTATCGTACACCGTCGTTCAAGCTTTCGTGCTGCGCAGATTGCCGTAAACCGGGCTAAAGAAAATCCGAAAATACGCTTCGAACTCAATACTGTAGTTGAGGAAATTCTCGGTCAGGGCAAGGTAGAAGGAGTACGTCTCCATGAAGTGCTCAAGGGAGAGACACGAGAAATACAGTCGGATGGTGTCTTCATCTATATCGGTACCGATCCTAATGCTCAATTCATACATGGTGAAATTAAGACGGACGACCTTGGCTATATCCTTACGGATCAGCACTTACAAACCAATATTGCTGGTGTATATGCTGCAGGAGATATTCGAAACACCCCCCTGCGCCAAGTAGCAACGGCGGTAGGTGACGGCGCTTTAGCTGCGGTTGAAGTGGAAAAATATCTTGCAGAAATGAAATGATCAGTAACAATCTGATAGATAACATAAATCGTACTAAATGAGGAAAATACTTGTGATTATCGCTACTTTGTACTATAATGTACAAAGTAGGATAATTATTATTGAAGCATAATTAGTTTAGTTAATTGAGAGGGGGTATTTTGATGCACTTCGTAGTCTGCCTCAAGCAAGTTCCGGACACTTCTGAAGTTCGAATTGATCCAATTACGAACACCCTCATGCGTGAGGGCGTACCCTCGATTATTAATCCGTACGATGCCCATGGCTTAGAAGAAGCCATTCGCCTGAAAAAGAAAATGGGGGGAAAAGTTACCATTGTAAGCATGGGACCTCCACAAGCTAAAGAAGCCCTGAAAAAAGCCATGTCTTTTGGAGCCGATCGTGCAATTCTCTTGAGTGATCGTGCTTTTGGTGGCTCCGACTCCTTAGCAACAGCTTATATTCTTGCCTCGGCCCTGCAAAAGATCCATAAAACCGAACCGATTGACCTCGTCTTTGCTGGAAAAGAAGCAATTGACGGGGATACCGCTCAGACGGGTCCCGGCATTGCCCAGCGTCTCGGCTTTCCTCAATTGACGTATGCCATTAAAGTTAAAGAGCTCACCGACACGACCGTAACGGTCGTACGCAAGACTGAAAGCGGCCGCCAGGTTGTTCAAGCTCAGTTACCAGCACTACTTACGGTGGAAAAAGAGCTTAACGATTTAAGTTACGCTTCCCTCCCTAATATGATGAAAGCGGCCGCGTATGAGCCAGAAGTGTGGAATTTTCAATCCCTTCCGTTTGATATTACACAGATGGGCTTAAAGGGGTCGCCGACCAGTGTCTCCAGGATTTTCGCACCACCCGGTCGCACCGGAGGAGAAATTATTGACGGAATGAAAGACCCTAAAGGTGCGGCCGCCTCCGTCGTCCAAAAAATCTTCCAACAAAATATTCTCATGGTTAACCCTCTTGCGAAGGGAGGTAAACACTAATGACGGTTGTTATTGACAAGACAAAATGTATTGGTTGCGGAGCCTGCGTCATGGAATGTTCACTTGAAGCTCTGGACCTTGTTGATGGGCTTGCCGTGGTGGATGTGAAAAAGTGTAAAGACTTGGGCAATTGCCTAAAGGTGTGCCCGACCAATGCCCTTTCTTTACCGAATCAACCCATCAAACCCCAAGAGGAGCGTGCGCCTGAAGCGGGATCAAAATTTAATGTACAAGATCCCCTACCCGATTCGGTCAAGGACTACGCCCAAGGTAACGAGAAAAAAACGATTCGCTCTCAAGGAGCGCCGGTCGCCGGTGGAACGGTCTGGAGCGGCGTCTGGGTTATTATTGAATACAACAACGGCAAGGTCGCTCCTGTAGGCTGGGAACTATTGGGAGAAGGGCGCAAGCTAGCCGATGCCATAGGGTGTGGGCTCTGTGGAGTGGTCACGGGCTATCAGGTAGATGCCGTGATTCCGGAAGCCTTTGCTTATGGGGCCGAGAAAGTCTATGTCATCGATCACCCGGTACTGCAAGACTACCGCACAGAACCGTATGCCGAAGCCATGACCAGTCTCGTTCGAAAGTACCAGCCCGAAATTATCTTAATGGGCGCTACCTCAATGGGACGGGATGTTTTCCCAGCCGTGGCCACTAAAATGCAAACCGGCTTAACTGCGGACTGTACGGTGCTCGGCATCGATCCAGAGACGAAACTTTTACAACAAACCCGACCGGCCTTTGGAGGCAATATTATGGCGACGATTCTTTGCCGTACGAGCCGTCCGCAAATGTCGACCGTCCGTCCGAGAGTGATGGAGATGCCCGAGCGTGTCGAAGGACGGACCGGAGAGATAATACGTGAAGAATTCAGCTTTAACGAAAGTGATTTTCGAACGAAAGTTCTCGAGTTTATTCCCTCCGATGCCAAGAGCGCCTTCTTGGACAAAGCAGAAATTATCGTGGCTGTCGGATTAGGGATCGGCGCGAAAAGAAACATGGTTCTAGCAGAAGAATTAGCAGACGCCCTAGGGGCTACCCTAGCAGGGTCACGAGGTGCCGTGGAGGCAGGTTGGCTCACCCATGATCAACAGGTCGGACAATCTGGAGTGACGGTTCGTCCTAAAGTCTATATCGCCATAGGGATATCCGGCGCGATTCAACATTTAGTGGGGATGGAAACCTCAGACTTTATTATTGCCATTAACAATGATCCGGAAGCGTCCATCTTAAAAGTCGCTAATTATGGCATTGTGGGAGATCTATTCCAAATTGTGCCTGCGTTGACCGCAGAGTTTAAGAAACGCCTTCAGCACGGCGTGGCAAATTAAGGAGGGGCAAACATGGAAAACTTTGATGTGATCATCGTTGGAGGCGGTCCTGCTGGCCTGTCTGCCGCGATTAGTGCTGCCAAGGCTGGTATGAAAACAGTCGTGATTGAACGCGGTGATTATCCAGGAACAAAGAATGTCATGGGAGGTATACTTTATACAAAAGCTACCGACATGGTAGTTCCGGAGTTTTGGAAAGAAGCCCCTTTGGAAAGACCCATCGTCGAGCAACGGATCGCCATGTTAAGCGGTGATGAGAGTATCCTGGCGGGTTATCGTGACCCTGCCTGGGGAGTAGAGCCTTATAATGCGCATTCTGTGTTTCGGGTCAAGTTTGATCGTTGGCTGGCTGAGCAAGCTGAAAAAGCTGGGGTGATGATCATCACCGAAACGTTAGTAGAAGATCTCCTCTATCAAAGCAACAATGTGGTCGGGGTTCGTACCGGACGAGCCGAAGGGGATCTGGGCGCCAAAGTGGTGATCTTAGCGGAAGGCGTCAATAACTTCTTAGCAGTTAAGGCCGGACTGGCTAAACCCTTAAAACCCGCTTCCGTCGCCGTGACAGTTAAAGAAGTCATCGCCTTACCTAAAGAAAAGATCGAAGATCGCTTCTGTCTGGAAGAAGGTCAAGGGGCTACCATTGAATTATATGGGGACTCCACGGCAGGATTAATGGGCGTCGGATTTATTTATACCAATAAAGAATCTATTTCCATTGGTGTGGGAGCTATACTTGAACCGCTGATACGCAATCATTGGACACCCAATGATCTGCTAGAAAATTTAAAATCAAAACCTTATGTCAAACGCCTGCTGCAAGGTGGAGAAACCAAGGAATATTTGGCGCATCTCATCCCAGAAGGGGGCTATAAAGAAGTCCCGAAACTCCATCGCCAAGGAGTGCTCGTAGTCGGGGATACCGCCATGCTCATGAATTCGTTAAACCGGGAAGGTTCAAACCTAGCCATGATTTCGGGAAAAATTGCCGGTGAAGTGGCCGCTGAATCGATTAAATCGGGTGATGTTAGTGACCAAGCGATGACGGTATACGAAACCCGTCTGAGGGATTCCTTCGTACTGAAAGACCTTCATCATTATCGTCATATGGCTAAGTTCTTTGAAGATAATCCACACCTCTTAAAAACCTATCCTAAACTATTTTCTAAAGCTATTAAGATGTATCTAACAGCTGATGGGACCCCCAAGAAGGACCGTCAAAAAGAAATTATCAAGATGGCCTTAGAAAATCGCTCGATAGCCGGCTTAATAAAGGATGTTTATGGGGCATGGAGGGCGCTGTTATGAAATTAGATGATAAATTATTTTTAGTACGCTTTAATACGGATAAGTTAAATCACATCAAAATCCTTGATCCGAATGTCTGCTTGAAAAAGTGTCAAGATAAACCCTGTACGCGCTTTTGCCCAGCCCATGTTTATGATTGGGATGAAGAAGAAAAACGCATCTCGGTGGGGTATGAAGGATGTCTGGAGTGTGGTACCTGTCTGATTGGTTGTCCGTTTGGCAACATTGACTGGAAGTACCCGAGAGGTGGATTCGGAGTTTCCTGGAAAAACGGCTAACTATGTAGCGCAATAAATACAAAAAATATCCGGGGCCAAGAGCAGGGCAGCCTTACAGGCCGCCCCTGTTCTTGGTTTTTTTTATGCTTCAGAGATTGTTATTCACTTCCAAGGCAAAGTTCCTTTGACAGTCATAAATCTAATCGATAGAATGGAGAAGAAGGAAGGGGTCAAGTGAGCATGGAAAATGTACTATTGGAAGAAATTTATGAAAAAGAAGCGCTACTCATTAAACGGATAAACTCCTTCAACAAGGTTTTAGTGGCCTTTTCTGGCGGTGTGGATTCAACTTATCTTTTGGCAGTTGCTCATCAGGTCTTGGGTCAAAATTGTAAAGCTGTTTTCGCGCGTGGGCCGATGGTTTCCCCACAAGAAGAAAAGGAAGCACTGGCTCTGGTGGAACTTTATAAGTTTCCTGTAGCCATGATTACCTTAGATGTCTTAGCGATTGAAGAGTTTAGAAAAAATCTACCCAACCGTTGCTATTTTTGCAAAAAGAAACTATTTAAGTTATTTCTAGAGTTAAACCAACGATCTGACAATGCTACAGTGATCGAGGGCACAAATGCTTCTGACACCCAGGACTATCGGCCTGGGCGGATAGCCCTTCAAGAGTTGGGTATTATAAGCCCTCTGTTGGAAGTCGGTCTTACCAAAGCCGAAATTCGTGTTTTATCGAGGCAACGGAATTTACCAACCTGGAATAAACCTTCGATGGCTTGTTTGGCCTCGCGGGTACCATATGGAGACCCGATCACGACAGAACTACTTCAACGTATAGCTCAGGCCGAAACTATACTTCATCAAAAAGGCTACCCAGAATGCCGGGTTAGGGTTCACGGTGAAATTGCTCGTATCGAGATTCCCCAAGACAACTTCTCCAAATTCGTTCTAGAATCTTCAGAAATCACAATTCCCATGTTATCTTTGGGCTTCCGATTTATCACCTTAGACTTAAATGGATTATGTTCGGGAAGCCTAAACCCTATCCAACAGGAGGTCTAATTATGAATGAAGAGACAATCAAAGCCCTGCTTGAATCCGTGCAGCAAGGCATATGTTCCCCCAGTGAGGCATTTCGTCAATTGAAAGATCTTCCCTATGAAGATTTAGGATTTGCTCGTTTAGACCATCACCGTGCGTTGCGCACAGGACAGTCAGAAGTAGTTTTCTGCCAAGGAAAGCAAACGGATCAGATCATTACTATTTTAACGCACTTGGGTGCCAAAGACCAAAATGTGTTGGCAACTCGACTTGAACCAGAAAAGGCAGAAAAGATCTTGCCGCATTTTTCGGATGCCCAATATGATCTTCAAGCCCGCTGCCTACTTCTTCGCCCTTTAGCTGAACCGACCATATCCGGTAAGATCCTCATTATGACGGCTGGGACTGCTGATTTACCGGTGGCTAGAGAAGCTTGGCTGACGGCTCGTTATATGGGACACGAGGTTGATACTCTTTTTGATGTTGGGGTGGCAGGTATACACCGTCTGCTCGGTCAAAGGGAGCTGATGGATCGTGCAGAGGTGCTGATTGTTGTTGCCGGAATGGAAGGTGCCTTAGCCAGCGTCGTCGGAGGTTTAGTCGACCAACCGGTAATCGCAGTACCGACCAGTGTGGGTTATGGTGCCCACTTTCAAGGCCTAGCTGCCTTGCTCAGTATGTTAAATAGTTGTGCCTCAGGAATCGGAGTTGTAAACATTGATAACGGTTTTGGTGCGGCATCGTTAGCCTCTGCGATTGTACGGCGTATCACGAGAGATAAAGATAAATAGGAAGAACATTTTTATGAAAGTCTTAGATTGGGATATATATGCTGGCATCAGCGGTGATATGGCTCTGGATCATTGATCGCTTTATAGGGAAAAATGATTGCGGCGTTCCAAGTTTATTGCGAGAGGTTTTAGGGGAGATATAGAATAGAGGTGAAAATATGTTTGAACAAATTCTTAATAACCTCAGACAAACTGGATGGACGCTTGTAACATTCGACGGAAACTGGGTTTGTGCTACGCATGAATCGCTAAAACGTGGGCTTTTATTCGGTGATTTTAGTGAACTTCCTCAAGAATTTAAGCCGTGGCTTCGTGACTTTGTAAATATTTCACATTGGGAAGTTATTGTTTTTTGCCACTCTGGGATCGATTCTTCCCAGCTGAAACAACACCGTTTCCCGGGTATCCAGCTTTGGTACTGGGATACACAACAGGGTAACTTATTTCCGTTTCCACCAACCAACAATCAGCAGATTCCCCGTTGGTTAAGACAACTCGCTAGCGGAAAGTCGGTTCCTCTGGAGGGTGATTCTCAGGCAGAAAAACATTTCGTCCCGTTTCTTACGTATACTTTTTTAGGCATAAACCTTGTTGTTTTTATACTTATGGTTTTCGCCGGCTTAAGCCTGTTTCCAAATGATCTTTCAGTATTGGCAGATCAACGTGTACTTATCGAGTTTGGAGCTAAAGTTAATTCCTTGATACAAGCGGGTGAAGTCTGGCGTTTACTAGCAAGTACCTTTATTCATATTGGCATCATCCACCTCGTCTTTAACCTTTATGCCTTATGGGCCTTAGGTCCATTAACCGAAGAAAGTTTTGGGCATCGCCAGTTTTTCATGATTTATATACTCAGTGGGCTGGGTGGGTCAATTGCCAGTTTTTTATTTTCCACAGCTCTTTCCGCTGGGGCATCAGGGTCAATTTTTGGGCTTTTAGGAGCACTACTATATTATAGTTATAAACGACCCTCCCTTTGGAAATCTGGTTTGGGGATGAATCTAGTGATTATTATAATAGTGAATTTCGGATTTGGTCTCAGCCAACCTGGAATTGATAACTATGCACATTTGGGTGGACTTCTCACAGGAACGCTAACTGGTGTTTTGACTTCAAAAAATAGTTTGAAATAATGTAAAACAGTCATTGACCTAGAGTGTTCCAAAGTTTCATAATAATACCTCTTTTACGTAAGCATATTTTCTCACTCACTAGGGACAAAATACGAACAAGAGCTTGCGGTTTCTTAGCAAGGTGGCTATTTAAGGCCATCGTTAGTTAAGTAAACGTAAGCTCTTTATCATATGAAGATCAGAGTCTCATCTCATCGCTACGGCATTGCAAAGAATTAAAAATGGTTAACAGCTTCCTTATAACTATGATATTGAGAGAAAAATTATAAGTTAAGTATTTGTTTGTTGCGCTGTGCGATGGATCTCAATAAAAAACTCACTTACTTCTTCGGGGGTTGGAATATGTTGATCAACGTGACCCAGCTCTTTAGTAACTACTGCAAAGGCATTTAGCCAAGCCATAGTAATTCTAGTGGCTATTTCTTGAGGGCTATTCATATCCTTAAAATCTCCCTTCTTATTTTATTGTTAGTGTATGAGTTACACGTGGAAATCGTGTCAAGGAAAGACCTATTCACTACTAACCTCAGTGTAAAAGGACTAAGAAGAATGCCAATCAATGATATAATGTTAAAGGCGAAAAGTGAGGATGCTTTGACGGATTTGATTGCTTCATGAACGACTTTCGCCCCTGCTGCAGAAGAGTAATAAACAATAATAAATTTACGGAGGAATAAAAGATGCAACTCGATCAACAGATTGATATGATGAAAGAAGATATTATCGCGGCCATTCAAGCATGTATCCAAATTAAAAGTGTCAAGGATGTTGAACATGCCACCCCGGGCGCCCCATTCGGGCCTGGAATTCAAGAAGCCTTAGAGTGGACCTTAGCTTTGGGAGAAAAATTTGGCTTTACGGTTAAAAATGTGGAGGGGTATGCTGGTCATATTGAAATGGGGACGGGGGAGCTTTTGGGGATTCTAGGCCATCTCGATGTCGTTCCGGAAGGAGATGGCTGGTCAGTTCCTCCCTATAGTGCGACTATCAAAGACGGCAAAATTTTAGGCCGAGGTACTTTAGATGATAAAGGACCATCAATATCAGCACTTTTTGCTATGAAGGCCATTAAAGATGCCAAGATCCCCTTAAATATGAGAGTACGTCTTATCCTAGGTACCGATGAGGAGTCCGGGTGGGCTGATATGGCGTATTATCTTAAAAAGGAAGAAACTCCGCAAATCGGATTTGCTCCAGATGCGGAGTTTCCAGTGATTCATGCGGAGAAAGGAATTCTTCATCTAGAATTAAGTAAATCTCGGGCAGCATCTTTCCCACATCTTGTCCGAGTTCAGGGTGGAGAACGGGCCAATATTGTTCCAGATGTATGTGAAGTTACTTTAAAAGAGATCTCAGACGATATCATTGTCAAGCAATTGAAAGACTTCTCTTTTCCTTCAGGAGTTAGCGGTCAGCTCAATCGCCAAGATAATGAACAGGTAACCAAGCTCACCTTTAAGGGAATTGGAGCCCATGGAAGTCTCCCTCAAAACGGTAAAAATGCGATTCTTTACGCCTTGCAATTTCTTCGGACTTTACCTCTAGCTCTCGAAGAACAACTGGCGCTTGATTTTATTTTGAAATACCCAGGCACAGGTTTTTATGGAGAAGGTTTTAGGATCGCAATTAGTGATGAACCCTCTGGTCGACTTTCGCTCAACTTGGGTATATTAGAACTGACTTCCGACAAGGTTCGCTTGGTCATCGATATTCGCTATCCAGTTACGTACAAGCTAGATGATATCTTTCTGCCAATTGAAGAAATTGCCCGAAGTGAGCAATTTAATCTCACAGTTTTGACCCATCAAGAAGCACATCATGTTCCAAAAGACAGTGCTTTAGTGCAATCTCTGCTTAAAGCCTATGCTGATGTAACTGGGCTCAAACCCTTTGCTTTTGCTATTGGAGGGGGGACTTATGCTAAGGTACTTCCCCAAGGGGTTGCCTTTGGACCCGTTTTTCCAGGGGAACCTGAAGTGATTCATTGTGCCGATGAATACATATCAATCGACAACCTCCTTTTAACAACCAAAGTATATGCCCAAGCAATACTCAACTTAGCTGCAGATCCCGAGAATAGATAGAAAAAGCTTGACTATTTATTGTTCTAGAGGTATACTTTCAATTGTTGTAATTGCGCCACTAGCTCAGCTGGTAGAGCATCCGACTCTTAATCGGCAGGTCCCTGGTTCGATCCCTGGGTGGCGCACCAAAACGCTAAGCAAGTCTTGTGTAGTAAGCATTTCGGGTTTCCGAAATGCTTACTTTTTCGTTATTTGGACAGTTTCAGACCTTCCGACTATTTGATGAAATCAATTTATTTCAAGATTGATTAGATCATATTGATCGGGATGAGACTGAGGAATTCAATTTTGAAGATATAGATGTGACTCGGCTGTTTTTAGAAATTAAGGAAGGGGACGATGGAATCCCGTTTTGAACTGGGGAAAGGGAGCGTTTAGGTAGTATTAACTGATGCTCGATAACAGAGGTTTGAAACATTGGATGGAATATCATTCGCTCCAGCCACTTCGAGTTTTTAAGTGCAATATGTTTCCTTGAACGTTGCACGTCGGCGTTACTTCATTGTTAGTGTGTTTTGGGATATGGAATTAATGAACAAATAATTAATGCGTTGGTTGAGAAGATAGAAATTCTCACGCCAGCGCATTTTGGTTTAAGTTGAAGAGCGGGTTGAGGGAGGAGGTTATAGGTAATTGGTTATTCTATTGGCTTCCATTATCATTAAATAATTTAAGCATTTGTATAAATTTTTCAAGTTCGGAATCCTCCCACTTTGAGATGCGTTTATAAAATACTGATTCTTTTTCATTTAAAGCATCCATAGTCTGTTGACGTCCAAGTTCAGTTAAAGATAACAATACTCCTCGGCGATCATCAGGAGATGTTTCACTTTTAACATAACCTAAGCGCTTGAGTTGATTGACAAGGCGGCTGACAGAGCTAAGCAGCATATCCAAAGATTGATGCACTGGTGAATAATGCAGGGCTTCATGCTTTTGAGCAACGAATAACCTCAGAGGGCTTTGCAGAAATGATAGCAGTGAACTATTTGGCACCATGGCTATTGACCCATACATTACAACAATCATTAATGAAGTCAGGAAACGCTAGGATTGTCAACGTCGCTTCTGAAGCATCACGCAACCATGGTGAACTTAAGCTTCTAGAGGATCTGACAGATACATCTACTTTTACTACTAGAGGTTCCTCTGCGCTTTACGGAAAAACTAAACTTCTTAATATTATGTTTACTGGAGAACTAGCCCTTCAATTATCTGGAACGGGAGTCACTGTTAATGCACTAAATCCAGGGTTTAATGTGAGGTTTTATAGAATAAATAGATATAAAAGTAACCAGTGATGGAAATTCACATTCAGGGATACACAATCCAAACACTCCCTGCCTGCAATATACTCAGATAAAACTTTCGTCTGAAGAATTCCAAGGTTGCGGGACGTTGAGCAATGAGCTCAATCAAGGTGATGAGTGAAGAACCTAAGTTGCACTAGAACGTTCCAGTCATGAAGAACATGGGATTGCCTAACGGG
>JGI12269J14319_10001051_pt1 | contig 27337 bp, 26 predicted proteins | sample PeaSoiSIISIP2007_FD_14319 | JGI IMG/M metagenome (IMG submission 14319)
AGGTGAACCACCCACTTGAGCGCTTCGTTGCGCTCGGCGCGGGACCGATGCTCATCGGCCAGCACCGCGAGCATTGCCGAGATCTGGGCGCTGGCGCATTGCCCGCGCGCGCACCACGATTGCGGTCCCTGACCGCCGGCGCAGATCGGCCGGTTGTCGTAGTGCCAGCGCGGGTGATCGCCGGGCCCGCCGCGGATTTCATCGGCCCAGTCGGAAACCTCGGCCAGGCTGTGGCGGCCGGATAGCTGCCCATCGCGGTCGCGGTCCTCGGCGAGCAGGTCGGCAACGGCCGCCTGCGCCGCTGGGCTGAGCAGCTGGTCGGCGAGCGCGCCCACCGCGCGGTGCCCGACCGGCCCCCAGGCCGATGCCAGGCCCGGTGCCAGGACGACAAACACCGCCAGGGCTGCAGATTTCGCGAACGCTCGCGGCCATCGGCGCGCCGCTGCGCCTCTCATTACTCCTCGCTGGAAGGCTCGCGCGCCTGGGCGAGTGCCGTTTGCACCACCGCCTTTGTCAGGGTGGGCGCAAAGGTTTCGATGAACGACAGGGCGTAGGTGCGCAGCAGTGCCCCGCGCCGGATCGCCAGCCGCGTCGTGTTGATTTCGAACAGGTGTCCGGCTTCGATCGCGCTCAGCGCGCGATCGCGTTCCTCGTCGAAGGCGAACCCGGCAACGATGCCGACCCCGATGCCAAGTTCGACGTAGGTCTTGACGACATCTGCGTCCATCGCACTGATGACGATCTGGGGCTTGAGATCCCGGCGCGCAAAGGCCGCGTCGATGTGCGAGCGGCCGGTAAATCCGGGCTCGTAGGTCACGATCGGGTAGCGCGCCAGGCGCTCGACGGTCAGCGGCTGGCCGTCGAGCAGTTCATGCCCTTTCGGAACGATCACGCTGTGGGTCCATCGATAGCACGGCAAGGCGATGAGCTGCTCGTAGTTTGCAAGGGCCTCGGTGGCGATGCCGATATCGGCTTCGCCATCGATCAGCAACTGAGCGATCTGGTGCGGCGAACCCTGGTGCAGGTTGAGCGTGACTCGTGGATACAGTGAGCGGAAATCATTGACGGCGCCGGGCAGTGCATAGCGTGCCTGGGAGTGTGTAGCGGCGATCGTGAGCAGTCCCGAGTCCCGCTCGGAGAAATTGTGCGCAGCATTTTGCAGGTTCTGGGCATCGAGCAGGATGCGCTCGATGATGGGAAGCACCATCTTGCCGGGCTCCGTGAGACGGGTGAGTCGTTTGCCGGCACGCTCGAAGATCTCGATCCGCAGCTCACCCTCGAGTTCGCGGATTTGCCGGCTCACGCCGGGCTGCGAGGTATGCAATGCAGCAGCCACCTCCGTCAGATTGAAGCCGTGGCGCGCCGCTTCGCGCACGGAGCGCAGTTGTTGGAAGTTCATGCTGTTGCCGGCGAACCGTTGTTTATTCGAATTTCGCATTATCACTGGCATTTTTGAGGCACAAAATGGGTTTGGCGTACTAAGCTTATTCGATTACCTCATATAGACGAACACATTTCCCACGAAATAGGCGTAAGAGGTATCGAGCAGCGCGGTCCTGTCCATGCAATCTGCCGCCCCCGCGGCTGTCCACGCGCCGGACAGGCCAGTCCGCGGTTTGATCGACGGCTGTGTCGTAAGCTGCGCGCGGATGAACTGCGGGGCACGACTTGCGCATCGGTATCGACCTGGGTGGCACGAAAATTGAAATCGTCGTGCTCGATGAGGCAGGGGCAATCGCCCATCGCGCGCGCGTTCTCACGCCGGTCGGCGATTACGCCGCCACGCTTGGGGTGATCGCTGCGCTGGTGCAGGAGGCCGAACGCAGATACGGGCGTGCCGACGGCATCGGCATCGGCACGCCGGGTTCGATTTCGCGCCTGACGGGCTGCATCAAGAATTCGAACTCCGTTTGTCTGAATGGCCGCAAGCTAGGTGATGACCTTTACCGGCTCATCGGCCGGCGCGTGCGGATCGCCAACGACGCGAATTGCTTTGCGCTGTCCGAAGCGATCGATGGTGCGGGCGCGGGCAACGCGATCGTATTCGGCGTGATCCTGGGAACCGGCGTGGGCGGCGGCCTCGTCGTCGATGGTCGCATGGTCGATGGTCCCAATGGCATCACCGGGGAATGGGGCCACAATCCGCTGGTTCTGGACCCCCAGCTTGGGCTGGGTGCGCCGCGGCCTTGTTATTGCGGCCGCCTGGGCTGCGTGGAGACGGTCCTGTCGGGACCGGCGATGGCAGCCGATCATTTGCGGGTCAAGGGAGAGGCCGCCGGCGAAGAAATCAGCGCCGAGCAGATTGCGCGGCGTGCGCGGGAGGGCGACTCCTCCTGCATCCAGACGCTGGAGCGTTACAGCCGGAGCCTGGCGCAGGCGCTTGCCGTCGTCATCAACATCGTTGATCCGGATGTGATCGTCCTCGGCGGCGGGATATCGAATATCGAATGCCTGTACCGTCGGGTACCGGAACTCTGGGCAAATTGGGTTTTCTCCGACCAGGTGCAAACCCGGCTGGTACGCAACCAGCACGGCGATTCTTCCGGCGTGCGCGGCGCGGCGTGGCTGGCGCAGGTCTGACGCCGCCCTAGCGGCGCCGCTCGCAAGAGCTAGCGCTTGTGCGGCTTCACCAGGCCGCTGGTCTTCGTACCCGGGTAGGGATTGGTCAAGCCATCCACCAACTCGTGCAGGACGCTGCGCACTTGCGCTTCGCTGCAGCCTATGAGCAGGGCATCTTCAAAAGCGTCCTGGGCCATTTGCTGCAGTTCGGCGTAGTTCTCGTTGAGCACCTTGATCTTTTCCAGACACGAGACGGGAGCGCCATCGTCCTGGCGCCATGTCGGCGGCTTCGCGCTGCCATGCCGTTCGGGCTTGGAAGCGGCCGCAGTGGCGGGTTTGGGATCGCCGGACTTGGAACCGGAATGGGACTTGGCGCTCATAACTTCCATTATGCCAAGGCACGCCGGGGCTAATTGGGATTTCGTGCGCTGTGGCCTGCGGTAGACTGGCGGCCGTCTTGCTGCGTTGCCGTCAATTTCCCCGGCCGCATCGGTACCAGGTTGGCCAAATGGGTCGCATACTTTCCACGCTGCTGCTTTCACTGCTGGTTATTTGTGCCCAGCAGGCGGCGCTCGTGCATGAGATGGGCCACGCGCTCGGGCACGGCCCGGAGCAAGCCCAGACCACGATTCCCGGCAGCGGGACGCAAACTCCGGGGACGACGGAAAAAGGCCTGTACTGCGACAAGTGCTTCCAATTTGCGCACGTCGCCGGCGTCGCCTTCGCGTTTTCCCCGGCAGTTTTTTCTCTCGTCGCCGATACCGAGTCGGCGCGGGACCGCGCCGCGGCCGACCTCGCCGCCGATGCTCCGCCATCCAGAAGCCGGGGCCCACCCATCGTCCTCTGAACCAAGACTGCTCCCGACCCCGTTCGCCAAGCCTGGCGCAAGACGGCGGTCCGCATTCCTGTTCTCGGAGGTACGTCCATGTTTTTCAGGGCAACACGTCGGCTCGCGGGGCTGCTGTTTTTGCTACCCGCTGCGCTGCCGGCACAGGAAGCACTACCAGCGCCGTCAGCGCTCCCGACGCCTCCCAGTGCGGCTGCGTCCAGCGCCGCGCCTGCGGACGTGGAAGACGGGGCGACCGCAGGCGAAAGTGCGGAAGCTCCCGTCGCGACCCCAGCACAAGGCGAAGTGCCGTCCAGTGCAGCGCCTGCGAACGAGGAGGCCGGCGCCGCGACTCCTTTGTCTACAACGCCATCCCAGCCCGCCGCCGCACCGGCTTCGGCGCAGACCAGCGCCGGCAGCACCCTGGAGCCCATCGAGGTCGTCTCCCGGCGACTGAACGAGGCGCGCACCGGCATCGAAACGCAGGTGGGCGCCTCCGTGTACACGATCGATGCTGCAGCGATCGCCGCCATGCCAGCTGGCGACAACAGCCTGCTCAACCAGGTGCTCCTGCAGGCCCCGGAAGTGGCACAAGATTCCTTTGGGCAATTTCACGTTCGCGGTGAGCACAACGGCCTGCAGTACCGGCTCAACGGCATCATCCTGCCCGAGGGCATCAGCGGTTTCGGACAATCGCTGGATCCGCGCCTGATTTCCTCGATGCAGCTCATTACCGGAGCGCTGCCCGCCGAGTACGGACTGCGCACGGCCGGCATCATCGATCTCGCGACCAAGAGCGGTGCGCTCGAACCGGGAGGCTCGGCGTCGATCTACGCGGGCAGCCACGGCACGATCGAGCCGAGCATCAATTACGGTGGCGCCTCGGGGCGCTATCACTATTTCTTCTCCGGCGATTTCTTGACCAATGACCTGGGCATCGAGTCGCCGGACGGCAGCTCAACGCCCCTGCACGACCGCACCAAGCAGTACCACGGATTCGGTTACCTCGAAGACGTGATCGACTCGCACAACCGCGCGAGCTTCATCGTTTCCGCCTCGGCCGGCGGATTCCAGATTCCCAACCTTCGCAACGAGCAACCATCCTTGGGCCTGATCGTGAACGGGCAATCGAGTTACTCCAGTGCGGCGCTCAACGAGAACCAGCGCGAACAGACGCAGTTCGGCATCCTGAGCTGGCAGCACTCGAGCGGACCCCTGGATTGGCAAAGCTCGATCACGGCGCGCAATTCCACGCTGCAGTTCACTCCCGATCCGCTGGGGGATCTGCTGTTCAATGGCATCGCGCAAAGTGCCTACAAGAGGAACGTCGCCTATGACTGGCAAACCGACGGCGCGTACCAGTTGAGCGAGACCCATACCCTGCGGACCGGATGGTTTCTCCAGGTCGATACCTCGACCAGCCTGACCGGTTCGCTGGTGTTGCCCGTCGGCGCCAACGGGCAGCAGACCAGCCAGACACCCGAGACGATCGTCGATAACGGCGGCGCGACCGAGCACATCTATAGCCTATACGTGCAGGACGAATGGAAGTGGACCCCGAGCCTGACCGTCAACTATGGGGCGCGCTTTGACACCTTTAGCGCCTACACCAGCGCCACCCAGCTTAGTCCCCGCATCAACATGGTCTGGAAGGCGCTGCCCGAGACGACCGTGCACGCCGGCTACGCCCGGTACCTTTCGCCGCCACCATTTGAGCTCGTCGGCTCCACGACGGTATCGAAATTCCTCAACACGAGCGCGGCCCCGCAAGTGACGCTGGACACCACGCCCTGGGCCGAGCGCGCCAACTACACCGACGTGGGCGTCCTGCAGAACCTCACGCAAAAGCTCACCGTAGGGCTCGACAGCTACTACAAGCTTTCGACCAACCTCATCGACGAAGGGCAGTTCGGTGCGCCCATTATCCTGACGCCCTTTAACTACCAATCCGGCCGGCAGTACGGTGTCGAGGCAACGGTCAACTACGCGGGAGACGCGCTGTCGGCGTATGGCAACCTGTCGTGGGAAAGCGCCATGGGCAGGGACATCGACTCGGCGCAGTTCAACTTCACCGCCGCGGAACTCGCATACATTGCCAACAACTACATCCACCTGGACCACGAGCAAAAGGTGAGCGCCTCGGGCGGCCTGTCCTACCGCTGGGGCGACACGCGAGTGAGCAGCGATTTCCTGTTGGGCTCGGGCTTACGTGCCAACCTGGTGGAGCCCAACGGCGCCGAAATTCCCAACGGCATGCACCTGCCGTACTACGAGCAGGTCAACGCCGGATGTAGCCACGTTTTTCACCTGACGGGCGCCGGCACCCTGACAGCGCGCTTCGACATCATCAATGTCTTCAATCGCGAGTACCAGATCCGCAACGGCACCGGGGTCGGTGTCGGCGCGCCGCAGTACGGTCCGCGGGTCGGCTATTTCGTCGGCCTTTCCAAATCGCTGTAGCGGCTGCGGCCGCCAGGCGTATGCTGGACAGCCCCAAAGCAGTATCAGATCTTCCACTTCGGACCAAGGAGTCGGATCATGACGACAGTATTCGAGAATCACGGCGCATTCAGTTGGACCGAACTGATGACGAGCGATGTGCCGGCGGCGCGCAAGTTCTATGGCCAGCTGCTCGGTTGGAAATTCAAGGACATGGATGCCTCCCCCATGCCGTACACGGTAATCAGCGCGGGCGAGCAGGACATCGGCGGGATCATGTCGGTGCCGGCCCAGGCCAAGGGCATGCCTCCGGCCTGGGGCGCCTACGTGACGGTCAAGAACGTGGACGAAGTGGCGGGCAAAGTCGCCGCCCTGGGCGGCAAGGTTCTTTCCCAGCCCCATGACATCCCCGGGGTCGGACGCTTCGCGGTCATCCAGGATCCGCAGGGCGCGACGATTTCCCTCATCACCTACGTGCCGCGCTAGCCGCGCACCAGGGCCCATCGGGCCGGGTCGGTACGCGAGCGTCGATCCGCCCGGTGGCACCCGGCGCGCGGGCGTGCCGGTCTATACCCGATGGGCCGCCTGCAAGGCCTGCGCAAGGTCGGCCTGCAGGTCGTCGATCTCCTCGATCCCGACCGACAGGCGGATCAATCCGTCGGCGATGCCCATCGCGGCCCTGCGCTCGGCGCCCATCTCGTGGTAGATCGTCGAAGCCACCGGAATTGCCAGTGTTCGATTGTCGGCCAGGTGACTGGACAAGATCACCAGGCGCAGTGCGTCGAGGAAGGCAAGGTGGTCGTTGCCGGCGCGCAGCTCGAAACTCAACAAGGCGCCAAAGCCGCGGAACAAGGTCTTTGCGCGCTCGTGCTGCTCGTGGTTTGCAAGACCGGGGTAGTACACGTGCAGCACTTGCGGCTGATCCTGCAGCCAGTGCGCCAGCCGCATCGCATTGGCGCAGGCGCGCTCTACGCGCAGCAGCAGTGTTTCTGCGCCGAGGGCGATGCGGTGGGCATCCTCCGCGCGCAAGCTGCCACCGAAATCGCGCAGCCCCTTCTTGCGGATTTGCTGCAAGCCCCAAGTGACCGGATCCCCCTTCTTGTACGAAGCCGCGATGTTCGGGAAGCCGGACCAGTCGTACAGGCCGGTGTCGCAAACCGCGCCGCCCAGGGCGTCTCCGTGGCCGGCGATTGCCTTGCTCAGCGAATGCACCACCAGCCCCGCCTGCACGTCGCGCGGGCGAAACAGCACCGGCGTGGTCAGCGTGCTGTCGACCACGTAGAGCAGGGCGCGCTGCGCGCACAAGGCGCCGATGCCGGCCAGGTCGGCAATCTGCGTGCGTGGGTTGGCGATCGTCTCGACAAACACCATGCGTGTGTTCGGCTGCAACGCCTTTTCCACCGCGCCGGCCTGCGTCGCGTCGACGAAGCTCACCGAGAGGCCCAGCCCTTTCAGCGTCTCGAGCAGGCTGTTGGTGTTGCCAAAGAGGTACTGGCTGCTCACGAGATGGTCGCCGGCGCGCAGCAGCGCGCCGAAGACCGCTGCGATCGCCGCCATCCCGGTGCCAAAGCACGCCGTTGCCCGGGCATCTTCCAGTAGCGATATTTTGGCTTCGAGCGCCGCCCCCGTCGGATTGCCCTGGCGGGCATAGATGTAACCCGGTTTCTCCCCCTGGAAGACGGCTATGAGCTCGCGTGCCGTGCGGTAGTTAAAGGTGACGCCGGTGTGCATGGGCTTGTGCGCGGCGTTGTGTTCGACACCGCCCAGCCGGTCGGCGTGCAGGATGCGGGTAGTCAAGCCGTGCTTCATGATGAGCGGGTATCGTGTTGCGGTAGCGCAATTGTATGCGCGCGACAACCCGCTCAGCCGGTCCCACGCCCGGCGCTTCGAGTTCGGCTTACATCACGCTAAGCACTGCGGGACTGCTGGTAACGTTGCCATAGCGGTTGCTGACCTGGACCGCAAAGGTCGCGCCGCTATCTCCCGTCGTCAGGACGGACGTCGTGTAGCTCTCGATCGCTGCCCCCGGGATTGCCGTGCCGTCGCGCAGCCATTGGAATGACAGCGGCGCATCGCCCGAGGCCGTCACCGAAAACGTGGCGGTACCTCCGGCCGTGGCGGCCATGCTCATCGGGTGCCCGGTGATAACCGGCGCGCTTTGCGTCGAGGCGTTCATCGATCCACCGTCAGAACCGCCTCCGCCGCATGCGCTGATCAGCAGCAGGCAAATTCCCAGGCCCAGCCGCCACACGCGGGCCAGATCCCGGTCGAATCGAATAGATGCAATACGGATCATGTTGGACCTCCCTGGCTCATACCCAAGGCCAAGCAGCGATTTGCTCGAGTAGGATCACGGTCGATCCGGAGCGCAAAGCTGCAGCCGCGACGGGCGGCGTTGGCTGCCGCGCTCGCTGCGGTGTATTCCCAGCCGGAACGCTTTGGTTCACGCGCCGAATGCTCAGAAGGAACCGGAAACCGCCGCCGTCCAGGTTCCGTTGATACGGCTGTCGCTGACGGGGTAGGCGGGGCTAGCCCCTTGGTTGGCAACCCGGCTCAGTTGCAGCCGCAGTGCCCGGAACGCGATTTCCACCCCTGCGCGCGCATCGAAATGCGACGCTCCGCCGGCCGATGGTCCGGATGCGATCTGCAGCATGCCGGCGTGGCCGAACAGCCGGATGTTCTCGGCCAGGCGGCGCGAACCGTTGAGCTCGCCATAGAACGTGTGCAGCTCTTGCCCAAAGTAGTTGGGTGCAAAGTACAGCCGCCCGCTGAGATTGTCGGTCGTGAACCCGGCGTGCACTTCCGAGTAGTTATAGTCGCTTTGGCCCGGGAAATCCGAGTAGCTTGCGCCCGCATCGACGCTGACCCCGTCGAGCAGGCGCTGCGCGTAGCCGGCGTAGGCCAAAGCCTGGACGCGCGTTGGCGAATCGGCGTAAAAGCGCACGTTGGACGCAAAAACACCTGCGTACCACCCGCTTTCGTGATCGAACCCCACATCGAGTTGCGCGGCGGCTTGATCATCGCTGAGCGAGACGCCACGAAACCGGTAGTCCGAAATCAGCGCAAGGCTGCCCGCAAACTGGGCCGCCGAATTCACGGATAGCAATCCCGTGAGGACCGCGAAAAGCCATCGCGCCACGTGCCGGTCTCAGAGGCGCTCAGCGGCGGGAAATTGTCTCGGCGCCAGCACTGCCGGCGCATTCGCAGGGGCAGGCGCTNGCCACGCGCGCGATCACTNCACAGACATTGATCCGAGCGCCGTATTTGCGATCTGCCGTCGGCTCCATGGTGGCCGTCCCAGAGGCGANNAGCAGTAAATCGCGGGTCTGGCCCGGCGTCATGGAGGGGGCCAGTTCCCGAATCAGCGCAACCAGTCCCGAGACCTGCGCCGCGGCAAACGAAGATCCGTTGACAAAGCCCCATCGTGCCACTGGCAAGGTGGTCGGAACCTCGCGAGCCGGCGCCGGCACGAAATTGGCCGTACCGCCGGCGTCGTCTGGCGCAACCGCGATCACCCCGGGAAGGGACGCGGGGAAACCGCCATCGGCAGCCATCGGGTCGACCGCACCGACCACTGCCACACCCTGTGATAGTGCGGCGCCGAGCAGCAGTTGCAAGAGCCTGTCCCCGGGGCCGGTAAGACTCATGTTGATCACCTGCGCCCCGTTGTTGAGCGCGAACTGCAGGGCCTTTGCCAAAGTGAAGCTATTGCAGCTCGTCGAGTCGGCAGCCGCTTCCCAACAGGCACGCAGGGCCATGAGTCGGGCTTGCGGCGCAATTCCTACGATCCCGATCCCATTGTCGGCCTTGGCCGCGATGATGCCGGCCACCGCGGTGCCGTGGAATTCGGCAACGTACGCACTGGCGCCGACGAAATTCTCCGAAATCGAGATCTGTCCGGCCAGGTCCGGGTGTGTCAACTCCACGCCGCTGTCCAGTTCTGCAACAGAAACGTTGCGCCCCGTCGTGAACGCGTGAATGGCGTCTAGATGCCAAGCGCCGGCGCTGGGTTGCAGCGCAAACAGCGGATCGCTGTGCCCCAGCGAATGATAGGTTTGCAGCGCTTGCGCCCACGCGATCCGCGAATCGCGCGCAAGCGCATCCAGGACCGGCTCCACGGCCCGCTCGCCCCGGATCCGCATCAAAAAACAGTCGACGCCCAGCGAGGACATTGGCCATTCGGAAACCATCTCCAGATCCTGTGCGCTCGCCAGATCCGAAGCAATCCGCCGCCGCGCACTGCGACCGACTTGTTCATCGTAGCCGGCGCCGTAGTTCGCATCCGGGCGAAAGTGTGCCGGCGCGACGGGCAGCATCACGAGCACCTCATTGCCCGCGGCCTCGGGAATTGGTCGTCCGGGACCGTTGGCTGCGCAAGCGGCAGTGCCGAGAACCAGCATGCATGCCAGCAAGCCGGTGGCATTGCGGATCACGGTGTGCCTTCCGTACGCAGCGCCTCGACGAGCGCGACGCCGCGCTCGGCCCGCAGCCGGGCGAGCGTTGCGGCAAGGCTACCCGGCGAGACTGCCAGCACGTATGCGCCCGAGGCCAGCGGACCATCGACCACCCTGGCGCCCGCAGCGCGCAGGATGGCCTGCACGGTGCGCTGCTGCGTGCCCGGATCAAAGACAATGATCAAATCGCCTTGCGTCCGCGTCGGCATGCCGGCCGACGCAAGCGTGTGATACGAGGGGACAGCCTGCTCGGCACGATTGAGCGCCCATCCGAGCGCGAGGATGATCCCCAATTGCGCGGTCAGTGCCAGTGTTGTCCACGCGGGCCTTGAACGCCACGCGCCCAGGATCCGGTCCACCCAGCGCGCGCGCCAAGGTTGCGGCGCCGAGTGCGTGCGAGCCAGGCGCGGTCGCAACTTGGCCAGAGCCTGTTCGGGGTCCACGGCGATGTCGCTGTCAGCGTAGGCTTCCCGGAATCTGCGCTGCGATTCGAGTTCCGCGCGGCATTCCGGACAGCCGCGCAGATGCCGCTCGACCAATTCGCGTTCGTCCGGATCCAGCGTTTGCGTAAGGAACCAGGGCAGCGATTCCAGCGTGCGTTGGTGCGCGGACTTCGTAAAGTGAAGAATATCTCCGCTCATGGCAGGTCCTCCATCCGGTCGGACAGTAGAAGTTGCAAGCGCCGTCGCGCGTGAAACATCCGGGTCTTAACCGTGCCGACCGGGCAACCCATGATCTGGGCAATCTCCTGGTAACGGCATCCGTGGAAGTAGGTGAGTTCGATGACGGCCCTATGGTCGGCCGGCATGCGCGCGATGGCCCAGCCTAGCGTTGCACTGAGCTGGCGATGCATCAATGCCGCGTCCGGTCCGGGATGCAGTGACTCGGCCTGCTCCTCATCGAATTCGATCGGGTCGTCGAAGCGCTTGATCGCTTTGAGCGCACGCCGGTAGGCAATCGCAAAGATCCAGGTGGAAATTCTTGATTGCCCGTTGAAGCTGGCTGCCTTGCGCCAGACGACCAGCATCGCATCATTGAGCACCTCTTCGACCGTGTGTGGTCGCTGCAACACGCGCCCGAGAAAGCGAGTCAGGCGCGGAAAATAGCACCGGTACAGCAATTCAAAGGCGGCACGGTCGCCCGCTGCCACCCGCTGGAGCAGCGCCAACTCGCCCTCCTCGGCTGTTTCCGGCCCGCCCGCCACCGCGGCCGGGCTCGCCTTGCGACCGTGCACCATGACACTCGTTCCCCCCTGGGATTCGGGTGAATTCCCTCGGTTCGTGAAAAGGTTCAATCCGCAACGGTACTCCGCCCCATCGGCCCCGCACAGGCGTGATACCGGAAACCTTTTGGGCGGATCCCGCCATTTACCGCTGCGGGGCTTGTCGTTCGCCGGGTGATTTTGCAAAGACAAAGCAAGGAAACGCATGCGGGATCAAAGCAGCCCGATTTGGAATCCCGCCAAGCCCTGCGCCCCGACCCCATTGCCGCTTACGAGGAGAAAACCATGCTCGCGCCAAAACGCTCATTTACGTTCCGTACCGCCATCGCGGTCATTGCGATACTCCAGCTGGCCTTGGAGGCCCCCGCGCGCGCAGACGATGGCGCCTTCCTGACGCGTTTCCGAACCGTCTTGACGGTCGCATCGACGGTACCCGCGAACGGAGACGTGAACCCCTACGGTATCGTCCTGGTCCATAGAACGGTAGGCGAACTGCGGCGTGGCAGCGTGCTGGTTAGCAATTTCAACAACGCGGCGAATTTGCAGGGGACCGGAACGACGATTGTCCAGATTGACCCGGATGGCCGAGTAGGCCTGTTTGCGCAGATAGACCCTGCGAAGCTCGGCGGCGAGTGTCCGGGGGGCGTGGGCCTGACGACCGCGTTGACCGTGCTCGAGCGCGGCTGGGTAATCGTCGGAAGCCTGCCGAGTTCCACCGGCCTGGCCGAAAACGCCGGTGCGGGCTGCCTGATTGTTCTGGACGCGCGTGGCGCAGTCGTGGAGACCTTCCACGGCAAGGGAATCAATGGACCCTGGGACATGACGGCGCGTGACGATGGCGCCGAGGCGCACCTGTTCGTCAGCAACGTATTGAACGGCAATGTGACCTCGGGCAGCCCGCACGTGGTCAATGAGGGGACCGTGATACGAATCGGCCTGGAGGTCCCGGAGCAGGGCTATGGAGTGCCGCGCCGCGTGTCGACCACGGTGATTGGATCGGACTTTGCCGAGAAGGCCGACCCGGCCGCGTTCGTGATCGGACCCACCGGGGTGGGACTATCTTGGGATGGGACGCTCTACGTGGCCGACACGTTCAACAACCGCATTGCCGAGATCCCCGATGCGCTAACGCGCAAGGCTGCGGTGCCGACCGCAATGACGGTTTCGCAAGGCGGGTCGCTGAACGGGCCGCTGGGCCTGACAATTGCCCCCAACGGCAACATCCTGACGACCAACGGGGGCGACGGCAATGTGGTCGAGACTACGCCCCGGGGTAAGCAGGTCGCCGTGAAGACGATCGATACCGTCACCGGCGCCGGCAGCTTGTTCGGACTGGCAGTCGCGCCGGGCGGCCTTGGCCTGTTTTTCGTTGACGATGGCGACAATACCCTGAAGGCCCTGGTGCGCTGACCGGCAGTGCTTTTGACGGCCGAGCTTCGGCGAGGCAAATCCGACCCTTGCCACGGGATGAGTAGCGCTTCGGACCACGGCATCTGCCAGGCTCATTCCTTGGCGGGCCGCTTGGCCAGTTTGCGCTGCAGGGTGCGCCGGTGCATCTTGAGTGCGCGCGCCGTGGCCGATACATTGCCGTCGTTGTCGGCCAAAACGCGCTGGATGTGCTCCCACTCCAGGCGCGGCACGGAGAGGATTTCCTCGGGTGCCGTTTCCGAATCCGGGCTGCGGTCCTCGAGCAAGGCCTTGACGATGGCCTCTACCTCCACCGGCTTGGCGAGGTACTGGCGCGCACCGAGCTTGATTGCATCGACGGCGGTCGAGATGCTGGCGTAGCCGGTGAGCACGACGACTTCGCATTCGGCATTGACCTGCTTCACGGCCTCGATCAGCTTCAGGCCGGAGGAGCCGGCAAGATTGAGGTCGAGCAATGCGAAATCCGGAAGGTAGCCTTGCGCCAGGAGCGCCATACACGCGTGCGCGGAATCGGCGGTGTGCACCGCAAATCCGCGCGCGGTCAATGCCCGCGCGAACACGCGGCGCAGTACCGCATCGTCGTCGACCAGCAGCAGGTTGCCGTGATGCTGCGCGCGCGTTGCCGAGGACATGTCGCTATGTTGCCGATGCGGGCGGGGCCAGCGCCTCCAGCGGCAAGCGCAGCTGCGCAATCGTGCCGCCGCCATCGCGCGCGGCAAATGTCAGTTGGCCGCCACTGCGTTCGATCGCCGCATAGGCCAGCACCAGGCCCATGCCATGGCCCTCGTGGCGCGTGGTGACGAGGTCCCGGCCCAGGCGGCGCTGAACCTCGGAGGCGATGCCGCTGCCGCGGTCCAGAACGAGCAGCTGCAGTTCCCGCTCGTCCCAGCGCGCCTGAATCTCGACCTTGTCTGGGCTGGCGTCGGCCGCGTTGTTGAACAGGTTGAGCACCGCCTGGTCCAGCGTTGCGTCCACGGCAAGGGGCGGTCCCGGCCGCGCGCCGGCGAGCGTCACCTGCGGCTCGATCACGGGGCGCTGCAGGTGCCAGCGCTGCAGCAGTTGTTCGATCCAGGCATCGAGCGCTAGCGTGCGCACGGCCTCGGCGCGTGAGGTTCCGGCCTGCGCTGCGAGCTCCGTGATGATGCGCTTGCAGTCATTGATCTGTGCCTGCATCAATTCGACCTCCGGTCGCAGGGGCGCGGCCAGGCCCGGATCGCGCAGCAGTTCCCCCGCCAACACGGCCATGGTCGCCAAGGGCGTACCCAACTCGTGCGCGGCCCCGGCCGCCAGGTTGCCCAGGGCCACCACGCGCTCGCTGCGCAGGGCCGCCTCGCGTGCGGCTGCCAGCTCGCCATCGCGCCGACGCACCGCCGCCGTCAAGCGGATCACGGACCAGCAGATCGTTACCGCGGAAAAAACGAAGATCAGCCACATGCCGATCAGGTGGATCTCGAGTGCCTTTTCGTGGTCGTGGATGCGCACCTGCGCGTGCACGAAATTGACCAGCGAGTAGGCGCCGATCGACAGCGCGGCCAGAATCGTTGCCAGGCGCGCCTCGAGCATCGCCGCCCCCACCGCTATCCAAAGCAGGTACAAGCTGATGAGCGGGTTGGTCGAGCCACCGGCCAGGTACGCGATCGCCGTGAGGGCCCCGACATCGAAGAGCAATTGCGCGAACAGTTGACCGTCGCTCGCCGGCCCGCTGCGGCCACCGAATGCAATCGAGGCCAGGTTCAGTCCCACCTGCGCCGTGCACACCGCCAGCACCGGCTCCAGCGCGGCTCCGGTCCCCAGCCATTGGCGCGTCAGCAGCACCAGCGCGATTTCGGCGATAACGGCGACCCAGCGCAAGTCCACCAAGCGCTGCAGGCGATTCGAAGGGTCGGACGCGGTAGTGGTGGGAACGGTCATCGCAGCGGTACGGCGGGCATCATACGACGCCAGCCTCGCCGCAAATCACGAACCTGCGGGACGCGGACCGTGCGGATCGCCGGGCCCTGCGGCCAGCCTCAGCTGACGGTGGCTCGCTGCAGCGTGCAACGTCACATCGTCAAATGAGGCTGGACCCGCAGGACCGGGCGGCCGCTCCCGGGCCAGACACCCGCACGGCAGGCCGGGATCCGGGAGGCACATTTCCCTAAACGAGAAGCAATATACGTGCCTGTCCGCATGCCGCACCCGCGGCATTGCGCGTTTTTTATTGGAAACAAGAAGTTAGACAAGCGCGTGGCTACGGCCGGCGCTGCACGCGAAGAAGCGGGCGGCGCTTGAACAGAAAAACGCGCTTCAATTTTGTGCACGACGCGCGTGCATTGCCCTACGACGGACCAGCGTGGCGCAACAAGCCGGTGCGAGGAGCCGGGGACGCGCCGGCTTGCATTGCGAGGCCGTACGGCGCGGCCGCTGCTGTAATGGCTTCCGATCGGAGGGCGGCAGTCTTGGCGCTACCGTAGCGCAGGTTATCGGCTAACGAAATGCCTAGTGCAGCATCGCTGCCCGCCGGGGCCGGGCGAAAGATCGACATCCGTCCGTAGAACATCGAGGCGACCCCGAAGGCCACGACAGCGAAGAAGATCGCCGGAAACAGCAAGGCTAGCAGTGCCCACCTGCGCCGGCGCCTTGCCCGCAGCATGTCGTGTGCAGGCCCCGGCCGCGCCTCGGGCGATGCCCGGGCTGCTGGCGCGCGCACGGTCCTCGATTCCTGCTCATCCATTGCTGCACCAGCCCATGGTATATACCGGGGCACGGAAGGATATGCTCGACGGTATCCGCCTTGTTGAGAATTGGCAACCCTGGCGCAAGCGAGCCCATCGACCCGATGAGTCAACTGCCGACGAATATCGACCTGCGTTCGGAGGAATTTCAGGCGAATGCGAGCGCGATGCACGCCTTGGTGCAGGAGTTGCGCGCGCGCGCCGAGGAGATCGCCCAGGGCGGCGGCGCGGCGGCCTGCGAAAGGCACGTTGCCCGCGGCAAGCTGCTGGTGCGCGACCGCATCGACCACCTGATCGACGCCGGCACACCGTTTCTGGAAGTCGGTCAGCTTGCCGCCTACGCAATGTACGACGGTGAAGCACCAGCCGCCGGTCTGGTGGCTGGCGTCGGTACGGTTCAGGGCGTGCATTGCATGATCATTGCCAATGACGCGACGGTCAAAGGCGGCACCTACTATCCCATGACCGTCAAAAAGCACCTGCGTGCGCAAGAGATCGCGCAGCAAAACCGCTTGCCCTGCATCTACCTGGTCGACTCCGGTGGCGCATTCCTGCCCCGCCAGGACGAGGTGTTTCCGGATCGCGATCACTTTGGCCGCATCTTTTTCAACCAGGCCAATATGTCGGCACTGGGCATCGCGCAGGTTGCGGTCGTCATGGGTTCGTGCACGGCGGGTGGCGCCTACGTGCCGGCAATGAGCGACGAGACGGTCATCGTGCGCGAGCAGGGGACGATTTTTCTCGGCGGACCTCCGCTGGTGCGGGCCGCGACCGGCGAAGTGGTCAGTGCCGAGGACCTGGGCGGGGCCGATGTACATACGCGGATATCGGGTGTCGCCGATCACCTCGCGCGCGACGATCGACACGCGCTGGGCATCGCCCGGCGCATTGTTGCCAACCTCAATCGTGCGAGCCTGCACAGCCCCGCGTCGTCCCCAAACGCAGCAACGAACGAGGAACCCGCGTACGACGCGGCCGAGATCTACGGCGTGGTGCCGGCAGACAAGCGCAAGCCCTACGACGTGCGCGAAGTGATTGCACGGATCGTCGACGGCTCGCGCCTGGACGAGTTCAAGGCCCGCTACGGGACCACGCTGGTCACGGGATTTGCGCGGCTGTATGGACAAAGCGTCGGCATCGTCGCAAACAACGGCATCCTATTCGGCGAATCAGCCCAGAAAGGGACGCACTTCATCGAGCTGTGTGCCCAGCGCGATATCCCCTTGCTGTTTTTCCAGAACATCACCGGCTTCATGGTCGGCCGTCAGGCCGAAAACAGTGGCATCGCCAAGGACGGGGCCAAGATGGTGACGGCCGTGGCAACGGCCCAGGTACCCAAGATAACTGTCCTGATCGGCGGCTCGTTCGGCGCGGGCAATTACGGCATGTGCGGGCGGGCGTTCTCGCCGCGTTTTCTTTGGACCTGGCCCAACAGCCGGATTTCGGTGATGGGCGGCGAGCAGGCGGCCGGCGTCCTGGCAACGGTGCGCCGGGAAGGCATCGAGGCGCGCGGGGGGTCCGTGAGCACGCAGGACGAGGAGGCATTCAAGGAGCCCATCCGCGAGCAGTATGAGCAGCAGGGCAACCCGTATTACGCCACCGCCCGCTTATGGGACGACGGCGTCATCGATCCGGCGCAGACCCGCCGCGTGCTGGGACTATCGCTGGCCGTGACCCGCAACGCACCTACACTGCCGACGCGCTTTGGCCTTTTCCGGATGTAGACACAGAACGTGCCTGTCGTCCCCCTCTGGACAACGTCCCGATGCGCAAAACTGCGCCGCCGAGGATTTGCATGCTGCGCACCGCGCTATCTCGAATGAAACTTTGGGACTGCCTTGGACGCGGAGCCGCCGCGGTCGGCTGCGGCACAGCGCCGCATCGCGCTGACGGTTGAAACGGGGGAAGAGCAATTAACTCATGTGTTTTTATTGCTCAAAGTTGCGTATAAATGCTTGTTACGTATTGTTACGTATAACCACGATCACATCCAAGAGGCCGTCCGGTCAGCGATATTTCGACGAATCGGACGTGCGTGCGCTACTTGGCGGCGCTCCGGAAAACAGGGCCGTCGTGATTTATTGCCGCGTGAGCAGCGCTGGTCAAAAAGAACGAGCTCGCATCTCAAGTCGCCGCGAGGGAAACGTACTGCCGATCGGCCGCGATGCCTGTCGATGACTGGATCCAGGAGATCGGCGGCGGAATGAACTTCAAGCGCAGACGATTCTTGTCCCCTATCGGCCGCATCCAGCGAGGCGAGATCAAGACGCTACTGGTGTCGCGCACAAGGACCGCCTGCTGCGTTTCGGCTTCGATCTTTTCAACCATATCGCCGCCGCGAACGGCTGCGAGATCGTGGTGGTGAATCAGGAATCAATGTCGCCGCAACAAGGGAAGGCCGAGGACTTAATGGCCATCGTTCGCACCTTCAGTTGCCGCCTGTATGCCATAGGGAAATACAAGGCCGAAATCAAGTGCGACTTTGCCGAGTATAAACTCGGCCCCGTCAAAGAAGTCCTTCAATGATCGTCACGCGCACACTGCGAGGCAGCTCGCCTCCCGAACTCGGCCCGATCTGCAAGGCCATAGGATTCATTCGCGCCGACATATGGCGCAGGATCGGGGCGCTCGGGACCCTCGGGAAGAATGCAAACGAGATCCGTCGCGGACTGACGATGTATGTCGATCTGCCGATCGACGGCACGATCCGCGCCGAATCGACTAAAGACATCGTAAACGACGTGCTGACGTACAAAGCCGCCGCCAAGGCCCTCGTCCGGCGGGCAATAGCCAAACGCGCCAAGGACGAGGCCGAGCGCAAGAGCCTGTTCAATCGTCTGAGCTATGACGAGTGGTTGGCCGATCCATTCCTTCATAGGCAGATGCGCAAGCATTTCCGGCACGGGAAGTCCCGCGTCGCCAATCAATTCGTTGTGCGCTCGGATCGGTTCACGAGGCGGATCGAGAAAGGTCGGCTGGTGATCACGATCTCGATCGCGAAGAAGTTCGGCCATGACATCGACATAGTGACGACCACGAATGGGAAGGGAGTCGATCTCGCGGGGAAAAACCTTCGCGTGACCGTGAAGGACGGCTTCACCGAGATCCACTACGCGGCCGAGAAAGCCCCGGGCCGTCAGCACGGCGAACGGGTCGTCGGCGTCGATAAGGGTTACACGGAGGCCCTCACGGACTCGGACGGCCAGGCTCACGGGCAGGCGTTCGGCGCGGTCCTGAACGCCTATAGCGACCAGGTCGCCGCTACGGGTAAGCAACGAGGCAAGCTACGCGCCATCGAGAAGGCGCATCGCGCGGCCGGTCGTATCGAGAAGGCCGACCGGATCCGCAAGAACAACCTCGGCCGCGTGAAATTGAATGCCAGGCGCGAGAGAACGCGCAAGCGTCTGCGCACCATCGCGTTCCAGGCCGCGCACTCCGTCGTGGATAAGGCGGCGGTGGTCGGTTCAGAGGATCTCTCCTCGCAGTTCGCGTCGAAATACCAGTGGAAACGATTCAATAGAACTATGAGTGGATGGGCGAAAGGCGTATTGGCCGAGGCCCTCGATAGTGTTTGTTCGCAGCGTGAGGCCAAGCACGTTTTGGTCAACGCGGCCTATACGTCGCAAACCGACTCTGCCACCGGCCTGCTGCAAGGCAAGCGCGTTGGGGATCGGTTTTACCGTGTGAACGGGGACGTTCTCCAGGCCGACCACAATGCTGCGATGAACGTGTTGGCAAGAATCGGCGATCCCGACATATCGCAGTTCATGAGGTGCGACGAGGTCCGCCGAATCCTGCTCGCACGTTCCTACGGTGCAACTGAGCATCAAGGACTTGAGTCGGCCGCAAGGCCGCCGAGCGCGGAAAAATCCCATGAACACGTTTGATACTGCTTTGGGGAACAGATGATCGTCGTTACAACGGAAAACATCAGCGGTTATCGCGTGACTGACGTCAAAGGGCAGGTCTTTGGCGTCGTGGTTCGCAGCCGTGGCCTGGGCGGAAATATCATGGCCGGACTGCGCTCGATCGTCGGCGGGGAGATTACCGAGTACACGCAGCTGCTCGAGGAGGCACGCCGCCATGCGGTTGACCGCATGGTAAGCAATGCGCACCTGATGCGTGCCAATGCCATCGTGATGATGCGGTTCGACTCGGCCGAAATCGGTCAAACGATGAGTGAAATCGTGGCCTACGGGACCGCCGTCGTCATCGACAAGATCGCGGGCTAGCGATGCTGCGCAAGGCGCTGCTCATTTTTGCGCTGGGCTTGCTGGCCGTGGGCTTGGGTTCGGCGCTGGCCGGGTTTCGTCCGGCCGTGCCCATGTTGGTCTGGGGCGCGGTGCTGTCGGCAGCGGTGCTGTTCGAACGCTGGCGGTACCGGCCGCGCGGTCAAGCCGGAACTAGCGAATGGCAGGAGACCGACGAACGCTTCATTGATCCGGAGTCCGGGGAGCGGATGCGGGTGCTGTACAACCCGCGCACGGGCGAACGTCGCTACCAGCCGGCGCGCACGGATGACCGGCCTGCCGCACGCTAGGCGCTCGCGCCCGAGTGCGCGCTGCCGCGGGCCGCAGACCGGGCAGCTCCCGGAGTAAAGTCCTCGTCACGACAATTTAGCCCGCCGCAGATCGGCGCCCCGATGTTCGAATCCTTGCTTATTGCCAATCGCGGTGAGATCGCCTGCCGCGTCATCCGCACGGCGCGCGCTCTGGGAATACGTTCGATTGCGGTGTACTCGGCGGCCGACGAGGGCGCGCTGCATGTGCGCATGGCCGATGAGGCCGTATGCATCGGGCCCGCGAGTGCGCGCGAAAGCTACTTGCATGTTGACCGGATCATCGCCGCGGCGCGGGCCCGCGGCGCCCAGGCCATACATCCCGGCTACGGCTTTTTATCGGAATCGGCGCATTTTGCGCAAACCTGCGAACAGGGCGGCATTTGCTTTGTCGGCCCGCCGGCCGATGCGATCCGCGTTATGGGATCGAAGTCGGCCGCCAAGGCACTGTTGCAGGCGGCCGGCGTGCCGCTCACGCCGGGCTACCACGGCGCGATACAGGATGCGAGCTACCTGGCCAGCGAGGCCGGACGCATCGGCTTTCCGGTGCTCATCAAGGCCAGCGCCGGCGGCGGCGGCAAGGGGATGCGTCGTGTCGACCGGGCCCAGGACTTTGCGGCCGCACTGGCGTCTTGCCAGCGCGAAGCCCTGGGAGCGTTCGGCTCCGACCACGTACTCATCGAGAAATACATCCTGCGGCCGCGACACATCGAAGTGCAGATCTTTGCCGATACCCATGGCAACGCGGTGCATCTTTTCGAGCGTGACTGCTCGGTGCAGCGCCGGCACCAGAAGGTGCTCGAGGAGGCGCCCGCGCCGGGGATGACGCCGGAACGTCGGGCGGCGATGGGGCGCGTCGCGATCCAGGTGGCGCGGGCGGTCGGCTACGTCGGGGCGGGCACGGTGGAATTCATCGTGCCGCGCGCGGCCGACACCGACGCTGTGGACCATGCATTCTTCTTCATGGAAATGAATACCCGGCTGCAGGTGGAGCATCCGGTCACCGAGATGATCACCGGCCTGGACCTGGTGGAGTGGCAGCTGCGCGTCGCTGCGGGCGAGCCCTTGCCGCGCAGCCAGGAGCAACTGGCGATCCGCGGTCATGCGATCGAGGCGCGTATCTACGCCGAGAATGCCGACAACGGATTTACGCCGGCGACCGGCACGATCGAGTACCTGGAGACGCCGCAGCCATCGGCCAACGTACGCCTGGACGCGGGGGTGGCGCAGGGCGATGCCATAACGACGCATTACGACCCGATGATTGCCAAGCTGATCACGTGGGGCGCCGACCGCGCTGGCGCGCGCGCGCGCATGCGCGATGCCCTGGCGCAAACGCGCATCGTCGGCGTGGTCAACAACATCGCATTTCTCCTGCGCCTGATCGATGCGCCGTCGTTTGCGAACGCGGTGCTCGACACCGACCTAATCGAGCGCGATGCCGCATTCCTGGCGCCGCCCGTTCAGCCGCCCGCTCGCGAGTCCTGGCTGCTTGCAGCCTGGGCGCAGTTGGAGCGCGAAGCTTGCGAGGATGCGCGGGCCGGCCGTGCCGGTACCGCCTGGGGCCAGCGCGATTGCTGGCGCGCCAACCGGCGCCTCGAGCGGGCCCTATTGCTGCGTTGGCACGGCCATGGGCGCAAGGAGCAGCGCCGCATCAGTGTGGCCGCCCCCGGCAAAGTGCTGACGCTCGACGGCCAGTCCACGGCCTGCCAAGCGCGCTTTTGCGGCGCCGGCGCAGGGCAGCTGCGGGCGCATCTTGATGGACACGTGATTGCGGCAACGGCGGTTTTCCAAGGCGGCCGTTGGCACGTTTTTCTCGGACCGCGCCACGACAGCTTCGAGTTCCTGGATCCGTTTGCCGGGGTCCCGCCAACCGGCGCCGCCCGGCACGAGGAGCGCGGCACGGTGCTCGCGCCGATGCCGGGCAAGGTGATCGCATTGCTCGTCGAAGCCGGCAGCCGGGTCGAGCGCAATGCGCCACTGCTCGTCGTCGAGGCAATGAAAATGGAGCACACGGTGCGCGCACCACAGGCCGGGCTGCTGCGCTCGTTTCGGGTGCGCGTCGGCGACCAGGTGGCGATGGCCGAGGAACTGATGGATTTCGAGACGGACCCGGACAGCCCATGAATACGCCGACCCGTACGGCAAGGGCCTGCCCCTGGCGACCAAGCGCGAGCTCATCGAGCGCCTGGCAAGCGCGGGGCTGCGAGAAATCGAGGCCGGCGCGTTCGTCTCGCCCAAGCGCATCCCGCAGATGGCCGACTCGGCGCAGTTGCTGCACCTGCTGCGCAGTGCATCGCAACGCTTGGCCGGTGTGCGGCTGCCGGTTCTTACCCCGAATCTGCAGGGGTACACGGCGGCCGTTGCGGCCGGTGCGGACCGGGTGGCGGTGTTCGCGGCGGTATCGGAGACGTTCTCGCAGCGCAACATCAACTGCTCTATCGCCGATTCGCTGCGGCGTTTCGAGCCGGTGCTGGCAGCGGCGCGGGCGGCCAGTATCCCCGTGCGGGGATACCTGTCCTGCGTCATCGCCTGCCCGTACGAGGGAACCATCGCGCCCGCGGCCGTGGCCGCACTTGCCGGCGATCTGCTCGCCATGGGCTGCTGCGAGATCTCGTTGGGCGACACGATCGGCGTTGGCACCCCGGGCACGGTGCTGCCGATGCTCGAAGCGGTCGCACGAACCGTTCCGCTCGGGCAGCTCGCGGGCCACTATCACGATACCTACGGCATGGCGGTCGCAAATGCCTTTGCCTCCTACGAGTTCGGCGTACGCGCGTTTGATGCGTCCGTGGCGGGACTTGGAGGTTGTCCCTACGCGCCGGGCGCAAGCGGCAACGTCGCCACCGAGGACCTGGTCTACCTGTTCGAAGGCCTGGGCGCCTCCACCGGGATCGATCTGGACGCGCTCATCGATTGCGGCAGCTGGATATGCGGGCAACTGGGTCGGGCCAGCAACTCCCGGGTTGCCGCGTCCCGTGCGGCCCGTTTGCGCCGGGCGGGCGCCGCGCCGTAGACGCGTACGCAAGGCCTCGTTCGGATCGGCGCTCGCGTATCCTCTGCCGCTTGCTACGACTTTCTCGCACGCAATGCTGGGTACCGCCGCGCGCTGCAGCTGCGGTGACGCTAGGACGAGCACGGATGGAGTTTTCATGATCGAAGCGCCGCGCGCGCTTGACCCGACCCAAGAAAACACGCGGGCTGCGGCGGATGCGGCGCAGGCGGTACCGCGGCGCAACCTGGATGTGCGTCACGCGATGGCGGTGTGCGTCGGGATGGTTATCGGCGCGGGGATATTTCGCACCGCTCCCAACGTCGCCGGCAACGTCATGGGAATAGGCTCGCTGTTCGGCGCCTGGGTCCTGGGTGGTGTGCTCTCGCTGCTCGGAGCCCTGTGCTTTGCCGAGATGGCAGCGGCCTTCCCCCACGCCGGCGGGGACTACTCGTTCCTTGCCCGCGCATACGGCAAAAAGCTTGCGCTGTTCTTTGCCTGGTCGCGGTTCTCGGTCATTCACACCGGTTCGATGGCCCTGCTTGCTTTCGTGTTCGGCGACTACCTTGCGGAGCTCATCAATTTCGGGCCCTGGACCAGCCCGATCTTCGGCGTCGGCGTGGTCGTAGCGCTGATCGCGGTCAACTTGCGCGGCATACACCTTGGCGTCGGCACGCAGGTGGGCCTCATGTCACTGGTTCTTTTCGGGTTGGCATGCGTGGTCCTGGGTGCCATCTGGCTGGCACTGCATGGCGTGGCGCCGCTTACCTCGGCCAGCGTATTGTCCGCCCCCGGTGACCGCGCAAGCTTTGGTACCGCGATGGTGTTCGTGTTGCTCGCCTATGGCGGGTGGAGCGATGCCGCAACGCTCTCCGCGGAAATGCGCGATGAGCGGCGCGGCATCGTCCTTGCCCTGGTCGGCGGCATGTCGATCGTCGGAGCGCTCTACCTGGCAGTGAATTGGGGCTACGTGCGCGTGCTGGGCCTGGACGGGCTGGCCAATACCAACGCGCCGGCGGCCGATCTTATGCGCCTTGCGTTTGGCCGGCCGGGAGAAATCCTGATCGTTTCCACGGTGGCGACGGCGGCCGTTTCCATCATGAACGCGCTGCTCATCGTCGGCGCGCGTACGACCTTTGCGGCCGCGCAAGATTTGTCCGGCCTGGCCGACCTGGATCATTGGGACGAGCTGCGCGGAACGCCCGCCCGTGCCATGTTGGCGATGGGAGGGGTGTCGATACTGCTGATCGGCTTCGGGAGCCTGACGCGCGGGGGCTTCTCCACCATGGTCGACTACCTTGCCCCCGTGTACTGGTTCTTTCTATCGCTCAGCGCGCTGGCGGTGATCGTGTTGCGCGTGCGCAGCCCGGATGCGCCGCGCCCGTTTCGCGTGCCCGGCTACCCGGTCACGCCGATCCTGTTTTTTCTCAGTTGTCTTTACACGCTGTACGCCAGCCTGGCGTACGTGAAGATCGGCGCCCTGGTCGGCGTCGCGGTGCTTGCCGTCGGCGGGATTTTTCTGCTGTTCCAGCGCAGCTAGCGCGCAAGCCGCGCCGGCGCGCGCCTCAGGCCAGGCTGGACATGGTCCGCGCGACCGCACTGGAGCCGACCGCGGCCGAATCCCCGCTGCCCAGCAGCAACTGCAAGCGCGCGGCGGAGAACAGCCCGCGAACCTGGCGCGATTTTGGATCGGCTGCCGCCTCCACGACCACCACGTACCGTTGCCCGGAGGCGGCCACCAATGCGGCAACCTCGGAAACGTTCATCCGGGCGACGTGGGCGAATTCGAGCACCCGCCACTGACTAACCGGCTCCATGATGTTCTCCACCTGCACATCCTGCCAGGCGCAGGTGGTCTCCGTGCACCCGATCGAGACCATGTACTGCACCGGCTTTTCGCCCTGGATGTCGTACGAGGTTATCGACCCGACCAGTTTGCGATCCGGCCCCAGGGCGAACGCGAAGCGTGCTCCGGAGAGTTTCATCTGGTTGAGCGCGTCGTCGATCGACGTGTTGAAATTGCTCGTCACGATCGGGGCCGAGCGAAAGTCGGTCATCGCCTGGCTTGCGGGCGCTCCCGGATCGATCGTGAACGGGCGTGTCGACGGCGCGCCGGGGATCAAGATCGGAAAGGACGCGCTTTGCAGCGCTGCGGTTGTCGACGAGCTCATGACATCTCCAGGAAAAGAAACCTCCAGCGCGAAAAAAGCCGCGTCTCGCGCCGATGCAGGTCTAGCCATTGACCGGGTGCTGAGATACCGATCGGGGGAGGTCAGTCCGCGTGCACCGTCAAAGTAGGGTCAAACGACTTTTTGTCCTGCCCAGCGGCGCCGGCAGCAGCCCTTGTTTGGAGCGAAGCACAGCGGTGACCATCCCCCAGGTTCCATCCTGGCACCGGTGCGCGCGGGCGTCAAGCGCCTTGGCAAACGCTACCGGGCGCCCTAGAGCCCAAGCTATGCGGGCCCATCGAAGCGCAGGCTGTAGACGCCAACCACGCCCGGCAAGCCCTGTATCTGTTGCAGTACCTGGGCGGGAATCTCGTCGTCGACGGAGACCAGGCAAACGGCATCGGTTCCCGGACTGGTGCGACCCAGGTTGAAGTTGGCGATGTTGACCCCGGCGCGACCCAGGGCAGTACCCAGGCTGCCGATGAAGCCGGGCGCGTCCTTGTTGCGCACGAAAAGCATGCGCGCGGTCAACTCGGATTCGAGCGCGACGCCGTCGATCCCGATCAGGCGCGGCTTGCCGCTGAACAGCGATCCGGCCAGGCCCAGGGCGCCGCGGTCGGTCTTGACGTGTACGCGGATCATCGTGTGGTAATCGCTCTCGCGCTCCAGGCGTGTCTCCGCGGTGCGGATGCCGCGGTCCTTTGCGATCACGGGAGCATTGACCATGTTGACGAAATCGGATGATGGACGCAGCAAGCCCATCAGCACGGTGTTCGTGAGCGGGCGCGTGTTGAGCGAGGCCACGTGGCCCTCGAAGGAGATCTCGACGGACTGGATCCCGCCCGGCGTGACCTGCCCGACGAGGCTGCCCAGCTGTTCGGCCAGTTTCATGTACGGCCGCAGCCGCGGCGCGTCCTCGGCCGAGACGGAAGCCATATTGAGCGCATTGCTCACCGCTCCGGTGAGCAAATAATCGCTCATCTGCTCGGCGATTTGCAGGGCGACGTTTTCCTGGGCTTCGGTCGTGGAAGCGCCCAGGTGCGGTGTGCACACCACGCTGTCCAGTGCGAAGAGGGGATTTTGCAGTGCCGGCTCCTCGATGAATACGTCGAGCGCGGCGCCGGCCACCTGGCCGGACTGCAGTGCGGCGAGCAATGCCACCTCATCGATGAGGCCGCCGCGGGCGCAATTGATGATGCGCACGCCCCGCTTGCAGCGCGCCAGGGCGCGTGCGTCGAGCATGTTGCGCGTCTGGTTGGTGAGCGGCGCGTGCAGGCTGATGAAATCGGCGCGCGCCAGCAGGGCCTCGAGTTCGAGCTTCTCCACCCCCAGCGCCTGCGCTCTGTCCAGTGTCAGAAACGGATCGCTGGCGACAACCTTCATCTTCAGGCCCAGCGCGCGGTCGACCACGATCGACCCGATGTTGCCGCAGCCGATGACGCCCAGCGTCTTGCCCGTCAACTCGACACCCATGAAGCGCGATTTTTCCCATTTGCCCGCGCGGGTCGAGGCGTTGGCGGCGGGGATCTCGCGCGCCAGCGAAAACATCATCGCTATCGCGTGTTCGGCCGTCGTGATCGAGTTGCCGAAGGGCGTGTTCATGACGACGATGCCGCGCGCCGTGGCCCCGGAAACGTCGACGTTGTCGACTCCGATGCCGGCGCGGCCGATGACCCGAAGTCGGCTCGCCGCACTCAGGATCGAGGACGTGACCTTGGTCGCCGATCGGATCGCCAGACCGTCGAATTCGCCGATGACCCGACGCAGTTCCTCGGGCTTAAGACCGACCCGCTGCTCCACCTCGATGCCGCGCTCCCGGAAGATTTCGACGGCGCGCGGCGACAGTGCATCGCTGATGAGAACCCGATTGTTCATCGTGCGCGCCTTGCGTGTTCAGCGAGCCGCTGCCAGGCTGGCAGCATGGCTTGCACCTTGACCCAGGTTTTCTCCATGGATCGAATAGGCCCAGTCTATCCA
>JGI12269J14319_10001056_pt1 | contig 27311 bp, 24 predicted proteins | sample PeaSoiSIISIP2007_FD_14319 | JGI IMG/M metagenome (IMG submission 14319)
TCAGCGCCCGCCTCCGCAGCGACTTCGATGAGGCGCAGCGCCGTCGGCAGGTCGCGGTTGTGGTTTGCGCCGGCTTCCGCGACGACGTAGCAAGGATGTCCCTCACCCACCGCACGGTCGCCGATATTGAACTCACGATTGCCGTAGATGCGGGCGGTCACTCGGTCGACCTCGCGGTTGACGGGGTGATCACCGGTCCTTCACCTTCCAGGATGCAGTCCATGAGGCGGTCCACTGCCGGATGGAGCCCGGGTCGAAGGTCGGAGGCCGTGGATACGGTCACGCGAGGACGGCTCCGCCCCGCCTCGTGAACCACGTCGAGGTACTGGTGGAACCGAAAGAAGAACAGGTGCGCATATCGCCTCGCCAGGTCCTTGGACCGTGCCTGCTCGTCGGCGGGCGGCGGCGATACGAGCAGCCGTTCGACGGCGCTCCAGTAGTCGTGCTGGGTCTGCGGATCCACGGTGAACCCGTGATGGACGTAGTGACCGGCGCCGGCACAGACGACGGGAATGCCGCGTGCCGCCATCTCGAGCCCCACCGTCGAGGTGTACACCAGTCCCACGGCGGCCATCTCCATGAGCGAATACGAGCTGATCGAGCTGTCGGCGCCCACGACGTGCACGTTGGCGGGGAGCGTGTCGAAGTTCGTGTCGATGTGGTCACCCATGCGCTCGCGGGAAACGTGGTTGACAAGCCCCACCTCGGCGGGATGCAGCCGCGCAACCACGTCTACGTCGGGGTGGCGCTCCGCCCAGCGGATCACGTGCACCAGCCACTCACCCATCGAAGGAAACGCGACATCGCGTCCCTGGATGGAACTGTCCCACACGACGTTGAGAAACGCGGGAACCATCGGATGGCCGTCGCGGAGGCCGAGATCGCTACGGATCCGCGCGTTGTCAGCGATTCGATTCGCCCAGAAGTTGTCGAGCGTTCTTCCGCCACGCACGCGCTCCTCCAGATACGAGTCGAGCTCGCGCTCCTGATCGTCCGACAGCGGTCGCGTGAGCGCGTCATCCCAGGCCTTGTCGCCGAAGTCCAGGATGCTGGCGCCGGGGCGCCAGTGACCGGCGACCACGGTGTCGGTCAGGAAGCCTTTCTCATACCGGACAACGGGTATCGAGCGCGCGGTGGCCATCTCGGCAAGGATGCGCTCGGGGAAGAACGCGCCGTTCAGGATGAAGATGCGATCGGGACGAACCCGCTCGAGGAGCCGTTCGAACGCCCTGTGCAGGATGGTCCCGCTGACCAGGAACGATCGATACGCGTCAAGAGTCTCATCGTCGTCGAGCAGCGTCCCGCGCGAGAGGAACCAGGCGACGGAGATCCGCACGAAGCGACCGATGTCGAAACCGTCGACGGTGTATGCCTCGCAGCCGGCAACCGTTCGCAGCTGCTGGACCTGGGCCCGCGTTCGTGCAGCGGTTGCGCGCATGTCGACCAGGTCCCGCACGAGGATCGGGTCGAATCCGGCAGCCTGAATCGCGTCGGTCGCATACCCCGCACATGAGTGACACGGCATCGGCGGCGCCGCGTGCACCGGCGCCACATCGCAGAGCGGCAGCCTGCCGCCGCACGTCGCGAAGATCGGTTCCCATCCCCGGCTTCGCGCGGCGTGCGCGAGCGTGGTCTCGATCACAGTGTGCGTCGACCAGCCCCGAGTCGAAAGGATCAGCAGCCGCCCGACCGGGGGACTCGGGATGGGCAGCGCGGTGTCGCGGAGCCGGCGGAGATCATCCAGCTCGACCGGTTCGAACGGCGCCGGGAGATGCGCCAGACGCGCGGCCTCGCGGCTGAGGCCCCAGCTCTCGCGCAGCAGCATCTTGGCTCTGGGATGCGAGTAGGACCACTCACGAACGTGATCCACAGCCTGGCGTTGCATGCTCTGGAAGCGACGTTCCGATACTGGGGTCATCACCGGCAGTCTACGTATTCACGGCGCTCACGCGACCCCGCGATGCGGGCCTTCGTCGACCCAGCGCAGGTCGGCGACAACCAGGCCCGAATCGACAGCACCCGGAGCCGGCAGGTCGAATGCGCGGATCCGATCGGGATGCACACCGATCGCGGCGAGCGCCTGCGGATAGTCGTGCCTCCAGTCATACCAGGGGACGGTCAGCACTCCCGCGGGCCGCGTGCCACCGAAGGCGAGCGGTTCGGCAAGCACGATCCCCAGCCTCGCGATCCGGACGATGTCGGCAAGAACATCGGGCAGGTTCGCCGGCGGGACGTAGGCGAGCGAGTACGAGGACAGAACCACGTCGATCGACCCGGTCGCAGTCGCCGGCAGCACGTCGTAGTAGCTGCCCACGCAGAGCTCGACAGCGACACCGAGTTCCGCGAAATGTCTCACGGCGCCGTCGATCGCCTCGGTGTTGATATCGAACCCGACCAGGCGGCATTCGGGAAACTCGGCAGCGACGCGACGCAGAGTCGGACCGGCGTTGCAGCCGACATCGAGAACGCTTGCGGGGCGCACCGAAGTTCGTTCGCAGCGCATCGACGATGCAGTCGCGGCGCGGAGATCGGTCGTCATTCCAGTAGGTCTCGACCCAGGCTTCGCCGCTGCGTTTGCGCCAGACGCCCTCGGACACCTCCTTCCGGCCGGACCCCATGCGCAGACGCCGCGTGGCATTGCGGATACGGCGCGGCACCCGGCGCCAGTCCAGGCTCATCGCGCGTCGACGGCCGGCACCGGCTCCCAGCCGGCCTCGTCAGGCGGAGGCGACGCGCTTTGCTGCCGGTCTCGCCGTACAAGCCGGGCCGGCGCGCTGGACGGTAGCATCCGCACCCGTGTCAGCCCCATCTCCGATGAGCATCACCGGCCGTCGGGTGAGCCTGCGCCCGATATCGCTCGACGACTGCACCGACCGCTATGTCCAGTGGCTTCGCGATCCGGAGGTCAACCAGTATCTCGAGACCCGCTGGGTCGAGCAAACCCTCGAGACCGTTCGGGAGTTCGTGCTGGCGGTCGAAATGGATCCTTCGTCGCACCTCATGGCCATCACGGATGCCGGGACGGGTCGCCACATCGGCAACATCAAGCTCGGACCGGTTCGACGCCACCACAACTACGCCGACCTGAGCTACTTCATCGGCGATCGCCACTTCTGGGGACGCGGGTACGCCACGGAGGCGATCCAGCTGGCGACTAGGCTCGGGTTCGAGCGCCTCGGTCTCCACCGTCTCCAGGCCGGCATCTACGCCACCAACATCGGCGGTGCGCGAGCGCTCGAGAAGGCTGGATTCATCCGCGACGCGGTGCTCCATCAGCAGCTGCTGGGACCTTCCGGTTGGGACGATCACGTGTGGTATCGGTTGCTCGTCGAAGAGTGGCAGGGCGGCTGACGCCGGGCCGTCACGGACGCCTGAACACTTCTCCGGGAGGCTTGCCGCGCAGCAACTGTGCGACCTCGCCCCGGTGGTAGGCCTCACCGACGACCGCAAGGGCGCCGTCGAACGCGGCGATGGTCGTGTCGACTGCCTCAGCATCGTGGGCCGCCGAGATGAAGTTGGCGTTCCCCATGAGAATGCCGCGATCGAGACACTCCTGCCAGATTGCTCCCTTGAGGAGATTGGCGTCGATATCGATGTCCCCATCGAACTGCAACACGCGCCGCGGCGCCAGGCCGACCATGCGCACGGGCAACTCGTCGCGCGCCGCGAAGGTGTTGAAGGCGCGCTGCAGACGGCTGCCCTCGTGCCAGAGGTGCTCACACACTCCTCCACCCTGAATGCGCCGGAGAGTCGCCGATGCAGCCGCGAGCGAGATCGCGTCGCCGCCGAAGGTGCTGGAGATGAACGTTGTGGTCGCGATCTGTTCCATGATGTCCGCACGCCCGACCACCGCGGCGAGCGGATACCCGTTGGCGATTCCCTTGCCGAACGCTGCCAGGTCCGGGACCACACCGAAGTATTCCTGAGCGCCGCCGGGCGCCAGGCGGAACCCCGTGATGATCTCGTCGAAGATCAGAAATGCGCCGTGGCCGTGCGCCAGGTCACGCACCGATTCGAGGAAGCCGTCGACGGGATCCTCGACGCCGATCGGCTCCATGACCACCGCGGCAACCTCGCCGGGATGCTCGTCGAAAATGCGTGCCAGCGTGCCGATGTCGTTGTAAACCCACTGATGAGTCAGTGCCTGCGATGAAGCCGGGATTCCGGCGTTGCGTGGGCTGTGGCCGATGCACCAGTCGTGCCAGCCGTGGTATCCGCACTGGGCGACCCGGTCGCGCCCGGTGAATGCGCGCGCGAGTCGCACCGCCGCGGTTGTCGCCTCCGAGCCCGTCTTCAGGAAGCGCACTCCCTCCGCCGAGGGAATCATCGCCACCAGCAGTTCGGCAACCTCGACCTCGAGGGCGTTGCACAGCGAGAACACCGGCCCACGGTCAACCTGCGCGTGGACGGCGGCGTTGACCCCGGGATCGTTGTAGCCGAGGATGATGGGGCCGAGGGCGAGCGGATAGTCGATCCACTCGTGGCCCTCGCGGTCGCGCACCCTGCACCCGTCGCCGCTCTCGAGGAATATCGGGTACAGACCCTCGACGAACTGATCCGGGCCCTTGCTGTACGTCTGTGCCACCCCGGGAAGGACACGACGCGCGCGATCGAGGAGTGTTTGAGACTGGGTGCTCACCATGAAGCCACCAGCCAGCATCTCGGGGTCCTGGGCCTGTCCGTGTCGTCAGCCTGCAATTCTCTTTCTCCCATATGGAGATTATCGCCGACCGCCGGAGGAGCGCCGCCGGTACGTCACCGCTGCCCCGCCAAGCCGTCCGCTTCGCCTTGCTCGAGGACCCGCAACGCCACCTCGGTAGTTGCCGCCGCCCGGACGACATCGTTGGCGACACGGTCTCCGGTTGCGAGCGAATCGACGAAGTGCATCATCTCACGCCTGTACATCAGGTTCCAATCGCGGTCGAGCCCATCGATGATCAGAGGCTCGGCACCGATCTCGCATGAGATCTTGACGCTGCCCTGCGCGAAGTCCCAGACCAGAGTGCCATCGGAGCCCACCACCGTGCATCGTCGCGTGTATGTCCGGCGGAGGTAGTCGACGTGGATACGTGAGATACATCCGTTCGCGTGACGAAGCTGCATCTCTGCCGCGTCCTCGACATCGATGCCGAAGGTCTTGCTCGCCACCCAGAGTCCCGAAACCGAGTTGACCGGGCCGGCGAGGTCGAGGACGTAGTCGAGCTCATGGATCGCGGCGTCGAGAATCACGCCGCCGCCCATGTCGCGCCGGGCGCTGTATCCCTTGGAATAGTCGTCGAGTGGCCGCCATGCGGGGAGGTACCAACCGAAATCGGCGCTGATTGTCACGATGGTTCCGACCGCGGGAAGGTGCTCGCGCAGCACGCTGTATCCCTCCGAAAAGCGCAGGTTGCATGCCACCATCACGACTCGATCGCTTCTCGCCGTTGCCGAGCGCGCCAGCGCCAGGCCCGCTCGCGTCGCGGCGAGCGGCTTCTCAACAAATGCGGGATGGTCGTGCTCGAGCGACCACGCAAGGTCGGCCGGGTGCTGAATAGTCGGGGTCGCGACGATGACGAAGTCCACGGGTGACGCCTCACGATCGACGGTCACCTCGGCTCCGATCTCGGCTGCCAGTGCATGCGCACGTTGCTCAACGGAATCACTCAGCACCGTCTCGACGTTGAGCGCCGCGAGATTACGGGCATGGCGGGCCCCGATCGATCCGCAGCCGAGAATGAGAGCCCGCGTCACGGCGTCATTATGACCATCGCGTCGAGTCGCGCCCGCGCGTCCGCTCCCGGTGCTCTCGGAGCCTAACGAGCAAGGCGATCGTGAGGCAGCAGCTGGTCGGCGCCATCGCGGAGCAGCTCTCCGAGAGCCTGTCACAGGCGAAAGGCGTTACATTCCGTGGCGTGGAACGGCCTGGCGGCGCCCCGGCACGTGGCGACGGCCACGACCTGCCGCGATCCTCGCCATCCGAACTTTCGCCCGATGTTCAGGAAGGCGGCGGGGTCTGGCCGACAAGGGTACTGGGGCTCCGCATCGATCGTCTCGTGGAATACGCGATTGGCGGGATTCTTGCCGTGACCCTGCTCGCCTACATGCTGATCGGCAACTACACACGCTACGTTGCTGACGACTATGGGCTGGCCATCGCGGTCCGACTCCGCGGCTACTGGGCGCAACAGGTAGCAGACTACCAACTCACGGACGGCCACTTCATTGCCACGGCACTCACGACCGCGGCGACGCTCGTCAACCCAGTGTTTGTCCGTATTCTGCCTGGAATACTCATCCTTGGCTGGGTGGCGCTGCTCGCTCTCGGTCTACGGTTCCTCATCCCCTCAGCGGGACGGCTCGGACGGTTGTTGATAGCCGCGGGGATCGCGTACACCACCTTGCGCGTTACCCCGAATCCCTTTCTCGCGGTCTACTGGATGACGGCTTCACTCGAGTTCGTCGTGCCCCTGCTGCTCGCTTCGGTTTTCATCTGGCTCATCACGCGCCCGCGAGCACGAGGACGGCGACGGACCATGGTCCTCATCCTCATTGGCGCCGTCGCTTTTGTTGCTGCGGGCGAGGCCGAGATCTACACCGCCGGGCAGACCGTTGCATTGACACTCGCGGTGGCGGCATCGATCTCACGCCTGTCGCCGGAGTGGCGCCGGAAGCTGCCAGAACTCGGCGTCGCATGGATTGGATCACTCGCGGGTCTCACGGCGGAATTGATAGCGCCGGGCGCCGGCCTCCGAAGTGCGGTGATCGCGAAGATTGTTGTTGTTCCGCGTCCGTCATTGATTGGGCTCCCTGCATTTACGCTCGGTCAGATGGGGCACTTCCTGCAGCTCAATATCGTCCCGCACTGGCGCGGACTGCTCGGGCTTGCGGTCCTCGCCGCTCTGATCGCTTCCCGATCGGCCCCCGCACGTCAGCGTCTCGGGAAGGTCTCTGTCGTCGCACTTGCCATCGCGACCGCCGGAATTGTCCTTGTCGTGTTGGGCACGCTCGCTCCGGCGGCTCTCTACTTCGGAAGTCTGCCGCCTCTCTATGATCAGTTGATTCCCGTCTACGTCTGCACATGCGCGACGGCTTCCGCTGGCTGGCTGGCTGGGAGGTTCTTACGGGAGCGCTTCGATGTCGTCATGCAAAGAGCGGGATCAGCGATGCGGTTTCCGGGTGCGGTGTGGGCAGCGACGACGCTGGTCCTTGGGGCGATCGTCGTTGCCGGACCTATCGGAACGCTCGCGATGCTGCATGGTGACCTTCCCGCCCTCAGATCCTATGCAGCCGGCAAAGACACGCAAACGGCCTCAGCAGAGGCCGCTCGTGCTGCGGGCAGGTCATCGGTCGACGTGCCCGCGCTCGTGAATGTCGAAGACATCGGGATCTTCAGTCACACGCCCCTTGAGGAACTCTCGACGGACCCGAACTTCTGGATCAACGGTGACGAGGCCAACTACTACGGCCTCGTGTCCATGGCGATGTCGCAGCAGTCGACCCCCTGATTCGTCCGGGTGTCGGCATGGCGGGCGCTCACCGCCCGGCGCCGCGCCACCACGCAACCGTGCGTCGCAACCCTTCCTCGAGCGGCACGGTCGCACGCCAGTCGAGCTCGCGCACGGCGACGCTCACGTCCGGGCACCGGCGCTGCGGGTCGTCCACCGGCAAAGGACGTGTCTCGATGACCGACTCACTCGCGCAGATCGTGCGGACGATCTCGGCGAGCTCCCGCACGGTGACCTCGTGCGGATTGCCGAGATTCACCGGCAGCGAGTAGTCCGACCTGAGCAGTCGCATCAGGCCCTCGATGAGGTCGTCCACGTAGCAGAGGCTGCGAGTCTGCGAGCCGTCGCCGTACACCGTGATCGGCACACCGGCGAGCGCCTGGGTCACGAACTGCGGCACAGCGCGACCGTCCCGGTCGCGCATGCGCGGACCGTAGGTGTTGAAGATCCGCGCGATACGCACGTCGACACCGCGGGCATTCATGAACGCCATCGCGAAGGTCTCCGACACACGTTTGGACTCGTCGTAGACGCTGCGCGGTCCGATCGGATTGACGTTGCCCCAGTACGTCTCGGGCTGCGGGTGGATGAGCGGGTCGCCGTACACCTCGCTCGTCGAGGCGAGCAGGAAACGGGCCCCCTTGTCCTTCGCCATGCGCAGCGCGTTCATGGTGCCCAGCGTGCCGACCTCGAGCGTGGCAAGCGGGTGGTTCTGGTAATCGACCGGCGACGCCAGTGAGGCGAAATGGAGAATCGCATCGACCGCGCCGTCGATGCTCCACACGCCGGTGACGTCTTCGGTGCGCAGCGTGAAACGTGGATTGCCGTCAAGGTGCGCGACGTTTCGAGGGCTGCCGGTAACCATGTTGTCGATGCAGATGACCTCGGCTCCGTCGGCGAGCAGGCGATCCGCGAGATGCGACCCGAGAAACCCGGCGCCGCCGGTCACCACGACACGAGACGGGCCCCAGGTCATTTGACGGCGAGCAGGTCGCGGGCCCTCTTGCCGGCAGAAGGCTGTGCCTTCACGGGTTTCGGCTTGCGCGGCTGCCGCCCGACGCCGATGTAGGTGAAGCCGAGCTCGACGAGCGGGTCGGCGGCGAGGCAGTTGCGCCCGTCCACGACCAGGGGGCGGCGAACCAGGGTGGCGACTCGACCCCAGTCGAGGCCGACGTATTCCGGCCACTCGGTGACCACGACGACGGCGTCAGCTCCCCTGACGCACTCGTACGGATCGTCGACGAGCTCGGTGTTGGGAAGCAGGGATCGAGCATTCGGTCGCGCCACCGGATCGGTCGCCACCACATAAGCGCCGAGGTCCTCGAGGTGGCGGATCACATCGATCGAAGCTGCCTGGCGGACGTCATCCGTCCCCGGCTTGAATGCCAGGCCGAGCACGGCGATCCGGCGCTTCGCCAGCTTGCCGTTCAACGCCCGCTGGATCTTGGCCACGAATCGGCTCCGCGCCTGCTGGTTGACCTCGACGGCCGCGCGGAGGAGCAGGAAGCTCTGCCCGTGATAGCTCGCCGCCTGGTCGAGCGCCCGCACGTCCTTGGGGAAGCACGATCCGCCGAAACCCAGCCCGGCGCCGAGGAAGGCGCGGCCGATGCGTGCGTCGGTGCCGATCCCATCGGCAACCGAGCTCACGTCGGCCCCGGTGAACTCACAGAGTTGCGCCATCTCGTTGATGAACGAGATCTTCAACGCAAGGAACGCGTTGACCCCGTACTTGATGAGCTCCGCGCTGGTCGAGTCGGTGATGCGGATCGATGCCTCCAGGTGACCGAAAAGGCGTGCGACGCGCTCGCACGCATCCCGGTCGTCGCCCCCGATCACCACCTGTGGCGGCTGGCGGAAGTCGCGGACGGCACTGCCTTCGGCAAGGAACTCGGGGCACACCGTCAGGGGGACGAGGCGTCCGTTCCGCCGGCAGAGTGATTGGAGCGACGCGGTGGTCCCAGGAGGGACGGTGCTCTTGATCGTGATGACCGCGTCCGGGCCGGCGTGGCGAACCGCCTGGGTGACCGCGGCGCGAACCGCGGTGAGATCGGCTCTGCCGTCGCCGAGGGGTGGCGTCCCAACCGCGATCATGATCACCGCCGCGCCCCCCATGGCCACCGCGGCGTCAGCGTGGAGCTCCAGCGAGCCATTCTCGAGCACCTTCGCGAGCAGATCATCGAGGAGCGGCTCGTGGATGGGCGCCCGGCCGCGGCGGAGCATCTCGAGCCGCGCCGTATCGATGTCGAGGAGGCGAACGTCCACGCCGGCATCGGCGAGACAGACGGCCGTGACGAGCCCGACGTACCCTGCACCGACCATGCAGAGCGGATTCGGACGGTCGATCATGCGAGCGCGAGCCGCGGGAGCCACAGGTCGAACAATACGGTTCCCGGCGCCCGGCTACGCCGTTTGCGGTCGAGACGGGAGTGGCGGTGGCGAACCGCCGCCGGTCTCGACGCCGCGCAGCGCCTCGACCACACCCGCCCAGAAGCCGGCTCCCCACGCGATGTGCATCACGACAAAGGTGATCGGGACCCGCCCGCGGACCTCGAGCGACTCGCAGCGTCCCGCCTGCTGGCCCGCGACGGCACAGGCGGCTGCGTAGGCGGCGGCGCCGGCGAGGGCCAGCCGCCGGCCCCGCCCCGTGACCGCCATCACGGCCATGATCGGGATCCCGGCGACGAGCGCCGGTGCGACCAGGTGATATGGGCGGATGACCCCCGGTCGGGCGCGGGCCACGCGGACCTTCCCGCGGCCGTACCGGTAGTACTGCCGCCCCAGTGCGCCGAGCCCGCTGCGGACGTGGTAGCGCGTGCGGATTCCGGGGCTGAAGACGATCCGGCCCCCGGTGGCGCGGATCCGCTCGTTGAGTTCGTAATCCTCGTGGGGAGGGTATGCCTCGTCGAACAGGCCGACCCGTTCGAACGCGCTGCGGCGGAAGGTGCCGAGGAAGACGGTCGGCATCTCCTCCTCGCGATCCGAGTAGCGGAATCGAGCGCCACCGACCCCGAATGGCGACCTCATGGCACATGCGATGGCGCGGCCGGACTCCCCATCGCCCACCGCTTCCTGGCGGCCACCGACGTTGTCGGCGCCGCTCGAGAGCAGCAGCTCCACCGACCGGCTGAGATGATCCGGCGCCCATTCGGCATGACCGTCCTGTCGCGCTATGACGTCGCCGGCGCTGGCCAGGATTGCGCGATTCAATCCGGCGGCCTGCATCCGCCCGGGGTTGTCGATGAGGCGCAGCCTCGGATCCTCCGCCGCGGTCGCCGCCACGATCTCCCGGGTTCGATCCGAAGACCCGCCGTCGGCGACGATCACCTCATACCGATCTCGCGGGTAGTCCTGCGCAAGGACAGAACGAAGGCATGCCTCGATGTGGCGTTCCTCGTTGAGCACGGGGAGGACCACGCTGACGAACGGGGTGCCGGCGGGGACGGGCGCGATGGTTCGGCTCATGGTGTCTCGGGCACCGTACCGCCTTCTGCGTCGGCGGCGACCTCGGGAGCACGTGAGCGACCTCACCCTGTTGGGGGATACTCCGGCGGTGCTGCGCCGGGGAATAGCACCCATCACGCTCGTGACCGCCGTGGCGCTGGAGATCTGGCTCTTCTCCGGGGTTGCCCTGAACGAGATCGCCCGGTTCGCCGGATACGAGCTAGGCTTCGTGGCCGTTCCGGGCATGACTCTGCTCTGGGCGCTGCGTGGCCGGCCGCGCGGCCTGCTGGAGTCGATCGGCCTGGGCGTCCCGCTCGGGCACGCACTCGAGATTCTCGCCTTCAGTGCCACGGCCGCCGCCGGCGCGCGCGGTCTCTTCCTCCTCTACCCGGTGGTAACGGTGACGGTCGGCGGCCTGGTGATCTGGAGACGGCGCACGCCGGACATACGGGTGCCGACCTCCAAGCCGATGCCGGGGCGGCTCATGTGGTCTGCCGCGCTGACCCTCTCTGCCGGGCTGATCTACCTGGCGTTGATGTTCATCCCCCAGTCGCCGCTGCCGTCCGGACGCATTTCGGTGGCGTACAGCCCCGATTTCGTCTACCAGATCAGCAAGACCGCAGAAGTCCTCTATCACTGGCCGCCGACGAACCCCGGGCTGTCGGGAGTCCCGCTGCCGTACGAATGGTTCGTCTTCTTTCACATGGCGGCCGTCAGCCAGGTGACCCGCCTCGGCATTCCAATCATCGCAATGCGTCTCGACTTCATCCCGCTCATCGCCGTAGTCGGATGTCAATTGCTGCTGCTTGGACGCGCGTTCGCCGGGACTGCGGCCACGGGCGTCATCGCCATGGCGGTGATATTCCTGCTCGGCCCCCTTGACCTCACCACGGACTCAGCGGGGTCCTCGCCGTTCTTCAGCCTCTTCAGCAGTCACCTCTGGTCGAGTTGGACTCTTCCGTTCGGCCTCATCTTCTTCATCGCGCTGCTGTATCTGATCGCCGAACGTCTGCGCGCCGCGACCTGGCGAAAGCGAGTGGATCTCGGTTCGTGGCTGACGATCGCGGTGCTGATGATCGGCGCGTCCGGCGCCAAGGCGACGATCCTCCCCGTGCTCCTGGTCGGCACGGGCGCGTACGCGGCGTGGGTATGGGTCCGCGATCGTCGCAAGCCTGTGCCTCAGCTCCTGCTCGCTCTCGCACTCGAGGCGGCGATCTTCGTCGCCACGTTCTTCATCGTCTACCGGGGCGGCGCGGCGTTCACCACCGTCGGCCCGCTTGCACCACTGAGTCGAACCCTCCCGGTTGTGGAGGCGAGCCAGAGCTGGCTTCCTGACTTCGCGCGAGTGATCGCCCTTCCGATCGCGTACGCGGCCGGCCTTGCCGGCATGCTGCTGCCCCTCGCCGGGTTGCTGTACATGCTCCGGGGTCGCCATCGGGAGCGTCTGCGCCTACATGCGCTCTGCCTGGGAATGCTAGGCGCGGGCGTGGTCATCGCCAACGTCTTCCACCAGATCGGTTTCAGCGAGCTGTATTTCCAGGACACCGGGTATGTCGCCGGGTGCGTGGTGGCTGCGGACGGTCTGCGACTCGCCTGGACGGACGCGGGGAGCGCACTGCCGATATCGCGACGTGCCGCTGTCATCGCCTTCGGAGCATGGATCGCGGCTCTGACAGCGCTCGTGCTTGCGACCTCTCCGACTGAGCACCAGTCGGTCATCGCCGCTGTTCGATACGCGGTGCTTATCGGCGGTTGCGGGCTGTTCATCGCCAGCTGGTTCGTGATCAGAAGGATGCGCGGACGACAGACATCCGGATTGTTGGGGCTCAGCCTCATTCCAGCCCTCGCCGCATCTGCGCTTGCCTCGCCGATCGAGATCGCGCCGACGGCTGGGCTGGTTCTCAGCAGGATTCCCATCGCGCACGCGCAGGCGAACCCGCCAACCGTCCGCGGCCTGACGCCCGATCTGCTGGCTGCTCTGCAATGGCTGCAGACTCACTCGTCGGTCGACGCCGTCGTCGCCGTGAGCAACCACTGGCTTGATGCGGCCGAGCAGGACGGTCGCTACTACTACTACTCGGCGTTCTCTGATCGGCAGGTCTTCATCGAGGGATATGACGCCTCGCGATACGAGATCAACACCGATCCCACAACACGGAGCGGCGCCGATTTCGAAACCCGCCAGATGCTGAACAACGAAGTCTTCGGCCATGCCGATACGGCTGCGCTCCGGGTGATGACTCACAACTATTCAGTCCGCTTTCTGTTGATCGACAGTCAGGATGACGATGCCGACGATGACAATCCGGCTGTCGTGCAACTTGGAACGGTGGTCTTCAGCAACCGGTCGGACACCATCGTCGAAGTCGGATAAGCGCGTGCAAGCCGGCGTCTCCGAGCGGCGCAATCGCATGATCAGCGTGTAGGCTAGCTTCGATGATCGCCCAGAAGGTTCCGGGCGCCTCGGTCGCGGCCGGCAGGCGCGGAATCCTCACCTCAGAGCGAAAGTTGCTGCTCGCGGCGGGCGACACCGTCCTCGTCGCCGCGTCGCTGATCATCGCGTTCAATCTCCGGTCGGGTCCCATTCAGCACGCGGCACTGACCATTCCATGGGCGGGCGTGGCCCTCGTGACCGGGATCTGGCTGGCCGTGGCGCTGGTCGTCGACGCCTACGACCTGCATGCCGCGGTGAGTACGAGAGGGATCTTCCGGATCGTCGCCACCACGGTGGCGCTTGAGACGATTGCTCTGCTTGCCGTCTTCTTCATCGTACCGTACGGGGTCACCCGCCCCACAATTCTCATCTGGGTTCCGGTCGCGGGCCTCCTGGTCCTCTGCTGGCGGCTGCTGTACCGGCGGGTCTTCGCCCAGGCGATCTTCGCGGGCAGAATCATGCTGGTGACGGACCCGGAGACCCTCGACAGGGTCTGGGCGGAGGTCGACCAGCACCTGGCCGGCCTCTATCGGGTGGTCGGCACCATCCACCCCGCCGATGTCGACGCCGGAAGCCGCCTCACCGCTGCCGCGACCGGGCGCGCTGCGGACCAGATCGTCCTCGGCGCGGAGGAGGACCTGCCGACCGACCTGTTTCAGAGCCTCGTGGACTGCTACGACCTTGGACTCGTGGTGCGATCGATCTCGGACATCTACGAGGAGTTGACCGGCCGTCTGCTTGTCGAGCGGCTGCGCCAGACCTGGCTGCTGTCGCTGCAGCAACGTGGCGAGACATCACGCGTCTATGCGGTCTTCAAGCGGCTGGTCGACATCGCCGCGGGCTTCATCGGCGTCGTCTTCCTGGCTGTCGTGCTGCCATTCGTCTGGGTCGCGATCAAGCTCGAGGACCGCGGCCCGGTTTTTCACAGGCAGGAGCGTGTGGGTCACTTCGGCCGCCCCTTCGAGATAATCAAGCTGCGCACCATGCGCGTGCATCCCGATCAGGTACTGCACTGGACCGCCGAGGGTGATGAGCGCATCACCCGGGTCGGGAAGGTTCTACGTCGCCTGCATCTCGATGAGCTACCGCAAGCCTGGAACATTCTCCGCGGCGACATGACCGTGGTGGGTCCGAGGCCCGAGCAGCTCCAGTATGTTGAGGAACTGCGCAGGAGCATTCCGTATTACAACACCCGACTCTCGGTCCGGCCCGGCCTCACCGGTTGGGCTCAGGTGAACTTCGGATACGGCAGCGGTGTCGAAGGATCCACCGTGAAGCTGTCCTACGACCTGTACTACATCAAGCATCAGTCGGTTGCGCTGGATCTGCTGATCATCGCGCGCACGCTGTTTGCAGTGGCCACGCTCAAAGGCCGCTGAGTCCGCCCGGCTTGCCACTGCACGACCTCGCGCAATCGCTCCCCGGGGTGGTGCTCGCCGCCCTTGTCCCCGGATTCGCGCTGGCGACGCTGCTCGCCCCGGGATGGCGGGCGTGGCAACGGCTGACCATGGCACCCGGCTTGTCCGCCGGAGTGATCGGCGTTTCCGGGCTGGGGATGCACGACCTGCACATTCCGTTCGAGCCGCTCACGATCTTCCCGGTTGTCGTGGTGCTGGGAGTCGGGGCCGTGGTCCGATGGCGGCGCGCCGACCCCCGTGTTCCCGACGCGGCACCGTGGTGGCTGCCGATTCCAGCGCTGTTCGCGGGGGCAGTGGGGGCGGCGATCTTCGTCGTGGCACTCCACGGCCAGCTCCTCCCGCCTGACTGGGACACCGCCACACACGGTGGCCTCGCCGCCGCGATCGCCCGATCACATGACGTGCTTCCGCTGATTCCAATCCCGCTCGAGGCATCCGACTTCGTGCGACCGCGGCCCGGTTTCGAAGCGATGAGCGCCGTCGTCTCTTGGCTCGGTGCTCCCTCACCGGCGGACGCGATGGGACCCGTCATCACCATGACCCTCGTGTTGATGCCGCTGTCGCTGGCATTCCTCGCCTTCGAGACGACGGGGTCGATCATGCTCACCGCGATCGTCCCCTTCTTCGCGCTGGGACTCGCGTTCCCCTCCGATCAGGCCATCATCGGCCGGTTCCCCGAGGTCGTCGACTCGACGCTGATCGTTCCGTTTATCGTCGCCGCACTCCGCGTTATCCGCGGAAGGAGCACGCTCGAGAACGCCGTCCTCATCGTCGGAATCGCAGCGTCGATCTGGGTGATCCACGGGTTGGAACTGGTCACCGCGATGGTGGTCGGATGTGGCCTCTTTGCCGTGGCTGTCTTCACCGTCCTGCGTACGTCCCCCCGTATCGGCATCACCCGCATCGGACTGGTCATCGGCGCGACCCTGGTCGGTGCCGCGCTGGTGACGATCCTCACGCGCCTCCCTCATGTGCCACCGCCGACGCAGGTGCAGCCGTCGCCGATCGTCGTCGCGACCACCGGCATGCCGGTGAAGTTCCACCACATCCTGCTGACGATCGCGGAAACCGACCTCACGAGCCCTGTGACACTCGTGCTCTACGGCATCGGCGCTATCGGTCTGCTGATCCGCCGCAAGATGCTGTGGGTCCTGGTTGCCCAGGCGTTGCTCGTGGCGATGATGGTCGATGATCTCTTCCTCCACAAGTTCAGCTTCTTCTGGCGCCTCGTCTACCCCTGGGGCGATACCGACCGCATCCTCGGCGTCCAGTACTGGCTCATTCCGCTGGTTCTCGGCTTCGGCCTCGTGGCCCTCGCGGACCTGCTGCGGCGGCTGTCGCGGAGCGGCCGGCTCTGGGTTGCGGCGTCAGGCGCGGCCGTGGTGGTGGCCGCGCTGGCGTTGATCGCGCACCATCCGCTCGGGCGCCTCTGGACCTATGTCGTCAGCACGGACACCGTCTTCCTCTATCCGCTCGGGGCTTTCAACCGCCTCTCCCAGCTGCGGCCCTGGATCCTCACGCTGGGGGTGACGGCGATCATCGTGGTCGCCGCGTGGGTCGCGTTCGCGCGCCACGCCGACCTCCCGCGTGCCGTCCGCGAGCGTGTGGCCGGAGTCGGACAGCATCTCGACGCGGGTGGCGCGATCCTCGGACTACTGGCCGTACTGTGTCTCGTGGTCGGTGCGGCGTCCGAGCTCGGCGTCTACAGAAACGAGATCAACACGCGATCGCTCGTCTCGCCTGCCGACCTGCGTGTGCTGCAGCGCATGGAACAGGTGCTCCCCAAGGGAGCGACCGTCATGAGTGATGGCGGCGATGACGCGGGGATGTGGATGGGGGCACTCACCACGCTGACACCGCTGGTCCCAAACGGCTTTGCCTGGGGCTCGCTGGACACGCCATTGGATGTCGCGCTGAGCAACGCCTGCACCGACCCGGCCGGCGCCGAGGCCGCAATCCGAAGCGCCAACGCAGATGCCGTGTTCGTCGGCTCGCTCGACATTGCGGTGCAGCTGTATCCATGGAACATCACGTGTCTCGCACAGCTCCCCAACCTTCGACCGATCGCGTCGGCGCCGTACTACGGCAAGACCGCAGAGGGCTTCGCCGTCATCAGGTAGCCACAGTGGGCTTCGGCGCGGGAGTCGGGGGCAGCAGAGGCGCCAGCCCGTCGAGCTGGAATCCCCAGTCGAAGAGCCGGCTCTCGAGGCGAGCCGGGTAGTTGGCGCTCAGGAGCACGGCGAGCAGATGGTGCCCGTCCCGGACCGCCATCCCGATGAGGCAGGCGCCCGCATTGCCGGTCCAGCCGGGCTTGATGCCCACCGCTGCGGGATAGTCCTCGAGCAGCGCGTCGAGGTTGTGCAGATGAAACACAGGGTGATCGACACTCGCGGGCAGTGTGATCGTCCGGCTGTCGACGATGTGGTCGAAGAGGGGGAACTGCTCGTACGTGTAGTCGGCGATGACCGCGAGATCGTGTGCGGACGAGTACAGCTCGGGGTCGTCGAGCCCGACCGTGGCTGAGAAGTGGGAATCCTGGAGCCCGAGGGCCGCCACCTGCGCGTTCATGGCCGCGACGAAGCGCTCCTCGCCCACCGTGTCCACCGCGATGGCGCTTGCGGCGTCGTCACCGCTCGGGAGGAGCATGCCCTCCAGCAGCTCCTGGACGGTGAGGGTCTGGCCGGCCTTCAGTCCCATGAGGGTGTCGGCCGCCGACTGGCCGAGCGCGTCGGGCGTGATGGTGACCAGCTGATCGGGGCTGAAGTTCTCGAGCGCGACCAGCGACGTCAGCACCTTGGTCAGGCTGGCCGGCGCTAGCTCGAGGTCGGGGTCCTTCTGCCAGAGGATCTCGCCGGTGTCCATGTCCACGAGGATGCCGGCGCGGCCCTTGATCGGCGGAGCCCCGATCGGCATCGTTGCCGGAGCCCAGAGATTGATGTCCGCGCCGCGCACGTTCATGTCGAACCACGGTGCGACCGCTGCCTGGACCGGAGGACGGGTGGCCGCCGCAACCCCGGATGGCGCGATCGGCAGGCGCGAGGCGCCGGCAAGGGCGCCCACCCCGACGGCGGCCACCAACGCGACCACGGCGATACGGGCGTATGGAGGCGGTCTGAACATGAAGGGGCGATGGGAATCGTATCGCCAGTCCGCCGCGTTTTCCCGGGGTTGGCGCCACGAGAGCGTTCGACGCGGCCGAGCGGCGGCAGCCCTGGGCCTGATGCGTCAGGGAACGAGGCGCCGCCGGAGCGGTTCGGGAAGCGCATCGCCCTCCGCCGCCAACTGCGGCTGCAGCGCTTTGTCCGTCGTCAGCGCTCGGAACATCAGCGCGATGGTCACGCCGTGCGCCGGGCGGTGCAGCACGGTGACGGCGTCGCCACCGCTCACGGTGCCCGGAGCGATCACACGCAGGTACGCGCCAGGGGCGCCTCGCTCGGTGAAGCGCTTGACCCAGAGTTGCTCCTCGAGCCATCCGGCGAAGGTGCGGCAGGGGATCCGCGGCGAGGTCACCTCGAGCACGCATTCGTCGCCGACCTGCCAGCGCTCCCCGACGAGCGCTCCGCTGACGTCGAGCCCGGCGGTGGTGAGGTTCTCGCCGAAGACGCCGTTGCTGAGCGGCCGTCCGAGCTCGGCCTGCCAGTGATCGAGATCCTCGCGCGCGTAGGCGTAGACGGCCTGGTCGGTGCCGCCATGGGATCGTGGGTCTCCGATCGCATCCCCGGACACCCCGCTGAGCCCTGTTCCCAAGCCCGGGTCATGGAGCTCGACGGGCGTTGCAGACGGGCGCTTGTCGATCCCGGTGACGCCCGTGTCGGTGTGCCGGCTCGCCACGGCACGCCCGATGTTGACGGAGAGGAGGGTTGCCATCAGGAGGCAAGGATAGCCGCGACCCTTCGAAGCAAGTCCCGCCGGACGCCACGGCGGCGGCGCGGTGATATGCTGTGAGCGTTGTGAATTCTGCTCTGAGCGTAACCGCCGGCGAGATCCGGCAGGAGCTGGGCGCGGTCCTTCGCGGGCACCGCGAGGGTCAGGGGCGCAGCCTCGGCGAGATCGCCGGCGAGGCCGGTTGCTCCCCCGCATACCTCTCCGAGGTCGAACGCGGGCTCAAGGATGTCTCCGCCGATTTGCTCATCGCGATCACCTACGCGCTCGCGGTTCCCATCGCCGCGGTGTACACCGACCTCGGGCGCCGGCTCGGTGCGTGGCACCAGGACGAGCCCGCGTGGCCCGCCGATCCCCGCCGCCAGCTCCGCGCTGTGACGTCGGGCCTCGACGCCGCATCGCTTCGGACCGTGGCGCAGTTCGGCGCCTTCCTCGCCATGAACCAGGCGGAGCCGGCCCGCCGTCGCATCGGATTCGTTCCACCCACAGCGGAGGGCTCGCGATGACCCTGGTCCCCACCGTCGTCGAGAGCACGACTCGCGGTGAGCGCTCGTATGACATCTACTCGCGGCTGCTGCGCGACCGGATCATCTTCGTCGGCGGGGTCATCGACGACGACCTCGCCAACCTGGTCACCGCGCAGCTCCTCTTCCTCGAAGGCGAGGATCCCGAACGCGACGTGCACCTGTACATCAACAGCCCGGGTGGCTCCATGACTGCCGCGCTGGCCATGTACGACGCCATGCAGTACGTGCGCCCACAGGTCGAGACCACGTGTCTCGGCATGGCCGCGAGTGGTGCGTCGCTGCTGCTGTCAGCCGGAGCTCCGGGGCGGAGGCTCGCGCTGCCCAACTCGCTTGTTGTCATTCATCAGCCCTGGACTCAGGGTATGCAGGGCCAGGCGACCGACCTCGACGTGCATGCTCGCGAGATCCTGCGCCAGCGCGCCTTGCTTATCGAGCTCTACCACCGACACACCGGACGGGACTCGGAGCAGATCGGACGGGACATCGAGCGCGATTACCACATGACGGCGGAGCAAGCGCTCGCCTACGGGATGATCGATCAGATCATCGAGAAACGGCCGCAGAGTCCCTCGTCCCGTGAGGCGGACCCGAGCAGAGTCCTGGCCTCCGCCGAGCCCGACGGAGTCAGTGGTTCGTAAGGGGCCGGCCGGCGAGGTCGGTCAACCTGCGTGGTGCGGGCGGGCTCCGGACCACGTCTTGTATCGGTCGGTCCACTCGAAGCCATCCCACCACCGGAGAACCCCCGATTCGGCGTCGGCGTACCAGTCGGCGGGCGGATCCTCCTCGTCGAACCATGCCTCCGCTTCGAGGACGTCGTCGCGCCTGAGAAAGAGCCAGAGCAAAGCCCCGATGACCGGCAGCAGGAGGACCGTGGCCATCCACACGAGCTTGTCCGAGCCGGCGGCATCGAACTGCACTGCAGGAATCCGTGCCACTTCGAAGATCGCGAAGATCGCATAGCCGCCCGCGACCATCGACGCGACCGTCATCGCCAGTGCTATCAACGGGTTCATCGGCATAGCGTAGACCTNTTCCGTCGATCCCTTCAATGTCGACGGTTGCCCGGCGGGCGCCGATGTCGGCAGCGCCGCGGGGACTGTAACAGGTGAAACCGGTCTAGTTGTCTGTGACCGCCGTCACGACCGTCGGGTCGGTGCGCACCGTGAAGTTCACCGAGTTGGCGACGTAGCAGAGGTCGTGCGCGCGCTCGTGCAGCGCAATCGCGCGATCCAGCTTCTCCGGAGTCGTGATGGTCACGTGCGGGTGCAGCGACACCTCGTCGAAATGACCGCCGCCGTCCGGCGTCTCGACCAGGGTCCCGGATGCATGATCCACGTAGCGGGTGACCACGATCCCCTCTTTCGCGCAGAGGACGAGATACCACAGCATGTGGCACTCCGAGAGTGAAGCGACCAGCAGCTCCTCGGGATTCCAGCGGTCGCGCGCACCACGAAATGCCGGATCGGCGCTTCCCGCAATGGTGGGCTTGCCCTCGACGCTGACCTCGTGCGACCGCTCGAATGCCTGGTATCCGCTCGTTCCGGTGCCCGTGTTCCCAGTCCACGTCACGGTCAGCTCGTAGCTGTGAGTCCTCGGCATCGCAACAATCATCCTCCCCTATTCTCGCCCTGGCGCATCGGAGCGCCGCGACAACCTACTCGTCGGAATCGACGAAATAGGTTTCGCAGGCGAGTTCGAGCAACTCGGCGTTGAGCTCCACCGGCTTGCCCAGGTAGAGGGCGGAGTGGATCACGTGGTTGAGCAGATCGCGAGGATGCGTGCCGTGCAAAGGTCGGCCCTTCGCCTTGTAGTGGGTCTCGAGCAGCCTGTCGACGAGCCCCTCGTCCATGCGCAGGTTGTTGTCGACGCAGTTGCGTCGCCAGATCTCCTTGTATTCCTCGACCGTCGGGTCCGGAACGTGCACCTTGAAGCGCACGCGACGCAGGAATGCCTCGTCCATGAGGTTCTGCGGCCGAAGGTTGGTCGAGAGCATGAGCATGCAGGTGAACGGCACCGGGATGCTCGACCCGGCGCGCGGGATGTTGAGATAGTCGACCTTCTTCTCGAGCGGCACGATGAGCCGGTTGAGCAGGTCGCGCGGCGACATGTTCTGCTGGCGGCCGAAGTCGTCGATCAGGAAGAGGCCGCCGTTCGCCTTGAGCTGCATCGACGCCTCGTAGAAGCCGAGCGTGTGGTCGAACCCGAGCTCGAGCATCCGCGGGGTCAGCTCACCGCCGACCTTGACGGCCGGCCGCTTGGCGAGCTGCCAGCGACGGTCGTGGGGCGGCAGTTCGCGGTCGATGGGTTCGTGGTGGATCGGGTCGTAGAAGCGGATCACCTCGCCGTGGACGTACAGCGCGCGCGGGATGAACATGGGCGCCCCGAGCAGTGACGCGGCCGCCTCGGCGATGGTCGTCTTGCCGTTCCCGGGAGGGCCGTAGAGGAACACCGCCTGGCGAGCGCTGAGCGCCGGGCCGAGGTGGTCCAGGACGACCTCGGAGAGCACGAGGTGGCTGAACGCGTCGTGCAGGCGGGCGCGGTTGACCTGCCCGTCGACATGGGACTGGCGCTCGGCCATGGCGGTGTAGTCGGCGATCGGCACCGGCGCGGGGCCGGCGTACTGGTTGATCTCGAGGAGCTCGCGGGCGCGCTGCCGGCCCGTGGTGGAGATCATGTGCTGCATCCCTGCGTTGATCGGCTCCCCCGGATCGAGGGTCGCCGTGTGCACGCCGGTCGATGAGCAGTAGCCCTCGTCCGCCAGGAATCGAGACGTGGTGTCGATGAACGAGAACGGGAGGCANAGGTGGTTCGCGATNTCGCGGCCCAACATGCTGCCGTTGAAATACAGCACCTTGAGGACCAGGTCGCATACAAAGCTGAAGGGCAGGCCCGTCTCCTCGGCGGTCCTCGGGGCGGGAGGGAGCGCGATCGGACTGGAAGCGGGCGCGGAAACAGGCGCAATCACTGCCATCGACGTCCGATTGTGTCATGGGCCGGTTTGGCGTTCCGGCACGCGTGGCGGATTGTCATACGACCGTTCCAGGGACCCTGCTGGTACGGTTGGAGGCAATGGCGGTACCGTTGGACGAAGGAGCTCCTGGCCGGCGCCGGGTGGGGCCCTTCTGGATCGAGGAAGGCCCGGGTGCGCTCCTTGCCGGTGCGGCCATCGTGCTGCTCTTCGCCGCCCTCTTCATCCTCGCCGTCGCCATGCGTCCGGCGTAACCCGGCCCGAATCATGGCGTTTCATCCAGGAACTCGACAGCACTGCCGCCACGCCACAGCGCGGCGGCGTGAGGAGACGACCTCGCCAATGTCTTTGACGGTTCCAGCGTGAGCCTCGAACAGAGCCCCGAAGCCCGGCGCCGCCGGGCGGGACTGCCGAACGGCTCGCGCACGCCGCTCCGCGCCAACGGCTCGACCAACCCGGGCATCGGTGCCGCCGAGGCAGCCGCCCGGGCCGAGTTGCGCCGCCGGCGCGCGAGCGCCTACCGCCACCTGCGCACGCCGAGGAAGCGGGGACGCGCGCTCCGGATCGTGCTCATCGGGATCACCGTGTTCGCGGCCATCGGCGCCGGGACGGTCGGCGCGGTGTTCGCCGGCTACAACGCCTACAAGGGCCAGCTTCCCGACGCCGCGACCATCACCAACATGGAGCCGCAGATCGACACCGACGTCTACGACGCGGCGGGCGGCCTGATCCACGTCTTCCACAACGAGGGCTACCGTCACATCCACACCGACCTGAACCAGATCTCGCCGTTCTTCAAGCAGGCGATCGTCGCCATCGAGGACCACAACTTCTACACGGAAGGGTCCTGGGACCTCGCTCGGTTGGTCGAGTCGGGCATCGCCGACGTCACCCATCGCAGCGCCCAGCTCCAGGGTGGTTCGACGATCACCGAGCAGCTCGCCAAGATCAGCCTCTACGGCGGCGCCGACCCACCCCAGAGCATCGACTACAAGATCAAGGAGATCGTGCTCGGCAACGAGATCGCGCTCAACTTCACCAAGAACCAGATCCTCGACATGTATGTCAACCGGATCTTCTACGGCAACTTCGCAGTCGGTATCGGCAGCGCCGCCGAGCTCTACTTCCTGAAGCCCGCCAGCGAGCTGGACCTCGCCCAGGCCGCGATGCTCGCCGGTCTGCCCCAGTCGCCCTCCGCGTACAACCCTCTCATCCACAGCTCGACGGAAACCGTCAACCCGCTCGCCAAGTCCCGCCAGAAGGCGGTGCTCCAGGCGATGCAGGCGAGCGGCGACATCACCCAGGCCGAGGGCATCGCTGCCTTTGCCGAGCCACTCACCTTCCACTCGTGGACGGCGTCCGAGCCGAACCTCGACCTCGACTTCATCGACTACCTCGAGACCTACCTCAACGCGAACTTCCCGCAGTACGCCGACCCGGGCGGGTACGAGATCCACACCACCATCGACCAGGCCAAGCAGAACCTTGCGTACAGCACCGTCCACAACCTGGTGGCCAAGGAGCGCGTGGCTGAGAACATGGGCGACGGCGCCCTGGTGAGCCTCGACCCGCAGAACGGTGAGGTCCTCGCCATGGTCGGAACCTGGAACTACGCCGACCCGTATTTCGGACAGGTCAACGAGGCGGCGGCGGTCCAGCTGAACATGGGATCGACGACCAAGCTCTTCACGTACACGGCCGCGATCGCGTCAACCAAATTCACGATGACCACACCGATCCTGGACAGCTATTACAAGTTCCCCATTCCGGGTGCGGCACCGTACTCGCCCTACGACGACGACCGCCGCCTTCACGGCGTGTGCCCGCTCAAAGAGTGCCTCGGTAACTCATTCAACATCCCGGCGGTCAAGACCGAGTACGCAACCGGCACGCAATACATCGCGAACACGGAGCTATCCATGGGCGTCAAGTCGCTCGACCAGAACTGCGGGCCGGACGGTCAATACGTCAACTGGCCGACCCCCACCCAGTGGGCGGCGACGCTCGGGTCTCTCACCTGCGGGATCACCCTCCTCGACCTCGCCGACGGGGCCGCCACGCTCGGTGATCTCGGTGTCCAGCACAACCCGATGCCGGTGACCAGCATCGTGGCGCAACAGACCGGACAGCCGATCTGGACGTACAACGCCGCGGCAGCGGGGCGCCAGGTGATCCCGGCGAACGCCGCGTACATCATGGATGAGATCACCAGCAACGACAACAACCGCATCCGTGAGTTCGGGCGCAACGGCTACCTGACCCTCAACCCGCGCCGGGTGAGTGCCAAGACCGGCACCGCGGACTACTTCATGGACAACCTCACGGTGGGCTGGACGCCGAATCTGCTCACCGCGGTCTGGGTCGGCAACGCCCAGCGCAGCTGCCTCCAACCCAAGGACTACGGCTACATGGCCGCTCAGATCAGGAAGGGCAAGATCGTCGAGGCCGGTGAGGTCGACAACAGCTATCCGTTCAGCCCTCGTGACCTCGCGCGCTACGGCCTGAAGCCGCTCCACACGGACTTCCCGGACTGCGGCCACCTCGATAACACCGTCTCCGGGTACAGCGGCGCCGCGCCCATATGGCACGCGTACATGTCAGCAGCACTCAAGGGCGTTCCGGACACCTGGTACAAAGAGCCCGCCGACGTCATCGTCAAGAGCACCGGGCAGGGGTTCGACGACAGTGATTTCTACCTCCCGGGCACCCAGCCTAACGCGCCGAACCCGAACTGCACGTACTACGGCCCGACGCCACTCCCGACCCAGACCTGCACGTACGCCGGACCGACCGCCCCGCCGCCTCCGACCCCTCCGACCGGACCGAGCCCGTCACCCGGGCCCAGCCCGACACCGGGACCCAGCCCGACGCCGGGTCGCTGAGACAGTCGTGCCTTGGAACCGTGCACTGACGCCGAAGCAGCGATGGACATTGCGTCGTGAGTTGCGTCGCCGATAAGCGGTGAACTTGCTATACCGAAGCGCGGCATTGGGAGACCTCCATTCCTCCACGTGGTGATCTCAGCGATATGAATTGAGCCTTGCTCAAGGGTGTCAGAAGACCTTGAGGCGTCGGGCGTCGGAGAGTAACTGATCATCACCGCTGACCTGTACGCCGAACTCCTCCCAGGCGCCCCGTTGGGTGATCCAGCGTGCGCAGGCATCTGCTCCGGATCGGACGATGGCGGCAACCTGTGTGTCAGGTCCGAGGCGAATGGTGCGCCCGGCGTCGCCGGTGATCACGATCTCGACAGGCTTCTTAATAGCTGCCACCAGCGAACGGTTCTGTTGGGGCAGGGCAGCCTCGATCCAGTCCAGGGTGGGCAACAGGCGAGGTTCGTCCGACGGTGGGATCGGAGCGCGCAGCGGGCCACGCGGCACGAACAGGTCCGCTCGGATGTGGATGTAGTGGCCAAAGCAATAGGCGGCGGGCAAGACGCCCGCCGGATACGTGCCAAGGTCGCCCAGGTCCATCTCGAAGCCAGCCCCGAGGAGGCGCGCCAACGCGGCCAAGGCCTGCTCGCTTACCGAGGCATAGCCAAGCGCTCTTGCTCATCGGTTGGTTCGGCTACGGCGTAGCCTTCCCGCACACCGTGGATGCCATTGTGATCGCAATCATCGTCGGGATATTCAGCTTCACGGCGATGGGCGTCGCAAAATGAGCACCCTAATCCCCAATGAGGAAACCGCTGGCCCGGTGACCAGCAGCATCTTCTTCATCCTCCTCTTCCTCTCGGGGTTGTGGTTTCCCATTCCCAATGGCTCCATCCTCGACAAGATCACATCCTTCTTTCCTCTACGCTATTTCATGGATGCCGTCTTCGTCTCGTTCAACGCGCAGTCAGGCGTATCGCCATGGGCGTGGCACGACCTGCTGGTCGTCGTCATTTGGGGTGCTGTCGCCTGCGCCGTTGCGCTGCTCCGGTTTCGATGGGCGCCTCGCCGAGCCTGATGACGGGCCTCCTGTCATCGTCAGCGCCTCGTACCAGGGCACATAGCACGAGGAATTTCCTCCATGATTGACACCCGCAGCCGCCTCAAACCGGCTGGTGGCCGGGCCGGGGCGAATTCCGATCACGGGCTCGCTTGGGGTGTGGTCGGCGTGGTCGCGCAAGTCGTCTTCACTGCCGGGTGGGTCGTCGCCGAGACGTGGCAAGGGCCAAGGTACGGGCCGATCCAGGACACCATCAGCGACATGCAGGCGCGCACAGCCCCCCACGTCTGGTTTCCGATCGTCTGTTTCGCGGTCGGCGGACTTGGTACCTTCGGCTTCGCGGTGTTCGGGCTTCGCCCAGCACTTGACGGGGCGGGGAAGATCGCCAGGTTCTCGCCGTGGATGATCGGCATCTCTGCGCTTGCTCTGGGCAACTCCTTCCCGCTGATTCCGTGCCGGCTGTCCGACCCCGGATGCACGGCTACCAAGCAGCTGCTCAGCCCCGGCGGGCTCACCGATGCGATCGTCGCTGGCCTCGCTTTCTTTGTCCTGGCCTTTACCCCCGCCTCGCTCGGCCGCCGACTCGGAGCCCTGCCGTCGTGGCGACGGGTCAGACCAGTGATGCTGGCCGCGCGCGTTGCCTGCCCCGTGTCCTACGTGTTGCTGGCGGTTTCTTCGAGCGCCGCTTCCATGCCTGCGGTCGGGCTGATCGAGCGCATCTTGGCAACGACGTGTTCACTCTGGATCGGTGCCCTCGCCTTTAACCTGATCATCGAGTCACGCCGACACTTCACAAAGAAGCATCCAATCACAGTCCGCCCCTGAAGAACGAGTTACGGTCATTGCCGTATCGCGACCACTTAAGGAGAGATTCACATGGGGATAGAGGAAAACAAGGCCGTTGTTCGCCAATTCCTCACCGGGATGCATGCCGCGCCACCCGACCTCAGCGTGTTCGATGAACTGCTCGCACCGAGTTACTCAGGCGATCGCGCTGGCCAAAAAGCCCTTGCTTCTGCAGTCCACGCTGCCGTAGGAGAGCAGGTCTTCGAGATTGTGGAGTTGGTAGCCGAAGGGGACAGTGTGGTGGCGCGTTTCAACCATCGCGCTACCCTCTTGGATGGGAGTGTGGTGAAGGCCCGCGGCTATGGCCACTGCCGCCTCGCCGACGGGAAGATAGTCGCGCTGCACGTGATGACCAACCCAGACATGGCGTCGGTG
>JGI12269J14319_10001057_pt1 | contig 27302 bp, 20 predicted proteins | sample PeaSoiSIISIP2007_FD_14319 | JGI IMG/M metagenome (IMG submission 14319)
CCCNGGTCGCCGAGGCTCCTAGCGCATGGCAGCGTCGTAATAACTGGAATCGTAGTATTTCAACGGATCGACCAAAACCTTCTTAGCGTCCGCATAGCGACTTCGCAAGGCAAGGACCGTCCGCATCCCTTCCGTGCTCACCCGCGCTTTGCGTAAAAAACCATCCTTTGGATCGAGAAGCTCATCGTAGGTGCGCTCGGCTAACTCGGGAGACATTTTGACATCGTTCAGAAGGATTATGATGGCTTCGTCACGGTTCCCTTTGTCGTAGAGCCATTCGATTGCCTGGGCGTAGCCGCGAATGAAAGCAATTACCTTGGTTCTGTTCTCTTTGGCCCAGGAACGGCGGGTTGCCGCGACATTGCCTTGATACGGTCCAATCACCTGGATCGCTCGCGCGAGCTCATTGAAATGCTGCTCGCCAGCGAGAAAGTTGAAAGGCGCCGAGAGCAGAGTTCCCGACTGTTTCCCCTCACGCAGCGCGTCCCAACGCATTGTCGTCCCCCCAACTTTTTCTATTTTGTAGTCGCTCTCTTGCAGACCGTTTCGCCTGAGAATGTCGAACAACACGAAGGCATAGCCGGTCGTGCGCGCATCGACCGACAAGGTCTTGCCTTTCAAGTCGGCGAACGTCTTGACCTCGGGTGCGGCTACCAGGCTCAAAAACCCATTGTCACTGCCCATGAACGCGAAGAATTCGGGTTGAGGTCCGATGGGGGCTTCGCCTTGCCCTTCGACGTAAGCGACGATGTTGTCGAAAGCAGTGATGGCGATGTCGAACTTGCCTTCGGCCAGCCCCGTCATCTGCGCCACCGAATTGGGCGTCGGCTGAAGGGTCACCGTAATCCCGTTCCGCGCGAAGAAGCCTTTCTGCTGCCCCACGAAACATGGCCAATTGAAACCGCCCTGGAAGACATTGACCGTGACGATGGCAGGCGCCTGCGCGCGGGCGGGCGCCGCAAACAAACTAATCGCGAAGAGAAGAGCGACTGCTATGGAGCTCAACCATCCCGATTTTTTCATCGCTGCACCTCTGCTAGGACATGTGATCCGGCTGCAAGGCCAGCGCGAGGCCGCCGGCAATAACGGATAGAAGCGAAATCTGGATTTCTCCCGCCGTCGCCCATCCGGCGTGAGTGGCAATCCAACCCACGAGATACCCGGCAAAGGCGGCCGATCCATAAAGGCTGGTCACGAAGATGCCGGAGGCGCGGCTGGCCAAGTTGCTTCGCAGCGCTTTGGCATGATAGCCCGCCAGATTGACGTAAATCACCCCGCTGACAATCAGACCCCAGAGGAATGACAGAATCGCCTGGGGCACGAAGGCTCCCGATCCATGGAAGAGCAGGTAGCCCAGAGCGGCGGCGCAAAAGAATGTGGTGCTCAACACGACCGTTGGCGAGAAGCGATCGCCGAACATTCCCCCGGCAATCGAACCAAGCGTTCCCAGTCCATAAAAACTCATGACGGTTCCGGCGGCCGTCGGCGAATACTTGAGACTTTCGCGCAGGAATGTCGGATACATTCCCAGATAGCCGTAAATGACCAAGCCGCCGATCAAGCTCATCAACGTTAGAAGGATTGTATTTCTATTGACGAGCGTCGGCGCTCCGCCGCGATCTGCTCGCTCGCTGATGGGAGTATCGCCTTCGGTGAACCACGAATCCACGCTGAGCGCGATCACCAGAATCGCCAGGAAGCCGAGAATTCCAAACGAGACCATTGGCACACGCCAGCTCCGATAGGCGCTCAGCAGTGCGCCACCCAAAATCGGGCTGACGATGGCGCCAAGGCCGAAGGAAAAATTGATCGCGCCCAAGGCGGCAGCGCGATGACTGACAAAGTAATTGACCGCAATGGCTATAAGGACAGTCAGTTGCATGGCTTCGCCGATGCCGGTGGCCGCCCGGTAGATCAGCATGTCCGGGAACCCGCGCGCGAGGACTGTCAACATCGTGCCTGCGGAGAACAGGGCGATCCCGAGTTGCATTACAGTCTTGCGAGAGAAACGGACGAGGAGATAACCGGTCGGTAGACCCGCCAGCGCCATGCCCAGCGTAAAAATGGTCGACAGGAAACCTACGCCGGCAAGCGAAAAGCCGTACTGTCGGCGCACTTCTGGAACGAGCAGCGGGAAGAGCTGCCGGTCCATGGCGTTAATCGCGTAGGAAGCGAGCAGCACGCCAAACATGACGATGCCGCGGATGCGCGGCCTGGTTCGGGGCGGTTCCACGAACTACCTTGTGACCGCATTGCTCTTTACTTGGGTTTGCAAATACCAATCGAGAATCTGCTCGCCGGTCCAAAACACCACGCCGGACCGCGACTGAATGTGCTCCAACGCTTCCCGGAAGTAGCGCAGCCGGTGCGGCACGCCCATGATGTAGGGATGCACCACCAGCGCCATGATCCGCGCGGAGCCGTGTGCGTCGGAGTACAACTGCTCGAACTGATCGATGGCGCGGTCCCGGTATTCCGAGGCTTTGTGATGTTGTATCAGCATCATCGCGACGTCGTTGCATTCCTGCGTGTACGGCACGTTGACGAGGGAACGGCCGCGCGTGTTCAGCACAGTCGGTTGGTCGTCCAGAACCCAGTCGCAGACGTAATCGTAACCTTCTTCCGCCAGGATATCCGGCGTGTCCCACGTCTCGGTCAAGCCCGGCCCAAGCCAGCCGCGCGGCCGTTTGCCCGTGAAGGCCCGAATGGCCTCCGTCGTCTTGGCGATGTCGGCTCGCTCGTCGGGGACCTTCTGCATGTTTTTCTGGCCGAAGCCGTGGCCGACGAACTCCCATGCCCGCTCGTGCGCGGCGCGCGCGATCGGCTCGTAGGCGTGGATGGCGCTGCCATTGATCGCCAGCGCCGCGCGAATGTTGAAACGATCGAACACTTCCAGCATTCTCCAGATGCCCACGCGATTCCCGTATTCGTGCCAGGCCCAGTTCGGAATATCGGGCATGGGGGAACCGCCCGCGGGCGGAGTGAGAACGGTCCGCGGCATGGTCTCCTGCGGATTCCACTCCTCGACATTCACTATGACCCAAACAGCAAGGCGCGCGCCCCCGGGCAAAGCGAGCGGTGTTCGGTCTTTGATCGCCGAGTAGGAGAGACGTTCGATCGGCAGCATGTTCACCTGGAATTTCCGTTTTGAATTTCCGGCCGAGCGAAAATGTACACCGTATCTCGGCACGACGCAATGTTCTAGCCAGGCTCTTCCGCGCACAGCCATTCCTGCAGCTTTGACAAAATCTCAAAAACGAATACGGCGGCTCTCTCCAACCCATTCCTTAAACATTTCCCCTGCGATTGTGAAGGTCGGGTTCCGCTCCGGAGAAGTCACTCCGCCTCGCGCTTGACGTGAGTGGAAGGCGGGGGTATCGTTTTGCGGCAAAGAAAAAATTGATATCGGAGATTCCGCGTAAGAATCCGAGTTCTCAATTTCCGAGGGGGAACGAGCATGCAGATACGAAAACACGTGTGGCTGTTGGCTGCGCTCTTCGCGGTATTGCCCGTCGCGGGGATTTTCCAGGCAGCGCACCCTCTGCACGCGGCCACGCCCAGTGCGCCTCAGGCCGACAAGCGAAAACCCGGCCTGTACATGACTTTTCAAACTGACAAGGGAAACATTGCGTGCAAGCTCTATGAAACTGAGGCGCCGGTCACCGTCCACACCATGGTCGGTTTGGCGATCGGAAAGCTCTCCTATGTGGACCCGCAAACGAAGCAGGCCACACGCAAGAAGTTTTTTGACGGCCTGACGTTTCACCGCGTGATCCCCGACTTCATGATTCAGGGCGGCGATCCCCTCGGCAACGGCACGGGACATCCGGAAGGCCCGGGTTTCCCGTACAAGAGCGAAATCGCGCCGTCGCTCAAGTTCGATACGCCGGGACGCCTGGCCATGGCCAACGCCGGGCCGAACACGAACGGCAGCCAGTTCTTCATTACCGAAGCGCCGCAGCCGGCTCTCAACGGTGGTTACACGATCTGGGGAGAGTGTGGCAACGTGGACGTCGTCAAGGCCATCGCGCGCGTCAAGCGCGACGGCAGCGACAGACCCGTCACACCTATACTTATCCAGCACGTGATCGTGGAGCGCGTCGGTCCCGCCCCAGCAGATGCCCCCGAAGCCATGCCCCCGGCGAACCCGCCGAACTAGATAAACTCGAAGATGGGCGGGTGGGAAAGCCGTTTAGCGCATGTGAAGTTCGGGTGCAGCGTCGTTGCGCCCTCTTCAAGGGGTGTGATGCCTGGCTAAGCGGAATTGAGGATTGCGTTCGCTTAAGAGCCCGCGGAAAAACTCAAATTTTTGTCATTCCGAGGCGCGCTGCGCGCCGAGGAATCTCTCTTTTCCTAGGTTTCAATCCAAGAGAGATTCCTCGCTTCGCTCGGAATGACAGAATAAATTAATTTTCCAGCAGCCTCTTAAGCCAACTGGAGCCTCTTGAGCTTGATCCGGTCGGCGCGAACCTGTGAAACGTCATAGTGCGCTTGCTGCGTGATCCAGCTTTCGGCGCTTCCCCCGAAGACCTTCGAAAGCCGCACGGCCATTTCGGGAGAAATGCCGCGCTTCCCATTCACGAGTTCAGACAAGGTAGTGCGAGTGACGCCCAGGGCGGCGGCCGCGTCCTTGATGGTCAAACCCAAAGGTTCAATGCACTGGCGCAGCACAAAACCTCCGGGGTGCGGTGGATTCTTCATCGGCATGGTTCAGCCTATTTTAGCAGGAAGACCTATTAAAGTTTCACATCCACCGGCGGCGTTCCATAAGTGTGAAACGACTCGATTGTCTTGAGTCCCCAGGCCTGGCCCTTCTTGCGTTCGTCCTCCGTCCACACGATGGGCCTCCAGTCAGGGGCCAAGATCAGGCGCGCGCCGGCGTTGGCGACTTCCACGCGGTTGCCGCCGGGTTCGTAGACGTACAGGAAAAACGTCTGCTGGACGGCGTGCTTGTGCGGGCCGGTTTCGATGTACACGCCGTTATCGAGGAAAATGTCGGCGGCGCGCAAAACATCTTCGCGGGAATCGACGGCGTAGGTGACGTGGTGGAATCGGCCTCGCGTGCCGGTATGGTCGCGCGTGTAGGCGAAATCATAACTCTTGTTGCTGACCGTCAACCACATGCCCGCTTCCGATCCGTCGTTCATCACGATTTGCTCGGTGAGGCGGCAGCCCAGATATTCCTGGAAGAAAATGCGGTTGGCCTTGATGTCGACGGCGAGACAGTTGAGGTGGTCGAGTCGGCGCACGTTGACGCCGCGAGCAGGGAAGCGCATGGCCTGGTTTTTCAGTGCGGGGCGCAGCTCGGGCGGCGCCTTGTACCATTCAGTCTCATAGTAAATCTCGACCAGGTGGCCGTCCGGATCGTGGAAGGCAAACGCCGGGCCGTGGCCGAGATCGCCATCCGTCCATCCGATGTCGTAGCCTGAGCCTTTCAGCGCGGCAACTCGGCGCTCGAGCGCCTGCGGGCTTCGCGCGCGAAACGCCATATGCTTCATCCCCGAAGTTTTTGACGCTGTCAGCTTCAGTGTGTGGTGCTCGTAGTCGTCCCAGCCGCGCAGATAGACGGAATCGCCCTTCCGCGCCGATTCCGTCATGCCCATTACGTCGACGAAAAATTTCAGGCTCTCGTCCGGCTTCGGCGTCAGCATTTCCATGTGGGCGAGATGCGCGAGGTCAAAGATCGGTTCAGTGGACATGGAACGTTCCCTTCAATCAGAAGCTACTTTATAAGTGGCACGCCTTCCAACCTCGAAAAGGCGTCAGGGGCTGAAGCCCATATTTTTCAGGCCCCTGAACGTCGCGGCTGAAGCCGCGACCCACAAAGACAATTCCCGCGATAGATTTTAGAAACCAACCCACAAATAAGTTTTGTGGGTCGCGGCTTCAGCCGCGACATCAACACACGAAGCGATAAAGGGCTTTAGCCCCTGGCGGCCTGTCAATGTTTTCCCCGAATTTTTGCGGCAGTCGGCTACTCCAACGGTTCGACTTTGGCAAGGATGCCGGCATGAACCAGAGGCACCCAAACCTGCGGCGCTGCTCCCGCATCAACAATCTTGATATCCCGCATTTCTCCGCCGAGAGTGGGCAGCATATATTCCCGCCATTCGCCTGTTTTGGGGTTGAGTCTGTGGACGTAATCCGTGCTCATGGCTCCCGACCAAACGTCTCCATTTTTGTCGCGCGCCGCCCGATAAATGCCGCTCCACGGAACTGGCGGACGCCATTCCTTGATCTCTTTCGTTTGCGGATCGAACATTCCCAATTGACCCGCCATCCACTCGCCGAACCAAAAGTTTCCGGCGGAATCGATAGAACCGCGACGAGGAGCGGCGGCCGGAGTCGGCGTGGGATAAAGATTCACTTGCCCGGTCGCGCGATCCAGAACAGCGATGGTGCTTCCCTCGATGTCGCAATAAATTGGATTCCCATTTTCCGAGATCGCGCTTCCGTACATTTTGTGCGTCTTTTCCGACGTGGCGAAGTTTTCATCGATGCCAAAGTAAAAAACGCGATTCGGGCCTTTGTATTGAATGCTGCCAGGGGGAAACGCGCTGAAGACTTTGACTTCCCCTGTCTTGGGATCGAGCTCGAACATCTTGCTGGTGTTGAAGCTGTTAAACCAGACCATCCCGTTCGGTCCGACATTTCCCTGCGTGCAGCTGGCATGATCGTCGTTGTATTCCGCAGGTGCGCTCCAGGTTTGAAACTTTTCAGTTTTGGCGTCGAACATCGTTACGGAGCACCCCTGGTAACCCCGCGGGAGCCACGGATTTCCCTGACGATCCAGTTCAATCGTCAAGCTATTGGAAGGCAGGCTCGGTTTGAGCTGAGGCAGCGTCCACTCCTTGAATTGACCCGTGCGCGGATCGAGCCTGCCGATGTTGGGGCTCTGAAAATCGTCGTACCAAACCAGCCCGTCGCGGTCGATGGCCAGGTCGTGCGGCGAACTTCCCTCGCGAGGTATTTCATACTCCGTGATAACAACCCGTGTGTCCGCTCCACGGGGCCTCGGAAAAGTTTTCAATTCATAGGGCCATGTGGTCTTGTCGCCGCTCAAATTGATGGAACTCAAATACTTCGCCAGCTCCGGGTCCGTCGGATATTCTTTGGGCGGATAGGCAGGGGGCATTGGGTGAGTGAAGGTGCTCCCCGCTTGCCATTGATTCTGCATCCGGTGCAGCGTGGAAAGCCAACCTTCTGCGTCGTAGGTGCTCTTTACCACTTTGTCCAGTGAGTGGCATTGGTCGCAATGAAACAAAGCTTTCTTCTCTCTTTCGTTTCCGGGAATGCTCATCATCCACTCTGCCCCGGTGAGCTGCGATGCAAGATCTTTCGTCTTCACGAGCTTGATATCCGCGCGCGCTGCTCCACCGAGCTTTATCTCCGCCGCGGTTTGTCCAGCAAGTTCGTAGCCGACGGCCCGAATCGTCAGAGCATATTTGCCTGGCTGAAGTTTCCCTGGCGGGAAGGCGAAACGGCCTTGATCGTCGCTGACCACCGTGACCGTCATGTTCGCTCCCTGGGGCCTGGCCGTAACGAGCACTCCTTCCATGCGCCCTTCAGCTTCGGACGTCACCACGCCAGTCAATCCCGCCCTAGGCTGATCCTTGGAGGACGCAGGTAAGACGCAGGCGAGAGCCGCCAGGACCAGCAATCTAGAACCCTTCATCGACATACAGCCCCCTTTGGAGCTAGCAGGATTTCGCCGTCAAAAAGAATTTTTCAAAATGAGCTTCTCTTTGTGGCAAAAGCGTACGCTGGCCGCTCTGACTGGTCAAGGTTATTAGCGAGGGCAAGGTTCTTCCTAAAGCGGTCTCAAAACAATGAGAGATGGCTGCGTGTTGAAGTTGAAAAGGATGTCGCTGTATGGATGGAAGGTTGGCGCGATGATCTTCCGGCTAGGATTTTCGCGCAGGCTCTTCCATTTCAGACGCAGCCTTTGCAATCGCGTCGGCAAGTTTCTGCCACGCAAAGGCCTCGCCTTTTGGAACGGCGAGCGCATGTTCCGCGATCAACTGCGCAAGCCAATCCTGGCGTCGCGCTGTTGCGAGCGATGTCAAAGGCTCCAGGCCCGCATCCGCCACGGCCTGGGCCGCTTCGCGCATCTCAGCCGCGCGCCTCTTTCCGTGTTCCGCTACGCGGCTGATCAAATAATCCGGCAACGCGCCGCTCCAACCCATGTCCGGGTAGGTCGCGGCAAGGGACTCGAGAACTTGCTCCTCAGCGCCATACCGTCGTGCCGTAAACATCGATTCCACCGTGATTGCTTCGAGACCCTTGATGATTATGCTGCGGCACATTTTGATCGCCGACGCCACGCCGATCCGATCGCTGATGGGCGTCACGTTCATCCCGATTGCCTGCAGCGCCTCGGCGGCGGTTGCTGCGTGCTCGCCTCCCAGCAGCATCGGAACTTTGAGCCGCTGCGGAGAGACCGCGGCCATCACGGCCGCTTCGACGAACGTGGCGGGCGATTCGTTCAGAGTGCGCGCGATTTCAAGCTTCGTGTCGGGCGAGACCGAGTTGATGTCCAGGTAGATTTGCCCGGCGCGAAGAAACGGCGCAGCGCTCACGGCCACCGCAGCTGCTGAAGAAGCCGTCACCGCGGAAATCACGAGGTCCGCGCCTTGAACTGCTGCCTCAAGACTATCGCATGCGCGGACATTCGCGCTCTTCGCCTTGGCCAGCATTGCCGAACGCGACGGTTCAGCATTCAGCAAAATATCGAAAGTGGAAACACCCAATCCCGCCGCCGCAAAGTCATGCCCGAAAATGCCGCCAACCTCTCCAAATCCTATGAGCGCAATTTGACGGATCGGATTTCTGTCCATAGCTACTCCGTGACTCCAATTCCCCTCATTCAGGCGCGATGCTATGCAATGAATGATGGTATCCCCGATGGACACGACTGTGAATACGATTGTTTTGCGGACAAGAAGTGGCTTTCCTAGTATCCAGAACGATGTGGTTAATCCCTTCCAGGACGACGATATTAGCGTCTCCGATCGGTCTGGCCCCTCTAACCCCTTTCCCTGCAACCCGGTTCTACCACCCCTGTACCATTGCAAACCCAGTACTCTAAGCGCACAATACTACCGGAGGGGGAACCATTCCCCCTTTATGGTGTCTAAATCAAGTGAAGCGCTTACCAGCCGTTGCTTTCCGGCTGAACAGGTTTCTGGTCGGGAGACCCAGTAAGCGGCTTTAAAGTCTGTTGCGTAAGGCACATGGCGTTTGGCGCGAGTCCTCCGCGACAACGCTTGGCGCACGCAGGCGAGAGAGGCGGTAAACGTGTCTGACTTGGCGCGCGTCCTTCCGTGGTCGCAGGACGAAGCCGAGCTCGTGACGGAGCTGCAGGGTGGTTCCGGCGCAGCGTTCGACTGGCTGGTGACGCACTACTCGGGTCCGGTCTACGGCCTCGTCGCCGGGATGGTCTCGGAATCCTGTGACGCCGCCGATATCACGCAAGACGTCTTTCTCAAGGCGTTTCGCGGGATTCGCGGCTTCCGGCACGGCAGTTCGCTGAAGACCTGGCTCTACCGGATCGCCATCCGCGAGGCGCTGAATCACCGGCGCTGGCTGTGGCGGCATCACCGGGAGCAGGATTCGATCGACATCGAGCCGGCCAGCGGCCACGCATCGCTCGAACTGGAAGATGCAGGCAGCACGCCGTTCGACCAGGCTGCGTCTCATGAAGTGCAGCAAGCTGTGCAGCAGGCCTTGCTCAAAGTACCCGAAGTTTTTCGTAGCGCCGTGATACTGAGGGACCTCGAAGGAATGTCCTACGAGGAAGTGGCCGAAGTCCTTACGGTAACGGTAGGCACGGTGAAATCGCGAATTTTGCGAGGGCGGCGAATGTTGCGGGAAATCCTGGATCCTTTGCTTCGGAATCCGCATGCCGCGCATGTACCGGCGCACGCGCCGCAAAAAAGAGAATCGGTTTTGCACTCCCCGTTATTTTCCGCGGCGGAGGAGGAACACAAAACCAGCCGGACCGACACAACCGGCTGGGCGCATCCGGGCAAGACGGGTGACGCCGAGGGAGGTGTCTAGTGAACTGCGAAAAAGTAAGACAATTATTGCCGGGCTATTTGGACGGAGCTGTGCTGACCGGCACGTGGTCTTCCGACACGCACGTCACCATCGGGCATCATTTGGAGAGCTGCGAGGATTGCCGCGATGAGTTGCGCGCCTATCAAGTCATGTCCTCGTTGATGTCCAGCGTGCAGCGTCCCATGCCACCGGCGGATCTTGCGTTGAAAATTCGCGTCGCGGCCGCGCAACGTCTTTCCGACCGCAACTGGCTGCACTATGTGCGTCGCGCGCGGACTCGCGCCGAGCTCGTCCTGAAGAACATCTTGGAACCTCTGGCCATTCCCGCGACAGGCGGTTTCACCGTCGCATTCGTCGTATTCGTCATGGTCTGCCAGTTGCTCGGCTTGGGCGTGCCGCTGCGCGCCGGGTCCAACGATTCTCCGACGAATTTGCTCCAGCCCGCGCGCCTGGAGGCCCTGGCTCCATTCCCGATCACCGGCCTGGAGGAATCCGGGCATGCCGGACCGCACGCGCTGCTCGTGGAAGCCACAGTAAACTCGCAAGGCGAGGCCGTGAGTTACAGAATTCTTGCGGGGCCCGATACCGACACGGTTCGCCGCCAGCTGGATCTGGTGCTCCTGTTTTCTCGCTTCCGGCCCGAGATGAGTTTTGGCCGCTTCACTTCCGGCGGGCGCGTGGTCCTCAGCTTTAGCGATATTTCCATCCGCGGCTAGCCGCGTCAAACCAAAACCCCCGCCCTTGAAAAGACATCAAGGACGGGGCACCCTAAATTCAGAATCTTAACCCCAGATTAACGTATGGGAATGGTATTATGCCCCCACCTGCGTTGAACCTTTTCCAAAGAAAGGGCGGGCCACCCGCCCTCTTGAGGTCGTCTCAGTGGTTCATGCCCTTGAGGCGTCGAAAGACGCATATCAGGCATGCATGGCGAATTAGATGAGAACAAGTGTAAAACGGCCTTTTACTATCTGGGAGTGGATAATTATATTGGGATGCGTTGTTGCGACAATTCTAATATTGCGGGTTGCGGACGTCGAGCGACAATGGGAGGTGGTCTCCGAATACACAGCAGGCGTTTTTGCGGTAGTTGTCATGGCCTTTCGATTCGCTTGGGGACGTTCCAAATTATGGCAATCACTTGGTGTCGCATTCTTCGTGCATCTGGTGGTTATTTGTATCACGATGAAAGAACTGCCAGCAGCCATAGGAATTTTATTTCACGGCATCACCCTTCCCATCGTGGGGATTGTAGAAAGCTTGCTGATCGGAAGTTTCTTGTGGAGAACTATCAGAAAAAGAATGACACGAAGCGATTCAGTCTAAGCGCTTTCAGGCATACTTATCAGTGGCTGGGTGCGTCAACTTTTGAGTTTTCGGGGCCGGGGTGGCCCGGGCTTTGAATGATTTTGAAGTGGGCTTGTCCTGTCCTTCACGTTTGAAGGGCGGCGCTCATGACCTGCATCTCCGGCGCGGTGATCTGTCCTCTACCCCCGAGCGGTGGATCATCCGACACTCGAATCTCCTAACTGCATAGCCTCCGAGTCAGGTAGCGGGAGTGTTCTTTTGAGCCGCTCGTTCCAATGTAGTACGCACGTACTATAGCCAGCCATCCCCTGCAAAGATGAAAATAGTCACATTCTGATGGTGCGCGCATATCCCTGTGCGCGCGACCGTTCATGATCGGGATGCCGTGACACTTACGATCAAAGACTCCCCTGGAATGAATAGCCCAAACAAGCCGGGTACGTCCTCGCAGGGCTCTGAAAACAAAGCCGGCCAGTCTCCTCGTTCCAATCCTGTTTGTCTGGAAGTTGGCGTCACCATTCGAAGTTTGCCGAACCAGGCGGGCGGCGTGACCCAGCCGATTCGGGAAGAGGGCAGGACCGTCATTGTGTTCGATAACGGGGCAGTCCTTCGCAGCACCAACAATATGCCGGTCGGACTAACGGTCATCCTCTCAAATCCGAATGGACGTGACGTGGTCTGCCGCGTCGTTGGCGGGCGCAACTTGCCCAGCGTGAAGGGATACGTCGAAGTCGAATTCATGGAACCCGTAAACGATTTCTGGAACATTCACCAGGAGAACAATCCTGCTACCACTGCGGTGCCGTCGGCTTCTTCTCCAACACCCAGGGAAGTCCATGCACCGCCGGCCCCGGCTCCATATCGCGCGACTAGTTTTTCGGAAACGCCGGCGAAGCCTACAAGCGTGTCTTTGGGGAGTGGTCCAACATTCGATGACATTCCCGGACTGGCTAGCATCTCTTCTTCCGCCACGACGCGCGAATCGAAAACCGAACCGGCAAGGCCCCCTTCGGAGAGGATGGCCAAGGACAATTCCGATTACAATCTTTCCGAGATCGCCAGCCCCACTTCTCTTGCAAACTGGAATTCGACGCCTGCGGAGCTTCCGGTGGAGAAGCACGCGATAGCGGCAATGAGGGATGCATTGTCGACTACGTCCACTGCCACGACGCGCGATTTCCTGAGCAAAGGCTTGATGGCCTATGAGCAACCCGGGTCTTCATCCGATTCTTCGAACGGACGCATGCCGCTCATCCTGGGTGCTGCCGCGTTGGTTCTGGCAGGCGTTGGCGCCGTAGTGTACTTCATGCACCAAGGACCCGCTCCTGTCCCAGTCGCAAAAAAAACCGCAGTGAGCCAGCCAACCGCGCCGCAACCTCTCGCGGCGCTTCCCGCGCCTGAACCTGTCGCACCACCGCAGGACGCCTCAGCGCAGGCGGCAACCCCGGCTCAGACCCCGGCACAGCCGGTCGCCGTCGAGCAGAGCCAGCCCGTGGCCGTTGCTGCGCCGGTTCCTGCCGTAGTCACGGGCCCGGCAACTACGGACGCACGGCCAGAGTCGCGGCCAGACCCACGAAATGCCCGGCGCCAGGAAAAAAGCCCAGTTGTCGCAAAGCAGCCGGACCTGCCGTCCTCACGCCGTCCTGTGATGCCGAACTTGAAGATCGGTTCTCCGAATGCGCCAAATAAAAATCTCGCTATGGGCGAGGGTGCCGCTCCTACAACCGAAATTGCTTCGAATGAAGCAGTGGGAAGCATGCCGCCCGCCGGCTTGCTGACCTCCTCCGGACGCACATCCAATCCGCCTGCGCCACCTCCTTCTGCTCTGGCGCCTCCCGCTCCGGCGCCTGTAGCCGCGCCCAAGATAGTGCAAGACGCGAAATTGATTTCTTCGGCGCGGGCCGTATACCCCGCGACCGCGAAACAAACGGGCGTTCAGGGAAGCGTCACGGTTGCCGCAAACGTCGATTCGACTGGAAAGGTCACCGGCGCGAGGGCGCTGAACGGGCCGATGCTTCTCCGGGAAGCGGCTGTTGACTCGGTGAAACAGTGGAAATATTCGCCCGCCCTGGTAGACGGAAAACCCGCCGCCTCTCTTGTGACTGTCAGTGTCGATTTCAAATTGAACTAGTCCGCGCGGAATTTTTTCTCCTTCTTCCGTTCCCCATTACAATACGAGCAGGACAACCTGGCCGCTGGAATAACCTTCCAACTATGGAAGGGTTTCTTGACTGGGTTGGCCGGGCCTTGTAAATTCTAGAGCTGACTGGATAACCGATTGCGGTTCATGATTAGCAATTATCGGTGTGCGTCGAGAGCGTGCCTCGGAGCTGTCTTGCTCCTGGTTGCGCCATCGCACGCGCGCGCGCAAACGCCGGCGCCCAAGGCCGCGTCCCCGTCCGCGCCGGACCAGGGCCACCGGACTGTTTCCGTTGATTCGAGCCCGCAGCTTTTTGCGGTGATGTGCGCGCTCGACGCAGCAGGATACGAGTCTGATCGGGGCGCCGCGGGCGAGACCGCGGGGCGCACTCAGCTGCGCCAGCGGATGCTGGCGCTTCAGGGACCTGCCGTGGCAGCGCTTCGCAAGTACTACGCGGAGCACGCGCTGGGCGATTCAGGCGCCACGTTCTCGCGGTTCGCTTCCTTCGCCCTTGTGGCCGGCCCGCCTCCGGATTTTAAGTTTGAGTTGCGTCGTGACGATTTGCCGCCGGAGGCGCTCAGCCTGGAAGGCTTCAACCCGATTCTGGCCAATTTTTACAGCGAGGCGAAGCTCGACGAACTCTGGAAATTTTATCAGCCGGACTACGAACGCGGCGTTGAGAGCTTACGCGCCCCCATTTCCAATCTCGTTTTCACCGTCACGAATTACCTTCGCGAAATCATACGGTCCAACAGCGGCCGGTCGTTTTCCGTTTATGTCGAACCTCTGGCCGGCGGCAAGACCATCTTCAAAACATTTGGCGACCAGTACGCGCTGGTAGTCCGGCCCAGCACCGATCCGCCGATGGACGACATTCGCCACGCCTTTCTGCATTTTCTCCTCGATCCGATCGCGATTCGCTACCGGGTCCAGGCTTCCAAGGCTTCGCCCCTTCTCGAGTACGCCGCGCACGCGCCGCTTCTCCCGGTGGATTTGCACGACGATTTTTCGGCCTTCTTTGACGAATGCCTGGTCCGCGCGGTGGAGCTTCGATTGCGCCGCCTTTCCCCGGCGGATTTGGCGTCGGCCATCGATCAGGCCGAAGGCAGCGGATACGTTCTCGTCCGCCCCATCTACGCTGGGCTTACCGGATTTGAAAAATCGGAACCGGCGATGGGGTATTATCTCCCGGACCTGATCAAGGGAATCGATGTGGAAGCGGAACAGCGCCGGTTGCGCGGCGTGAAATTTGCGGATGCGGCGCCGGCAGGGAATGCGCCGCCGGAAAACACGCAAGTGGCGGCCAAGCCGGCCGAATCGTCGAATCCGCTGGATGACGATCTAGCCGAAGGACAGCGGCAGATTTCAGCACGGAACGGCGCCGCGGCCGCTGCGTCCTTTGAACGAGTCCTCGCGTCGCATCCGGATGATGAGCGCGCCACCTATGGCCTTGCCGTGGCTTCCGCGCTTCAGGGCAAGCCGGACCAGGCGCGCGAATTATTTACGAAGGTGATCGCGGCCGCGCAGAATCCCCTCGCCGATCCGGGCGCGCACCCCGATCCCGCGAATCTTTCGTGGTCGCATATTTATCTCGGAAGAATGTACGATGTAGAGGGGAAGCGGGACTTGGCCGTGTTGGAGTATCGCGCGGCGCTGGCGGTTGCCGGAGCGCCGGATTCGGCGCGGACCGCCGCGCAACGCGGGATCGAGACGGGGTACCAGACGCCGTCGCGTGGTCGGCAGTCGGACGGTAAGTCGTAATTATATTTCTGCGCTTCCTGCCGCAGAGGGGTACGCGGCAAGGAGCGCAGGAGCAACATGCAATCCACTCGGAGCGTTCGATCAATCTCCGAGAATATTTTCGCGGAGGAGATTCCTATCATGAAGGCAAAGCATTTCAGGTGGTCGGTGGCATTGCTGGGGCTCACGGTCGCCATTTTCCTGCAAGCGGAGATATCCAGGGCTCAGTACGGTTCAGCGCCGGCGCCCGCTGCTGCGCCGGCTCAGAATGCGCCGGCGCCGAAAGAGTCGGGCAAGCAGCCGAAAGTCAATAAGGCGGAGGAAGCAGCATACAAAGGCGTTTTGGCGGCCCAGGGCGGCGATCCGGCCATGCAAATCCCGATCGGCGAGGATTTCATAACGAAATTTCCAATGAGCAGATATGTCGGCGGAGTATACGGCATGCTGACCACCGCCTATTACACCACTGGCAATACGGATAAGATGTTCGCCGCCGGCGCCAAGGCGCTCGAACTCGATCCCGACAACGTGGATGTGCTGGCCCTGCTGGCGATGGCCATCCCGCGGCGCGTGAAATCGAATACTCCGGACGGCCCGCAGCAGTTACAGAAAGCTGAGGTGTACGCGCACCACGCCATCGAACTGATTCCGAATCTGACGAAGCCGGAAACGGTCGACGAGGCCACTTTCGAGAAGGCCAAGAATGACAAGCTCGCTCTGTGTCACAGCGGTTTGGGCCTGCTCGCCATCGACCATAATAAATTCGACGATGCCCGGAACGAATTGACCCAGGCCGTGCAGCTGGCGACGAGCCCCGATCCGGTCGACTACTACTTGCTGGGCAATGCCGATGCGCAAGCCAGCTACATGAACGGCGCGATCGCCGCCTATGACAAATGCGCTGCGACCGGGCCGCTCACGACCCAGTGCAAGGCTCGCGAGGAAGCCATGAAGAAAGATGTGGCGTCGGGAACAAAGTTGAGCAGGGACTGAGCCGGAAAATATGGCGTTCACTGAGATCGCGGAGTTGGAGTCACTTCTCGGGCATCAATTTCGCGACCCTCGATGGCTTCACCAGGCGCTCATGCACAGCTCTCGCATCCCGGAACGCGCGGAGTGCGACCCTGCGGAGAGCAACGAGAAACTGGAATTTCTCGGAGATGCCGTCCTCGAGTTGATCGTGAGTGAAGAGTTGGTTCGGGAATTTCCGGATTGGAGCGAGGGCCAGCTCTCCAAGAGCCGCGCGCGCCTGGTCAACGCCACCGCGATTTCTCTCTCCGCCCAACGCCTCGGCGTAGGCAAGTACTTGCTTCTCGGCCGCGGCGAAGAGAAAACCGGCGGACGAACCAAGCCGGCGCTTCTGGCGGACGCGTACGAAGCCCTGATCGCGGCGATCTATCTGGATGGCGGGCTGGAGGCGGCCCGCGGATTCGTCCGGCGTTCTCTCGTGGAGGGAACGATCTCGGTCGAGGCCGAACGCCTGGGCCACACCGATCATAAGTCCGCGCTGCAGGAATTTCTGCAATCGCGGGGAATGACGCCGGGCGCTTATCATGTGATTGCGGAGACGGGTCCGGATCATCAGAAAACATTTCGCGTCGAGGTCCGGATCGGCGGGCAAGTGACCGCGATCGGATGCGGGAGAACGAAAAAAGAAGCGGAACAGTCCGCCGCGATAGCGGCGCTGATACAATTGGGAGTTGAGGAGAACTGAGGAACGAAGTGACGTCTGAAACCGCACAGGCCGTCGAAGCGCGCGAAGCCGCCACGGCGCAGCACGAGGGAACGCGTCCCGCCACGGTGCGCGAGTACATCGAATCGCTTCTGGTCACGGTGATCCTGGCGCTGTTCGGCACGACGTTCATCGTGCAGGCGTTCAAGATTCCTTCGCAATCCATGGAGCCGACGCTTCTGGTCGGCGATCACCTCCTCGTGAATAAATTTATTTTCGGCGGGCGCGGAACCTGGTACGACCATATTCTTCCGTATCGCGAAATTCGCCGCGGGGACATTATCGTCTTCAAATTTCCGTTTCAGGATCATCCGCATTACGTCAAGCGCGTGATTGGAATCCCCGGCGACCGCATCAAGATTGTAGATCAGCAGGTTTACGTCAACGGGAAGCGGATCAGCGAGCCCTACATCGTCCGCGATCCTGCCGCGCCGTACGACCCGTTCGGAGACAACTTCCCTCCGCATAGTCCGGAATATCTCCAGGCCAACATGCAGCCGGAATGGTCGGACGAAATTTTTCAGTACATTCACGAGGGCGAAATTGTGGTCCCTCCTGAAAAATATTTCGCCATGGGCGATAACCGCGACCATAGCTGGGACAGCCGCTTTTGGGGATTCGTGGATCGCGACGCCATCATGGGCCGTCCGGTGGTGATTTACTGGTCTGTGGTGGGCGATGAGAGCGCGGACCGGAACTTGAACTCCTGGCTCTTGAATCTCCTCGACACCGTCCTGCATTTGCCGTCGCGGACGCGGTGGTCGCGGATGCTGCATGAAGTTCACTGACGCAGCGCTTTTCTTCTTTCCCGCCTTTTGCAACAATTCCTGATTACGCCATGACCAAGCGAAAGTGGCTGCGTGCGGTTTTGATCGGCGGCGTGTTGCTCCTCGCCGCGAGTGCCGGATTTTCGCGCGCCTTGCGGGCCAGCGCCGCGCGCCGATACCTGATCGCGCACCTCACGGCGAGCTTTGGCCGCCCCGTCGACGTTTCCTGGTTCGATTTCAGTTTGCTCGATGGCGCCAGGATCGAAGCCCATTTCGTCAGCGTCTCGGACGATCCGCATTTCGGCAACGAATATTTCCTGCGCGCGGATACGCTCACTGCCGGTCTGCGCTGGTCGGCCCTGCTCGCCGGACGTTTTGAGTTTGGTTCCGTGTCGCTGTCGCGGCCAAGCCTGAATCTGGCGCGAGACGCCGAGGGCCACTGGAACATCGAGCGCTGGTTGCCGCCCGCTTCGCAGCTTGGGTCGCGTCCCGGCTTTGTGGGTCCGGTGGCCCCTTCGCCCGATGTGCGGGCGGCGCGCCCTGCCCGAATCGACGTGGACGGCGGGCGAATCAATTTCAAGCAGGGAGACAACAAGAGCCCCTTCGCGCTCGTCGATGTTTCCGGCCAAGTCGAGCAGAATGTGGTGGGCCGCTGGCAGCTTGACCTGGAAGCTCGCCCGATGCGCGCCGGTGTCGAGCTGCAAGATATCGGCACGCTCCGCTTGCGCGGTTCGATTGCCGGTACGACCGCGCGCCTTCAGCCGGCCGAACTCAATCTGACTTGGCGCGCCGCGTCAATGGCCGATGCGTTGCGTCTCATCCGGCAGGATGACTATGGGATGCGCGGCCAGCTTGCGGTCGATCTCAATGCGCGCATCGCTCCTTTGGACTCGTCTCCGATTCGCGGCGCGGATTCCGGCGGAGCGCAATGGTCCATGTCCGGAGTGGCGCGATTGACCGGAATGCACGGGTGGAGACTCCCCGAGCGTGACACGGATCCCGCGGCGAACCTTTCCGTGGAGATGAACTGGAGGCTCGGCGAGCGCCGCGCGGAAATTTGGAAGCTGCTTGTGGAATTGCCGGCGTCGCAACTCCACGGGGCCGGTGAATTGGAATGGGCGCACGGGCTTCAGCCTCAACTGCGCATCGAGTCCTCGACACTCGCGCTCGGCGATGTCCTCTCCTGGTATCGAGCCCTGCGGCCTGAAGTCGCGGAAGATCTGCGGGCGGATTGCGTCCTCGGCGTGGACGTAAAGCTTGGCGGATGGCCCATTCAAATTCAGCAGGGCGGCATCGCCAGCGTTGGCGGAACACTGACGGCCAAATCGTTGCCCGCGCCGCTACGGATCGGCGCCCTGAGAGCGAGCGTATCGCATGGAGGAATCGATTTTGCGCCGACGCAGTTTTCCTTTTCCTCCGCATCAGTGGTGGCGGGGAGTGACGCGACCCCGGCTGGCAGCGAGCCGCAGAATTCCTTTGTATTGCGCGGTTCCCTTTTTCCGCGGTCCGATGGCGTGTTTCGCTGGCCGCTGGATTGGAATTTTTCCATAGAAGGCGCAACCCCGCGCGTGCAGGATTGGCTGGCTCTAACCGCGGCGGTCGCGCAACCCATTAATTCGGACTGGACCGCTGCCGGCGGCCTTTCGGTCAGGATGCGCGGAGTTCATCTCTCGGTGTCGCCTCCGGCGCCGTGGATTGGGGCGATGGATTTTCTTGGCCTGACCTGGAGTCCCGCGTACGTCAATCAGCCAGTGCACTTGCCCAAGGCCCACGTTGAATTTGCGCCGCTGCAACGGACCATCACGCTATCCGCGGCGGAGGCGTTCGGCGCGGTCTGGCATGGCTCGATCGCCCGGAAATATTCGGACAAACAATGGACATTCGATCTGTCCGCGGATCATCTTGATGCGGCGGAAATGGACCGCTGGCTCGGCCCGCGCGCCAGACCCGGCTTCCTTGCGCGTTTCACCGGCTCGAATTCTGCTGTCTCCGCGGCTCCCCTTGCCGAAGGGGTCGTCACCCGGCTCGCGGCGCGCGGGCGTCTCCGCGCCGATTTGATTGACGTTCCGCCGATGCAGATCGAACAATTCGACGGCGAAGCGGAACTCGCCGGACGGACAATCCGGATTCGGAAGGCCCAGGCTGAATTTTTTGGTGGAAAGATTTCCGGCTCGTTCGACGCGCAGCTCTTGCCCGATCCCTCTTATGCGTTTCAGGGCCGCTTCGACCGTGTGGACCTTGCCCAGCTTGGTCGCGCCGTGCCTTTCTTGAACAGCCGGATCGGCGGAAACGTATCCGCCGCGCTCACCCTATCCGCTCATGGCATTGGCCGCCAGGATTTGATTGGATCGATGCAAGGGCAGGGAACGCTAGTGGGGCGAAATGCCGCGTTGAGCGGCCTCGATCTCGCCGGCGTCTTTCCGGGGGACAATCCGGACGCAGCGCCGGACACGTTCTCATCCGTTCAGGGAACGTACCGCATCCAAGACAAGGGGATCGATCTCGCAAATTTCGTGTTGGACAATTCGCGAGGGCGCCTCGAAGCGGACGGGCGAATCGAGTTCTCTCATGCCCTGAACATTCGAGTCCGCCCTTCGATTTTCCAGGCCGCGACGGCTCCCGCTTCCGCGTCGCCGCCAAGTTTTCTATTACGCGGGACGATCGAGACCCCGAAGCTAGTGGTTCCGCCTGCCGATCCAAAGCCAGCAGCACAGCCCACCTCTCGTCAAAGATAGTGCTACTGGTACAGCTCTGCCGTCGCCTCGCCGCCGCCGGCTCCTCCGTTTACTAGCACTGTTCCGCTATTCAACAGCGTTGCCGTATGCGATTCGCGGGTACTTCCCATACCACCGGTCGGGGAAAAGGTATCAGCGGTTGGATCATACACCTCGGCCGTAGCAAGCGTTCCATTCCCATTGTCGCCTCCCGTCACAACAACCGTACCGTCATTGAGTACAGTGGCCGTATGGAAGTCACGCGCGGTCGCCAAGCTGCCCTTAGTGGCTGTGAACATTTGAGTAGTTGGATCAAACAACTCCGCAGTGGCAGTGGCCGTCCCGGCATTGTCCAACATGCCTCCGGCAACAAGCACCTTCCCGTCTGCGAGCAAACTCGCGGTGTGCAACTGACGTGCGTTTGCTAGATGGCCGAGTGTCTGCGAAAAACTTCCCGTGGCTGGATCGTATAACTCGGACTCCGCAAGCACTCCCGGGGCCCCTCCGACCTGTCCGATCCCTGCGGCCACGAGCACTTTTCCGCTCGTCAGTAGCGTAGCCGTATGCCCGACGCGCGGCTCCAACATGCTGCCCGTCGCTTTGAAGGTTCCGGTGGACGGATCGAACAGTTCCGCTGTGGCGGGGCCCCAACCAATGATCAGCACCTTTCCGGTCTTGAGCAACGTAGCGGTGTGGCTTGCGTGCACGAATTGCATGCTCCCGGTCGTCGGGGAAAATTTTCCCGTGCTTGGATCGTAAAGCTCGGCCGACATGAGGGGATTACCATTAATGTCCAGGCCTCCCGTCACGAGCACTCGCTTGTCATTGCAGGGCGATGCAGATAAATCGCAGAGCAATGTGGCCGCGAAGTGGGCGCGTGCTGTTGCCATACTGCCGGTCAAGGAAAAGGTTCCGTTAGCGGGATCATAAAGCTCGGCCGTCGCGATGGGCATGCCGCTCCCATCTGTTCCTCCTGCCACGAGCACTTCTCCAGTGCTCAGCAACGTCGCGGTGTGCGCGATGCGCGGGCCTGCCATGCTGCCAGCGGTGGCCTTGAAACCATGCAAAAAAATCTGAATGCTGAAATCTTGCGGCGCTGAGTCTTGTTTGAACGAATCTTCCGCTATGAGCGTGAAGGTAGATGTTCCAGTCGCCGTTGGTGTACCCGAGAGCACCCCATCCGGATTGAGCATCGGGCCCAGAGGCGGCGTGCCAGCGCTAACTCTCCACATCAAAGGCGGAGCCGAGCTGGATGCCATGAAGGTGAAGCTATATGGGATATTCACCGCTCCGGAAGGCGGCGCAGGCGCGGAGCTGATGACTGGAGGCGCCGGGTCGTTAATAGTGATGGTGTAGCTCATGGGCGTCGTTACTTGTGGTGTGCCCGAATCCGTCACGGTCAGAGGAACGTTATAGCTGCCCGGTGATGTGGGAGTGCCAAATATCTCGCTGGTCTGGGAATTCACATTCAGTCCGGGGGGCAATCCCGGGGCGCTCCACACGTAGGGTTGCACTCCTCCGGTGGCTGCGAGTTGGAAACCATCCTGGACCGATCTTGGTGAAACACAGGGAAATGTAGGGTGACTGTGGCAGTTCGGAAGCCCCGTACATCTCGTACCCGAACTGCTGCATGGAACGCAGTGGTTAAAACTAAAACACTCGAAGGATTCGGTTTCACTCGGGCCGTAAGTCACGCCGAATGTCCCGCTCGGCGGGGCGGCTGAGGCGATAGCGAGCACGGCAGCAGCACTGACGATAATCGAACTCGAAGCTCCTGTAAGGGAAGGCTGGACCGTGTCCGTGGTAGTGATGGTTTGGGGGCCAGCGTTCTCAAAGGTGGCCGAAAAGTTTCCTGTACCGCTTGTAAGTGGTGAACTGACCGGCAGGTGCGCTTGGTTGTCGGTACTGGCAAATTGGACGGTCCCGGAATAGCCGGCGGACACGTTGTTAATAGCGTCCTGAGCGGTGACCGCAACGCCGAAGGACCTCCGAGTCGTTACAGAGCCAGGCGTAACAATGGCAAAGTGCGTGGGCGCATTGCTGACAACGTTAATCACAATTGGACCGCTACTAATCGAGGTGGTTATGCTGTCTGCCGCCGTGAGGGTTGTGTTGGTGACCATCTTCAGGGTCGCCGGAAAGCTTCCGACCCCGTTCGTTAACACTGAGTTAGCGGGCAGCACAGCTTGGCCGTCACTGCTCGAGAAGTGCACCAGACCGGAGTAGCCGGTCGCAATGTTGTTAAAGGCATCGGATGCGGTTACCGTGAAGAAGAATTGCAGCCCGGCCGAAGCGGCTGTTGGACCAGTTACGGAAAAGTGGGTCGCTGCTCCAGGACTGACGGTGATCGAGGTCGAGCTGCCCGAGAGCGAATTCGCATCGGTAGCCGTGATGGTTTGGGGCCCGGCGGTTTTCAGCGTGGCCGTGAATGTCCCCGTCACGTTCGTTAGCATCGATGCGGCCGGCAATACCGCCTGAGGATCAGTGCTTGTGAAATGCACGGTCCCCGCGTAACTCGTGGCTGTCTGACCCGAGTCGCCCACCGCAGTGACGCTAAAGCTGAAAGAGGTCCCGGCGGTTGGGACAGAAGCAGCCGTGACAGAAAAGTGAGTAGCTAAAACAGGCGGCGGAGGACTGCCTCCGCCACTGGCACAACCGCCGATGATGCACAAGCTGGATAGGAAGGCTAGGGATAGCAGACGTTTGTTCACGACACCTCCTCAAGTTCGCATACACTGCACTTGAGACGATTTACGTGGAATCCCCGAACAGGCCCAATTGTTCGCGCATCGTACGCCTTCCCTGGCCCCAACACAACTAATTTACTATTTGAGTAGACCCCAGTGAGATTGGCGAAGCTCCGACGGCTCGTTCTTCCAGTCTTCCGGAAAGAAGATGCAAATCCCCCAGTCCCGCGCCACGTTGCAACACCCGATCCCACGTCATACTATCGAATTGTGCGGACCATCTTTGCATTCATGAGCGATCGCCAGCTATTCACCCGGTACGCGGGCGCGATGTGCGCAATATTGCTGGGGACTTCGCTTGGTGCGCACGCTCAACCTAGCGTCCAAAAAAAATTGTCGCGCGCTCGGGACCAAAAGGGCATCGCGGTTTCTCCGCGCGTTTCTCTTTCTCCACGATTTGTTCCCGGCGAGACTTTTCGGTACGAAATGGAATTTGAGACGACCACCGATACATACCGCTCCGGGCTCGCGTCGGATCCGCAGGGCCCGTCCAGCCTCGTGGTCGTTTGGAACGCAAAGGTGCGTATCGAAGTGTTGCCCGCCGATGCCGGCACTCCCGGCGGAATCCGGCTGCGCACCACGTATGAGAAATCCACGGCCAGCGTCCGCAGCGATACGTTCGATCCGGCGGGGACCGAAACCAGCGAGCAATATCATAAGCTGGAAGGCAAAGAGGTCGAATTCACGCTCGATGCCAATGGAAAAGTGAAATACGTTGAGGGCCTCGAGGGAATTTCCGACTCCGAAAAAGCGGCGCAATCGGCGCGCGAATGGATCGCGCAACTCAGCGCCAGCGCTGGCGCGCCTCCCGGAGGCGTTTCGGTAGGGCAAGCGTGGTCCTCGGAAGAGCCGGCGAATACACTGCCCATCGCCGGCCTGGTCTGGCGCACCGATTCGCAATATCTGCGCAACGAGTCCTGCCACCCGCCGAATCCCGATGTCCCAACCACCCCGGGCGCCGCGGATTCCGCCGCAAATTCACAATCGCCAACTGACTGCGCCGTGATCCTTGCGAATTTGAATCTTGTCCGTTCAAAGGCAGTCCGCGATCCGACCCCCCCGGAATTTCGCAAGGATGGAGTGCAATCGGCAGGGAAGTGGAACGGTTCGGCGCAAAGTTTGCTGTACGTGTCGCTCGCCTCGGGCATGGTTGTAAGCGTGACGCAAACCGGAACGGAACAAATGGACGTGACGCTTACCTCCAACCACAACACTTCCATGCACTACGCCGGGACAATCTCGACGCGCTCGCAGGTTGCGCAAGTCGTGGACGATGCGCATGAGAAATAATTTGTCGAAGACTTCCCCCATGGCCACCTGCCGATAATCAGCGGGCCTGGTGCAGCATCTCTAGCCAAAAGTACTCCGACACATGGGACGATCGGAATCGTCATAGTCCGCGGCAGATTCGACAGTGGACGAGACATCTTCCGCGCCGGTTGAGCGGAGCAGAAATTTGGCTTTATTCACCCAATTTGTGCTATCGCAGTGCACGGATAAGAGAATGCCGCCTTTTTCGATCCGCCCTTGATACCTCGTGGCTTCGTATTCAGGCGTTCCGAGCCCAACTAGTGCTCCTGAGACCCCGCCCAGTGTTCCGCCAACTCCAATTCCTGCCAATGTCGCAATAATGGGTCCTGCTACGATCAATGGCCCGAGGGTAGGGAAAGAAAGCGCGCCAGTTCCTGCCAACCAGCCAAGCGCGCCTCCGATAATCGCTCCCGAGCCTGCGCCAGTGGCCGCGCCTTCCGGCATTTTCGTTGCCTTTTCTGTCGCAAGATCCTTAGTCCCGGGATTTTCCTGAAGCAGGACGGAAATATCCGTATCGCGGAACCCTTCTCCCTTCAAAACTCCGAACGCGTATTCAAAGCTTGCTCGATGTGGATAGATTCCAAAGACAGAAATATTTTTCTCAGCCATCACTAATCTCCTTTCGCGCGTGTCATTCCGGTATTCGCCCTTTCTAGTTTCCCCGCTTTAAGCGCGCGAGCGAAGAAGAGAGGCGGACTTGCGAGTCCGCCTCCTCCAGGGCACAATTTCTAAGACCTTAATCGGGGTGAAGCATTTTCCAATTTCGCGATCAAGCTGCTCGCGATGGAAGGCGCCCGCACCTCCGATTCCCTGACGATCTGCGCCGCAGTCACCGAGCGTCCGTAAAGGTTGCGGTTGCCCCGTTCATCCGGACGTAGTGTTGAGCCCTCGAGTGAGACGCCCACGAACACCCCTCGCGCTCGCGAATAACTCAGAATTTCGGAGCGCATATATGCGTCCGTGTCCGCAGTTGCGTCCCGGCCCACCGGGCCGGCGGCTATGGATGCGTCGCCGCCAAGCTTGACCTTGCTATGCAAGAGACTGTTCGCGCCGCGATCGTTCATGATGAGGAAGACGAAGTCTGTTGCTTCGCCACCAATCTGAAAACCGATGCTGCCGCCTTCTAACGCGTACATCGCCGGAGCGCCCCACGGGCCCGAGAAATCTTTTCCGGTGCGGCAGACCATTGTCCCGCGGCCGTAATCGCCTCCAAGAATAAACGCCGCTTTAAGGACCGACGGCATTACGACAACACAACGCGCCTTGTCGAGTAAGTCCCGCGGGATATTGTCCGGGACATTGAGAATCTCCGTCATGACTGCGCTCGAATTCGCAATGCGATCCTCTTCCTTCTTCGCCTCGTCATGGCCCCGTGCGAATGTGGCTGGACCGAATGCGAGAATCACGATCATCATCATTGCCCATCGCTTTAGGAGAATCATCACTAAGCCCTCCTCAAGTCGCTTTGATTTCCTTCTTCTTGTCCTTCCTGAACCGGAGATATTGTTTTTTCTCGCAGCTCAGTTGTTGCGCTACTAGGGTCTGAAATGGTGCAAGGCGTGCGCCAGGAAGGAAAATAATTGCTAAGTGGCAGCGGCTCAGCTGGATACGTCTTGAATAGCAGGCCAATTCAGAGGGGTACTAGCACTGGTAATTTTTTCGGCGGCAGGACTTTTTTGCGTAAGGGTATTTCTAAACGGAAAACCCCCGGGGAGTCGGCTCATGGGAATGCAGCCCGCCCTGGAAATCATGCGCTCCCATCGGTTCGTTGCCGTATGCGCTATAATAAATAGTTCTGCGCGGCCTCGTAGGCGCGCCGTGCTGTCCATAAGCGATGAACTTCAAACTCATGAGCGACTACGAGCCTCGCGGCGATCAGCCGGAGGCCATCGAGCAGCTTTCGCGCGGCATTGAGGCGGGCGAAAAGCATCAGGTCCTGCTCGGCGTGACGGGATCGGGAAAAACGTTCACCGCGGCCAAGGTGGTCGAGCGGGCGAACCGGCCCGTTCTCGTGCTCGCGCACAACAAGACGCTCGCCGCGCAGCTGTACAGTGAATTCAAGAGTTTCTTCCCGCAGAACGCGGTCGAATACTTCGTCAGCTACTACGATTTCTACCAGCCGGAAGCGTACCTTCCCGCTTCCGACACTTACATCGAAAAGGAATCCACGATCAACGACGAGCTGGACAAGCTGCGCATGAGCGCGACGCGTTCGCTGTTCGAGCGCCGCGACGTCATCGTGGTCGCCTCCGTCTCGTGCATCTACGGCATCGGCTCTCCCGAAGCGTATTACGGCATGCTGCTCATGGTCGAAAAGGGGCAAAGCACCAATCGCGAAGCGATGCTCCGGAAACTCGTGGAGATGCAGTACCAGCGCGCGGAAGATTTGCGCCGCGGCACGTTCCGCGTGCGCGGCGATCGCCTGGAAATTTATCCCCCGTACGAAGACAACGGCTACGCCATCGAGCTTTGGGGCGATCAAGTCGACGCCATCCGCCAGATCGATCCGCTCACTGGCGAAGTGCGCTCCGGCCAGAAGGATTTATCGAGGCTGACGGTCTATCCGAAATCGCACTACGTCATGCCGGCCGCGCAGCGAGAGCGCGCGATCAAGACGATCCTTGAAGAGCTCGACTGGTGGAAGCCCGAGCTCGAACGCCAGGGCAAGTACGCGGAGGCGCAACGTGTCTGGCAGCGCACCATGTTTGACATCGAGATGATGCGCACCATCGGCTATTGCCACGGCATCGAAAATTATTCGCGGCACATGTCCGGCCGCCTGCC
>JGI12269J14319_10001059_pt1 | contig 27288 bp, 27 predicted proteins | sample PeaSoiSIISIP2007_FD_14319 | JGI IMG/M metagenome (IMG submission 14319)
CCGCCGAGGCCACGCTCGGCGCGGCCCGCAGCCGGCTGCGTATTCTGGGGTATTCCGATGCCCAGATCGATGCGCTCGCCAGCGCCGAGCATTTCGAGCCGGCAACCAATATCGTGGCGCCGATACGCGGCATCGTGGTCGATCGCCAGATCGGACCCGGCCAATACGCGCAGTCCGGTGCCTCGACACCCGTGTTCACGATTGCCGATCTGTCAACCGTATGGCTGGTGGCGAATGTGCGCGAAGCCGATGCATCCCGCGTGCAGCGCGGGCAGACCGTGGAAGTGTACGTACTGGCCTATCCCGATAGGACCTTCTCTGCGCGCGTCGTGTACGTGGCCCCCACCATCGATTCCAACACGCACCGCTTGACGGTGCGTGCCGTCATCGACAATCCGGATGGCGCCCTGAAGCCGGAAATGTTCGCTAATTTTGTCATTCTGACCAGCGCGGCGGATCAATCGCCCGCCGTACCCGAAAGCGCGGTCATCTATGAGGGCGAGGCAGCGCATGTCTGGGTGGTGCTGCCGGACAACACCATTGCCATACGGCCGATACGCGTGGGACGCACCAACGATGGATTCGTGGAGGTGTTGGAGGGTCTCAAACCCGGCGATCAGGTGGTCATGAAGGGCAGTCTGTTCATCGACCGGGCTGCGACGGGCTGACCTTTGAACGCCATCGTGGGATTTGCGCTCCGCCAGCGCGTCCTGATCGTCATCCTGCTGCTGCTGATGCTCGCCGGAGGCATCGTCAGTTTCAAGCTGCTCAACATCGAAGCCTACCCGGACCCGGTACCGCCGCTGGTGGACATCGTGACGCAAAGCAGCGGGCAGTCAGCCGAGGAGATCGAACGCTACATCACGATTCCAATCGAGGTTCAGATGGCCGGCATTCCCAATGTCCAGGCCATCCGCACCATCTCGCTGTTCGGCCTTTCGGACGTCAAGATTCAATTCACCTACGATTTCACCTACGTGCAGGCTGAGCAGTGGGTGATTAACCGGCTGGCACAGCTGTCGGGCCTGCCAAACAACGCCCAACCGCAAATCTCTCCAACCAGTCCGATCGGCGAAATCTTCCGTTACCGCGTGGTCGGACCGCCGCACTATTCAGTCGCCGATCTAAAAACCATCGAGGACTGGATTCTGGAGAGGCGCTTCAAGGCCGTGCCTGGGGTCATCGACGTCACCGGCTGGGGCGGAAAGACCAAGACTTACGAAGTTACGGTAGATCAACGACGTCTGGTCGATTACACCCTGTCGATTGCGCAGATCCTGCAGGCGCTGTCCAACGCCAACATCAATGTCGGCGGCCAGACACTCAACATCGGTCCGCAGTCGGTCGTGGTGCGCGGCGTGGGCCTGATCAGCTCGATGGATGCGATCCGCCAGACGGTGATCTCGAGCAACAGCGGCGCGCCGGTCTATGTCCGCGACGTCGCGGATGTGCAGGTCGGGCATCTGCCGCGGCTCGGTATTGCCGGCAATGATGACGACGACGACATCGTACAGGGTATCGTGCTCATGCGTCGCGGTGCGCAGAGCATTCCGACTATCAAACGGGTCGAAGCCAAGGTCACCGAGATCAATGACTCCGGGGTGTTGCCGCCCGGAGTGCACATCGAGCGCATTTACGATCGCAGCGATCTGATCGCGATCACGACGCATACGGTTCTTCACAACATGATCCTCGGCATGCTGCTGATCTTCGTGCTGCAGTGGCTATTCCTCGGCAATCTGCGCAGTGCCGTGATCGTCGGCATGACGATTCCGTTTGCGTTGTCATTCGCGATCGGCCTCATGGTGATCCGCGGCGAGTCGGCCAACCTCCTGTCGGTCGGCGCCATAGATTTCGGCTTGGTCGTCGATGCGACAGTCATCATGGTCGAGAACATCTTCCGGCACCTGGCCGAGGCGGCTTCCGGGCAGCGCGGTGCCGGCGCCTCACGGCTCGACATCATGCGCGTACCGAGCGGGTTCAGCGGCCGTTATGCGGTCATTGCCCTGGCTGCGGCGGAAGTCAGCCGTTCGATCTTCTTCGCCGCGGCCATCATCATCGCCGGCTTCGTACCGCTGTTCACGCTGTCCGGCATCGAAGGCCACATCTTCGGCCCGATGGCCAAGACCTATGGCTACGCCATCGCGGGCGGCCTCATCGCAACCTTCACGATCGCGCCGGCACTGAGTGCGCTGCTGCTGCAGGGGAAGATCCGGGAAACCGAGACCGCTCTGATCCGCTGGCTGCGCAAGATATACGACCCCGTCGTGCAATTCGCGCTGACCAACCGCTATTTGACTCTCGGCGGCGGCGCGCTCGTGATCATCCTGGCACTGCTCAGCGTGCGCACGCTCGGATTGGAATTCCTGCCAAAGCTCGAGGAGGGTAACTTCTGGATTCGCGCCACACTTCCGACATCAATCTCAATCGAGGAAGGTAACGGCTACGTCAATCGTATGCGTCGGCTCATCCGTGCCTACCCCGAGGTCGAAACCGTCGTTTCGCAGCACGGGCGCCCCGACGATGGTACCGACGCCACGGGATTCTTCAATGCCGAATTTTTCGTGCCTCTGAAGCCCTTCGATGCCTGGCCTGGCGGTATGGACAAGGACAAGCTCACCGAGCAGATGACCGAGGCGCTGACCCAGCAATTTCCTGGCGTCGACTTCAACTTCTCGCAGTACATCGAAGACAACGTCGAGGAGGCTGCCTCCGGCGTCAAGGGGGAGAACTCCGTCAAGGTCTACGGCAACGATCTCGAGACCCTCGAGCACACGGCCAATCAGATTGCCAAAATCATGGCCGACGTGCCGGGCGTGACCGATCTGGCCGTACTGCGCTCGTTGGGTCAGCCCACCATCCGCATCGACGTCGATCGGACGCGCGCGGCGCGCTACGGTCTGGCACCCGGCGATGTCAATGCGGTCGTGCAGACCGCGATCGGCGGACAATCTCCAGGGGACCTGTACGAGCCCGGCAGTGACCGTCATTTTCCGATCATAGTTCGCCTGGCCGCACCGTACCGCCAAAGCCTCGATGCAATCAAACTCATACCCATCGCCGCGCAGAATCCGTCCGGCAACGGCACGATTCCGGTGACGCTCGCCGATCTGGCCGACATCAAGCTCGTCTCCGGCGCCTCGTTCATCTATCGGGAGCAGCAGGAGCGCTACGTACCCATCAAATTCAGCGTGCGCGGACGTGATCTGGGAACCACGGTACTGGACGCTCAGGAGCGCATCGCGCAGCAGATCAATCTGCCGGGCGGCTATCGGCTCGAATGGGTCGGCGAGTTCGGCAATCTGCAGGAGGCGCTGGGGCGCCTCGAGATCGTCGTGCCGATCGCGATACTGTTGATTTGCGTCCTGCTGTTCCTGAACTTCGGTCTGCTCAGCGATGTGCTGCTGGCTGCAAGCGTGATTCCGATGGCCCTGGTGGGCGGCATTTTCGCACTGTTCCTGACCGGCACAGCGTTCAGCGTGTCGGCGGCGATCGGGTTCGTGGCGCTGTTTGGCATCGCCGCGATGGACGGCATCCTGGTAATCTCCTATTACAATCTAAGTCTGGAGTACGGCGTCGAACGCCGCGAGGCTATTCGCGCGACCTGCCGTACGCAACTGCGCCCCGTAATGATGACCTGTATCGTTGCTTGCGTCGGATTGATCCCTGCGGCCATTTCGACCGGAATCGGCTCGCAGGTGCAACGCCCCTTGGCGCTGGTCGTGGTCGGCGGCATGCTGTTCGCGCCGGTGCTGATCCTGCTGGTATTGCCGGTGCTCATCGATACCTTCTCCAAGCGCACGCCCGTGCTCACCGACGAGTCGCGCGACATCGGCCCGGAGAGCGCGTGATGCCCCGAGTCACACCCCGCGCATGGGCGATCCTGGCCGGCGCAGCGCTGACCGGCTGCGCGGTGGGCCCAAATTTCCACCGCCCGGCCGCGCCCCAGACCGATCGCTATACCATGCAACCGCTGTCGGCGCCCGACTCCGCCACCGACGCCGCTGCGCAGAGCTTCGTGCGGGACCAGAACCCGCCCGCGGATTGGTGGAAGGCCTTTGGATCAAGCGAAGTCGATGCATTGGTGGCTCAGGCCCTGCACGCCAATCCCACGATGCAAGTCGCCGAAGCCACGTTGCGCCAGTCGCTGGAGAACGTCGCCGCGCAGCGAGGCGCCTACTTTCCCACCGTGCAGGCCGCCTTCAGCGCCAGCAAGAACCGCAATGCCGTGCAGGTGCTCGCGCCGACGCTGACCTCAGGCGTCGCCACCTTTGCGCTGTACACACCGCAACTCACGGTGTCTTACGTACCCGACCTCTTTGGCGGCAATCGACGACAGGTGGAATCGCTGCAGGCGCTGGCCGATGCGAACCGCTATGAGTACGACGCCGCCTACCTGACCCTGACCGCCAACGTCGTCAGCGCCGCAATCCAGGAAGCGGGCCTGCGCGCGCAGGTCGGAGCGACGCAGCAGGTGATCAGCTTGGAGCGCGAATCGCTGGCCGTCATGCGCAGGGAGCTCGAACTGGGTGCCATCGCGGAAGCCGACGTGCTGGCCCAGGATGCGGCCCTGGCACAGATCGAAGCCTCGCTGCCGCCGCTGCAGAAGAGCCTCGACCAGCAGCACAACATGCTTGCCGTGCTCACGGGGCAATTGCCCGGCGACGCACCGATCAGTCACGTCGAGCTCGATCAGCTGACCCTGCCGATGCAGATCCCGGTTGGGGTGCCCGCGCAACTGGTCGAGCGGCGACCGGATGTGCGCGCGGCCGAAGCGCAACTGCACGCCGCTACCGCGACCGTCGGCGTTGCCATTGCCAACATGCTGCCGCAGATCACGCTGAGCGGCGCGATCGGCAACGTGGCCACGGAAACCAGCGAGATCTTCTCGGGCATGAACGAGTTCTGGACCGTCGGGGCCTCCTTGAGCCAGACCTTGTTTGCGGGTGGCACTCTGTATCATCGCGAGCGCGCCGCACGGGCCGGAGTCGACATCGCCGGAGCGCAATATCGCCTGGCAGTGCTCACGGCATTTCAGAACGTCGCCGATGCGCTGCGCGCTCTCGCGGCGGATGGCGATGCAGTGCGCGCCGAGGAACGAGCCTATAGCGCCTCGATGGCGAGCCTCGCGATCACGCGCCAACAATTCGATCTGGGCGCAGTCAGCTACCTCGCGCTGTTGATTGCCCAGCAGACCTATCAGCAGGCGGTCATTGGCCGCGCGCAGGCGCTCATGAATCGCTACGTCGACTCGGCCGCGCTGTATCAGGCCCTCGGAGGCAACGCGCCACCGCCGCGACATTGATGCCCGGGGGTGCTCAGAAATCACTTTAAGTTAATGCGGCAGAGCCTTGCCATCAAATTAATCTATCCTTCATAGATCGGTTATGTGGATGTCATGGACTTTCGCCATGCTGTGTTCAGTCGCGGCAGCTCGAGGCAGTGCGAATGACCGGTACCTCCGGCTCCATCATCCACGTTCGCAGCGCCTTCATCTCAGACATACATCTCGGCTCGCGCGAATGCCGCGCCGATCTGGTGCTCGACTTCCTGCGCCACGTACAGATGGAACGGCTGTTCCTGGTCGGCGATATCGTCGACGTCTGGAGCCTGCGGCGCAGCTTCTACTGGCCGCAACTGCACAACGACGTGCTGCGCACGATACTCGGCAAGACCAAGCACGGAACTCGCGTGGTCTACGTGCCCGGCAATCACGATGAACAGCTGCGCGAGATCTGCGGCACGAGTTTCGGCAATCTCGAAGTTCATCGCGAGTACGTTCACACGACCTTGCGCGAGCTGAAGCTGCTGATAATGCACGGCGATGAATTCGACGCCGCCGTGCAATGCAGTCCCTGGCTCGCCGCGCTGGGATCGGGGCTGTACGACGTGACTCTGGGCGCGAACCGGATCGTCAACGCCTTGCGCCGCCGCTTTGGCTATCCCTACTGGTCGCTGGCCGGCTATCTCAAGCACCGCGTGGGCAATGCCATGAAGTACGTCCACGGCTTTGAGCAAGCTGCCGCGCAGGCAGCTCGCCGCCGCGGCGTGGACGGCATCGTCTGCGGTCATATCCACCGCCCGGAAATCGTCGAGCTCGACGGCACGCTCTACTGCAATGACGGCGATTGGGTCGACAGCTGCTCGGCGTTGATCGAAGATCGCAGCGGCGAGCTCGAGCTGTGGCACTGGAACGACGTCGGCAGCGCATTGCGGCCCATCGTTTCACCCAGGGCACTGGCGCGCGCCGCTTAAATCCCCTTAAAGCGCCTGGAACCGCAAGCGGCGTGCAGGCCTCTAATCGAATTCGGTCGCGAGCGAGGCGTCGTTGTGATGCACGAACATGCGCGCGATCTGGGTGGGCGTGATTCGGCCCAAAGACAGCGGGGGCGCTGGTTTCGAGGCTGCACCGCGCCTGTCCGCCGCAGAGCTCGCATAGAAAGAAGAGCTTATAGATAGAGTATGGGTGCGACCGGCGATGCCCCTGGCGTCGATAGTCATAGACGGCGGCGAGCTTGACCGCACGCGCCTCGAAGCCCGACTCCTCGCGTATTTCCCGTTCGACGCATTCCTTCGCCGATTGATCGACGTCGGCCCAGCCGCCCGGCAGCGTCCAGCCGCCGTCGCTGACCTCGCGCACCATGAGGATGCGACCATCGCGGAACACTGCCCCACGCACATCGACCTTGGGCGTCGGGTAGCCCAGATCCTGCTCGAACAGACCCGCAATGCGCTCGAGCGCAGTCCCGGAACCGTCGGCGAGCATGGCGGCGGCGATTGCGCGCACGCGACGGTACCGCTCCAGATCGTAGGCGTCGGTGCTGAAAGTCAGGCCGGTCTGCGCAATCGCCTGCAGTTCGCGCGCCCACAGTAACCACGCCGGCTCGTCCATCGAGTCCTCGGTAGAAATATCAGCCTCCCGGGTGCTGGCGGCTTGCGCGCAGGAGGCTGTACAGTGCCGCCCTCAGGGCGCGTTCAACCTTTGGAGTCTCCCATGAAGCAAACCGCATCGGCTATCTGGCATGGCGATCTCAAACACGGTTCTGGAGCACTGTCGACGCACAGCGGGGTGCTCAAGGAGACGCCGTACAGCTTTGCAACGCGTTTCGAAGGCGCCAAAGGCACTAATCCCGAAGAGCTGATTGCCGCGGCCCATGCCGGCTGTTTTACCATGGCGTTGTCGGCCAGCCTCGGCACCGCCGGCTTCAACCCAAAGCGTCTGGCGACTTCCGCCACGGTTTCGCTGGAGCTGGTGGCCGGCAACTGGAGCATCACCACCGTGCATCTGGAGAATGAGGCCTGGATTCCCGGCATTACCGCCGAGAAGTACGAGCAGATTGCCAGCGATGCCAAGGCGAATTGCCCGGTCTCCCGGCTGCTGCGCGCCGACATTTCGCTGCATGCCAAACTCATGGGCGCCGGCGGCTGAAGATTGCGCCGGGCGTTGCCTGGCAGTCTGCCGCCCAGGCAACGGCCCGGGCAAGGCGGTCAATGGCCGTGTCGACGGTGCCGGTGATGTCGATGATGGCCATGGTTTGCACCAATTTGCACCGAGATCGACGAGTCCCAGGCAGAGCCGCTATCGGTTGCAGTCGCATCGGCCGAAGCCATGATCGGTGCGCCGACAAGGGTTGCGGCCAGCAAGGCCAGAGCAGCCAGGTTGAGCTTCTTGGTCATCCTACATCCTTCAAGGTGGTGAATCGTATCCCGCAAGCAGGCAGCGCTAGTTTAGCGGCGCAGCTGCTGCGCGTGTGAGCAATACCAGTCGTAAGTCGTCGCCAGACCCTGCGCCAGTGCGATGTTCGGCCGCCAGCCCAGGGCCGTCAGCCGTGAGGTGTCGAGCAGCTTGCGCGGCGTGCCGTCGGGCTTGGACGCATCGAACTGCAGCGCTCCCTTGAAGCCGACCGTGGCAGCGATCAGCCGTGCGAGCTCGGCGATGCTGACATCTTCGCCCCACCCGACATTGATCGGGTCCTCGCTCGCGTAGTGCTGCATCAGATAGGCACAGGCATCGGCCAGATCGTCGACGTGCAGAAACTCCCGGCGAGGAGTGCCCGTGCCCCAGACCTCCACGGTCCTTGACCCCTGCTGCTTCGCTTCGTGGCATTTGCGCATCAGCGCCGGCAGCACGTGCGAGTGGCGCAGATCGAAATTATCCCCGGGTCCATACAGGTTGGTCGGCATGGCGCAGATCGCGTCGAACCCATATTCGCGCCGATAAGCCTGGCACATCTTGAGTCCGGCGATCTTTGCGATCGCATACCACTCGTTGGTGGATTCCAGCGGGCCGGTGAGTAGACACTCTTCGCGCATGGGCTGCGCCGCGTCCCGGGGATAGATGCAGCTCGAACCGAGGAACAGCAGTTTGTGCGCACCGTGCCGGTAGGCGGCATCTATGACGTTGGTCTGAATCAGCAGATTGTCGCGCAGGAACTGCGCTGGCTGGCTGCGGTTGGCCTCGATGCCGCCGACCTTCGCGGCGGCCAGAAACACATACCGGGGCCGCTGCTCGGCAAAGAATTGCTCGACCGCTGCAGCCGAGCGTAGATCGAGCTCGGCACGGGAGCGCAGCAACAGCTGTGCTGCCCCGGCGCAGCGCAGTCGGCGCACAATGGCCGAACCTACCAGACCGTTGTGTCCGGCGACAAAGATGGAAGTGTCGTACACCGACCGGTCATTCTCGAGATTGAAATACCTTGAAACCCTGGCGCATCATGAGCGCGTCGCGCTTGGCCAGCTCCAGATCCGCCGTTACCATCTCAGTCACCAGCCCCTGAAAGTCGATCTCTGGCTTCCAGCCAAGCTTCTCGCGGGCTTTGCTGGCATCTCCCAGCAGCGTCTCGACCTCAGTCGGCCGGAAATAGCGCGGGTCGATCCTGATGACGGTTCGGCCGCTCCTGACATCGATGCCGCGCTCCTCGATGCCGCGACCATGCCACTCCAAGCGCATACCCAGCACCGTCGCCGCGCGCTCCGCGAACTCGCGCACCGAGTGCTGCTCGCCCGTAGCGATAACGAAATCCTCGGCCTGCGGCTGCTGCAGCATGAGCCATTGGGCGCGCACATAGTCGCGTGCATGGCCCCAATCGCGCAGCGAGTCGAGATTGCCGAGAAACACGCACTCCTCCAGGTCCGCGTGCACGCGCGAGAGTCCGCGCGTGATCTTGCGCGTCACGAAGGTCTCACCGCGGACAGGAGATTCGTGATTGAACAGAATGCCGTTACAGGCATAGAGCCCATAGGCTTCGCGGTAGTTGACCGTGATCCAGTAGGCGTAGACCTTGGCTGCGCCATACGGCGAACGTGGATAGAACGGCGTCGTCTCCCGCTGCGGGACTTCCTGCACCTTGCCGAACATCTCCGAAGTCGAGGCCTGGTAGAAACGGCTCTTGTCGCCCAGTCCCAGAATGCGGATCGCCTCGAGCACACGCAGCGCGCCCAAGGCGTCGGAATTGGCGGTGTACTCGGGTGTCTCGAAGGACACCCCGACGTGGCTTTGAGCGGCGAGATTGTAGATCTCGTCAGGCTGAACCAACTGCACGATGCGGATCAGGTTGGTGGCATCGGTGAGATCACCGTAGTGCAGGTGCAATCGCACGCCGCGCTCGTGCGGATCCTGGTAGAGATGATCGATGCGATCGGTGTTGAACGAAGAGGCGCGGCGCTTGATGCCATGAACCTCATAGCCCTTGGCGAGCAGCAATTCCGCCAGGTAGGCACCGTCCTGGCCGGTGACGCCGGTAATCAAGGCTCGCTTCATGCATTGCGCCTGTTGAATATCAATCAATCACCCTAACGCGCTTTGGAGGCAGCCGCAATATCCATGCCGGCAGGCATGCAGCCATTGCGCGGCGCCCGCGCAGCGCCCGCGCGGGCTTGATCCCTCATCGCGTTACGGTGCCGGCAGCTATCCGGTCGGTCGCAGCACCGTAGCGTCGTGGATCGACGGCGGCTCTGCCGCATCGGCGGCCGGGCTCCTGGCCGGCGAATCCTGCTGCAGCACGATGACGGCTCGCAGGCCCGGTTTGTTGTCCTCGAACTGCAGCGAGCTGCCGTGCAGCCGCGCGACCGCAGCGACTAAGCTTAATCCGAGGCCGACACCGGGGGTGCCGCGGCTCGCATCGCCGCGATAGAAGCGCTCGATGGCTTTGGCCTTCTCCGCATCGGGAATCCCGGGACCGGTATCGGCTACGCTGACTCCGACTGAGTGTGCGGGGCCACGTCGCACTTCGACCGCGATACTGCCCCCCTCGGGCGTGTACTTGAGAGCATTGTCGATCAGGTTACCGAGCGCCTGCGCCAGCAGAACCGGATCACCGCGAATCGGTGCGGCACCATTGCTTGCCATCGTCAACGTACAATTCTTGAGCTCGGCAGCGGGCTGGTAGAACTCGACTGCGGCTGCGGCCACCTCGGCCATATCGAGCGCGACAAAGCCGGAGCGGCGCATGCCGCTGTCGATTTCGGCGAGCCGCAGCAATGCATTGAACAGACGAATTACCCGGTCCACGTCCGCCACCGCAGCCTCGAGTTCGCTAAAGGTCTGCTCCGGTGAAGGCTTCGTGAGCGACAGCTCTTCCAGTCGCGCCCGCAACTCCGCCAGCGGCGTGCGCAGATCATGTGCGATCGCGTTGGAAACGTTGCGCACGCCTTGGATCAATTGCTCGATTTGCTCGAGCATGCCGTTGATGGTCTGCGAGAGCGTATTGAGCTCGTCGCCGCTTCGATCGATGGCCAACCGGCGGCTTAAGTCGCCCTTGATGATCGCCGAAACGGTCTGCCGAATGCCATGGATGCGGCGCATGAGCGCGCGTCGTATGAGAATGCCGCCGATCGTGCCCAGGACCGACAGGATGCCGACGGCGCCGGCAAGCGCTCCCCAAAACCGGTGTTCCAGGGGCGTATAGCGCGCCAGATCGCGTCCGACCAGCAGGTTATAGCCACCCGGCAGAGCGACGTACACGAAGTCCGCGCTGGTCATGTGGCCGCCGATTTGGACTGGCAGTGTGTAGCTGCCGGAGTGCGGCGGCATCGTCGAGGGCCACGCACGCAGATTGCCCGCCAGGGGCGCGAGAGCGGCATCTGCCAGCAGTAGAAAGCGCTCGTTGGGAATGCGCATGCCGATGCGCGTATCGATGTAGCTCGTGAGCCCTGAAGCGCCGCCGCGCCGGAACACGTCCGTGAGAAGCTGCGCGTCGGCCTGCAGGATCTCGGTACGGCCTTCCTGAACGGTCACGCGCCAGGCATACCAAAGCGGCGTTGCGAACAGCGCCAAGGCGGCAAGTCCGAGGCTGATGTAGCCAACTGCCAGCGTGAGTGCGGATGAGCGCGCAAATGAGTACATGGATTCTCGATTAAACAGCAATCCGCTGCTCGCGCGCCAGTCGGGCCGACCGGCTCAATCGTGCGTCGTCATGGTATAGCCGGCGTTGCGCACGGTGCGCAGCAGCGGCCGCTCGAAGTCCGCGTCAATTTTCTGGCGCAGCTTGCTGATGTGCACATCGACGACGTTGGTCTGCGGGTCGAAGTGATAGTCCCAGACGTTCTCGAGCAGCATGGTGCGCGTCACGACCTGATCGGCGTGCCGCATCAGATATTCGAGCAGCTTGAACTCGCGTGGCTGCAGCACGATATTGCGATCGCCGCGCGTGACTTTCCGGGTCAGCAGATCCACGCGCAGGTCGCCCACCTCGAGCTTGGTTTGCGCGCCTTCGCCCTGGGCGCGCCGCGTCAGCGCATCGAGCCGCGCCAGCAGCTCGCCGAATGCAAATGGCTTGGTCAGGTAGTCGTCACCGCCGCTGCGCAAACCGCGAATGCGCTCATCGACATCGGACAGCGCGCTCAGGATCAATATCGGCGTGCGCTTGCCGGACTTGCGCAGCGCCTCGATGATCGCCAGTCCATCGATGTCCCCCGGCAGCATGCGATCCATGATGATGACGTCGTAGGGTTCGCTCGCCGCCAGAAACATGCCATCGCGGCCATTGGCCGCATGATCGGCCGTGTGACCCGACTCTCTGAGTCCCTTGACGACGAACTGCGTCACCCGCTCGTTGTCCTCGACCAGCAGTACTTTCACGACGCCCCCTTACGTCAGCCCCGGACCGCTCAGCTGCGAATCCGCAGTTGCCTGCACGGCTCCCGAGCCTACACGCGCTCGTTGNGCGCGGCGCTCGNCGCTGAATCGATCCAGAGTTAGATAAATGACCGCAGTGCTGAACAAAGTCAGGGCTTGACTGAGCAGCAAGCCCCCCACCATGGTGAATCCGAGCGNGCGCCGCAGCTCCGAACCGGTGCCCTGGCCCAGCATCCACGGCAATGCAGCCAGCAGCGCTGCCGCCCGGTTGATTGCCGCCACCGCATCGCCCAGGGCGGCGCCGGGAGCGAGGTTGAATGAAAGCGTGACCGCCGGGAATTGTCCTTGGTGATTGATCGACAGGAACGTCACGTGTTGCGTATCGTACTTCACGAAGCTCGACAGCGGCACCATCTGCCCAGTAGTCAGCGAATTGATGTAGCGCTCAAGATGACCGGCACGCCCAATGCCCACCACGCGGGGCGGGCTGTGTCTCGCGTTGGCACCCGCCGATCGTAGGCTCACGGCAATTAACCTGGGGTGTGCGAAATATTAAAGGATGTTAATGCACGTATCGGTTGGGGAAACAGCCGGCGAATGACGGTCATCAAGGGCCCTGAGCCGTGCGCTCGAGCTGCCGCAACCACCGCTCCAGACGAGCGACGTCCACGGCCCCCATTCCGCGCAGCATCCGCGCCTCGTGCTCGAGCGCCAACGGTACGATATCGTGGTAGACGCGCCCGCCCGTGCGAGTCAGTGCCAGGCGGTGCGAGCGCCCATCGGCACGGTTCGGCAGCCGCCGCAGCAGCCCCCGGCGCACCAGTGCCTGCGCCGCGCGCATGACCGTGACCTTATCCATGAGGGTGCGCCCGCACAGCGACTGCTGCGTGAGCGGACCCTCGTCGGCGAGTACTGCAATCAGGCGCCACTGCGCGATCTTGAGGCCGAAGCGATCCTCGTAGGCGCGGGCGATGCGCCGCGAGACGGCATTGGCCGCCACCGACAGCCGATACGGCAGATAATCCTGCAGCCGCAGTCGGCGCTTGCGGTTACTCGGCATCGGGCTGTGCCGCCGGAGCGGCGCGCGCAAAAGCCGGCAAACGCACGCAGGCCTCATGGATGCGCAACAGCGTCGGGAACGCATCGAGCGGGGGGGGGGGCGATCTGCGGCACGAGACAACAATCGGCCAGCGATGGCGACTCCCCGTGGCAATAGCTGCCGGTGTCCGCGCTGGCGGCGAGCGCTCGCTCGATGGATTCGAAACCCTGCTCTATCCAGTGCCGGCACCAGCGCTCGCGCTGCGTCTCGTCGAGCTCGAAGGCCGATTTCAGAAAGCGCAACACGCGCAGATTGTTCAGCGGATGGATATCGCAGGCGATGCTGAGCGAGAGCGCACGCACGCGCGCACGCCCAAGTGCATCGGCCGGCAGCAATGGCGGCGTCGGATGGGTCTCCTCGAGGTATTCCATGATCGCAAGCGACTGCGTGAGGATGGCCGGGCCGTCTTCGAGCACCGGCACGAGACGCGCCGGGTTGAGCTCGGCGAATCCGCTGTCCTGCTGCTCGCCGCGCAGCAGATGAACCGGTACCGCCGAGTACTCCAGCCCTTTCAGATTGAGCGCGATGCGTACGCGGTAGGCCGCGGAGCTGCGGAAATAGGTATGCAGACGCAGGCTTGCCATCAGACTCTCACCCCTGCGCTGGCAGTACCTGACCGCGCGCCTCGCCAAACCCGATGCGGGCGGCACCGTCGCGCCTGCAATAGCCGCGCAGGACTATGGCATCGCCATCCTCGAGAAAACGGCGCTGCTCACCGTTGGGCAACCGCAATGGCTCACGCCCGCCGCGCGTGAGCTCGAGCAGTGAACCCGCCTCCTCGGGCGTCGGTCCCGACTGCGTGCCGGTGCCCAACAGGTCGCCGGACTGCAGATTGCAGCCGTTGACAGTGTGGTGCGCCAACATCTGGGCGATGCTCCAATAGGCATGTCGAAAGCTGGTATGCGACAGGCGGCAGGCGCCATGGCCGGCCGCTCGCATGGCGGCCGTCTCGATCCAGACCTCGAGCTGGATATCGATAGCGCCGGCTGCGCGCACCGATGCATCGTCAAGGTAGGGCAGCGGTGGCGNTTCGTCNGCGCCGCGCGACCACGGCAGACGATACGGCTCGAGCGCCTCGAGCGTGACGATCCAAGGCGATATCGTGGTCGCGAAGTTCTTGCCGAGGAAGGGTCCGAGCGGCTGATATTCCCACGCCTGCAGGTCGCGCGCCGACCAATCGTTGAGCAGGCAGAGACCGAACACATGCGATTCGGCCTGCTCAACGCTGATGCGCGTGCCGAGGGGATTGCCCTGACCGACGAAGACGGCGAGTTCGAGCTCGTAGTCGAGGCGCTCGCAACGGCCCAGCGTCGGCTGCGCGGCCGAGGCAGACAGGCGCTGGCCAAACGGGCGCGTAAACTCCTGACCCGAGACCGCGATGGAGGAACAGCGGCCGTGATAGCCCACCGGCAGCCAGCGATAGTTCGGCAGCAGCGGCTGCTCCGGACGAAACAGTCTGCCAACCGCAGTGGCGTGATAGATCGAGCTGTAGAAGTCCGTATAGTCGCCGATGCGAGCGGGCACGGCCTGTTCGGCCTGCGCCTGCGGCAGCAGCGCCGGTTCGAGTGCCGCCCGCTGCGAAGAGCCCCGGCGCAATGCGCGTGACAACGCCAGGCGCAGCGCCGCGCAGCTGCGATTGCCCGNCGCCATGAGATCGTTTAGCGCGGGTCGCGCCGCCAGTAGCGCCGCTTCGCGCGCCGCTGCGTCNAAGACCCCGCGTTCGCAGGCTGCGCCCAGATCGACGATGCACTCGCCGATGGCCACGCCGCCACGAAATACTTCAGCGCTGCCGGCGCGGCGAAAAACGCCGAAGGGCAGATTCTGAATGGGAAAGTCGTGGCCCGGAGCGTTCGCGGACTCGACCCAACTGCGCAGCAGCGGATCATGCGTCTCGTTCATCGTCGCCGAGGATCAAAATTTTTCTTGAGTCCCTGCCAGCATTGCCAGTAATCGCGCTGCCGTTGCGGGGAATCGAGCGCCGCGCGCGTCGGCTGAATCACCCAGCGCGTCTCGAACATGAAGGCCATCGTATCCACGAGCTGCTCTGGCGTGCGGGTGTCGGCGCGACTCGCCTTTTCGAAGGTTGCGGCATCGGGACCGTGCGCGCTCATGCAATTGTGGAGGGAGGCGCCGCCCGGCAGAAAGCCATCGCTTTTGGCATCGTAGAGGCCTTGAATGAGTCCCATGAACTCGCTGGCGACGTTGCGGTGATACCAGGGTGGCCGGAAGGTATCCTGCATCGCCAGCCAACGCGGCGGGAAGATCACGAAATCGATGCTATCCACGCCGGCAGTCTCGGTGATGGACTGCAGCACCAGAAAAATCGACGGATCGGGATGGTCGTAGCTCACCGAACCGATGGTATTGAAGCGGCGCAGATCGTATTTGTAAGGCGCGTAATTTCCGCGCCAGGCGACCACGTCGAACGGCGAATGATCCAGCGGCGTCGACCAAAGACGGCCCATGAACTTCGCCACCAGCTCGCAGCCTTCATCGCGCTGCTCGTAGCGGGCGACGGGGACCAGAAAGTCACGTTCGCAGGCCAGACCATTGGAGCCGATCGGCCCCAGATCCGGCAAGCGCAGCGGCGAGCCGAAATTCTCGCAAACGTAACCGCGCGCACTGCCCTCGGGCAACTCGACGCTGAAGCGCACACCACGAGGTATCACCGCGATTTCGAGCGGCTCGACCTGCAGAATCCCAAGCTCCGTCACCAGCAGCAGCGCACCCGACTGCGGCACGATCAGCAGCTCACCGTCGGCATCATAGAGCGCGCGCTGTCGCATCGACTGATTAGCGGCGTACAGATGGATGGCACAGCCGCTTTGCAGCTGCGGACCGCCATTGCCGCCCATGGTCAGCAGCCCGTCGAGGAAATCGGTCGGCGCCGAAGGTATAGGCAGCGGGCTCCAGCGCATCTGATCCGGCGGCGTGGCCGTCCCGTCGAACTGGTTGCACAGGCCGCCGTGAGATGTCGGCTCGAACGGCCCATGGCCCGCGGCCGGTCGGATCCGGTACAGCCAGGAGCGGCGATTGGACTCGCGTGGTGCCGTGAAGGCGGTACCCGACAGTTGTTCCGCGTACAGTCCATACGGGCAGCGTTGCGGCGAGTTTTGCTGCGGCAACGCCCCCGAGAGCGCCTCGGTCGCAAAATGATTGCCGAATCCGCTCTGGTATAGCAGCGGCGCGCCAGCGCCGCGCTCGACCTGGCGGTCGCCGGCGCTCGCCCCGGGGCGATGAGCAGCTCCGGTCGTCATGGATTCGAAGAGCCTTCGCCGAGCGAGAGCACGCCGCGCCGAACCTGATCGAGCTCCAGAGACTCGAACAATGCCTTGAAATTGCCCTCGCCGAAGCCTTCATTGCCCTTGCGCTGAATGATTTCAAAGAAGCACGGCCCGACCACGTTCTGAGTGAATATCTGCAGCAGTAGACCCTCACCGCGCGTCGGCGCGCCATCGATCAGGATGCGCCGCTCGCGCAGACGCGCCAGGTCTTCGCCATGGCCGGGAACGCGGGCATCGACCTGCGCGTAATAGGTGTCCGGCGTATCCTGGAATTTCACGCCGCAAGCGCGCATGCGATCGACAGTCTTGAAAATATCGTCGGTGCCGAGCGCCACGTGCTGAATGCCCTCGCCCCTGTAATCGTGCAGGAATTCTTCGATCTGCGATCGGTCGTCCTGGCTCTCATTGAGCGGAATGCGGATCTTGCCGTCCGGGCTGGTCATGGCCTTGGAGATGAGACCCGTGGCCTTGCCTTCGATATCGAAGTAGCGGATCTGGCGGAAGTTGAACACGCGCTCATAGAAGTCCGCCCAGGTCTGCATATTGCCGCGGCGCACGTTGTGCGTGAGGTGATCGATATAGGTGAGTCCGGCGCTGCGCTCGCGCTCGCGCTCGGCCGCGGTCTCGATCGGCACGAAGTCGACGTCGTAGATCTCATGCGCGCCATAGCGGTCGACCAGATACAGGTATGAGCCGCCGATGCCTTCTATGGCCGGGATATTGAGCTCCATGGGGCCGACCGCGCCGCGCACCTCGCGCGCACCTCTTTCGACCGCACGCCGGAGCGCGTTGCCGGCATCGCGTACTCGAAACGCCATGGCGTTGATGGAAGGGCCGTGCTGGCCGCGGAAATCGGCGGCCTGTCCGCGCGGCTCCATGTTGAGGATGAAGTCGATGTCGCCCTGTTTGTAGCGCAGCACGTTCTTCGAGCGATGGCGCGCGACGGCCGTGAACCCCATGGCCTCGAACACCCTGGCCAGCGCCTGCGGATCCGGACTGGTGAATTCCACGAACTCAAAGCCATCTGTGCCGAGCGGGTTATCAAACAGATCCTGTGGCATCGATGCTCTCCTGCGCTGCCCCTGGCGGCTCGACCAGCCGGCATTGTACATTAGTTTCATTTGTTACTATATCGAACCGAGCCAGCAACGGTTTCAGGCATCGAGCGGCAAGCCGGCGTTTTTGACCACCGAGCGCAGTACGAAGCTCGAATCCACGCGCGCGACACCCGGCAGTTTGGTCAAAACCTTGCTGTGCAGGCGCTCGAAGTCCTCGGCGCTGCGCGCGACCACCCGTAGCACGTAGTCCGATTCGCCGGTCGTGAGATCGCATTCGGTCACCTCCGGGACGCTCGCGACTGCCTGCTCGAAGGCCCCGAGATCTCGATCGGTCTGTCCCTTGAGCGTGATGCGGATGATGAAGCTGACCGTAACGCCGATCTTGCCGGCACTGAGTATGGCGGTGTAGCGCTCGATGACACCGGCCTGTTCGAGCAGCCTGACGCGGCGAAGACAGGCCGATTCGGACAGCCCGACTCGCGTCGCAAGCGCCGCGTTGGAAAGCCTGGCATTGAGCTGCAGCTCGCGAAGAATGCGCTGATCATGGCGATCAAGTTGCATAAAATGTCAAAAATGACCTTTTGGATGCAATATTCTGCTAATAATAAGCCATATGTTCAGCATTTTTGCAAACGGCTGCGATGGCAACCTTGCGACAATTCAAAGATAGGGTGCGAATGACTGCGCCCCAGCCACGGGAGGGTCGGAAGCTATGCGTATCGGCGTCCCCACGGAGATCAAGGTGCACGAGTATCGCGTCGGGCTCATTCCCGCGGCGGTGCGCGAACTCGTGGCGCGCGGTCATGAAGTGGCCATACAGTCGGGCGCGGGCCGCGGCATCGGCTGCAGCGACGACGATTACCGCGCCGCAGGCGCGCGCATCGCCCCGGATGTAGAGGCGGTCTTCAAAGACTCGCAGCTCATCGTCAAGGTCAAGGAGCCGCAGCCCGTCGAATTCGCTCGGCTGCGTCGCGATCAGGTGTTATTTACCTTCCTGCATCTGGCCGCAGATCGGGCCCAGGCGGAGGCGCTGCTCAAGTCCCAGTGCGTGGCGATCGCCTATGAAACCGTGACCGCGGCGGATGGGTCGCTGCCGTTGCTGACTCCCATGAGTGAAGTCGCGGGCCGCATGTCGGTGCAGGTCGGTGCGCAGTACCTGCAGCAGGCCACGGGCGGACGCGGCGTGCTGCTCGGCGGGGTAGCGGGCGTTGCGCCCGCCAAGGTGGTCGTCATCGGCGCCGGCGTCGCCGGCAGTAATGCCCTGCAAATGGCGCACGGGCTGCGCGCCGACGTTACCGCGATCGATCGTTCAATTCCGCGCCTGCGCGAACTGGATGCGCAGTTCCGCGGCACAGTGCACACGCTGTATTCAACTTCAGACGCGATCGAGCGCGCGGTGGCCGATGCCGATCTGGTGGTTGGCGCCGTTTTACTACCGGGCGCGGCCGCGCCAAAGCTCGTGAGCGCCGCGATGATCAAGCGCATGCGTGCCGGCTCGGTCGTGGTCGATATCGCGATCGACCAGGGTGGCTGCTTCCAGACCAGTCGTCCCACGACGCACGCCGCGCCGACCTATACGGTCGACGGCGTGATTCACTACTGCGTGACCAACATGCCCGCAGCGGTGCCCCGCACTTCGACCTTCGCGCTCAACAATGCGACCCTGCCCTACGTCCGGGCTCTGGCCGATAAAGGCTGGGAGCGCGCCACGACCGAGGATCACGGACTCGCTGCCGGCCTTAACGTACTGCGCGGCAGGATCGTGCATCCCGCGGTTGCGCTAGAGCTGGGTTATCCAACCGCTGCTTGAGCGGCGGGCGCGGCGCGGGAGCCGTTCATGGCTCAATGCCACCCATGCACAGGTATTTGAGATCGAAGTATTCATTCATGCCGTAGCGCGAGCCCTCGCGTCCCAGGCCCGACTGCTTGACGCCGCCGAACGGCGCGACCACGGTGGAGATGAGACCCGAATTGATACCGACCATGCCGCACTCGAGCGCCTCCGCAACGCGCCACACTCGGCCGATGTCACGCGAATAAAAATAGGCAGCCAGGCCGAACTCGGTATCGTTCGCAATGCGAATGGCCTCGGCCTCATCCTTGAAGCGCAATAGCGGCGCGACCGGACCGAATATCTCCTCCTGCGCCAGCAGCATGCTGGACTTGACGTCGGTCAGCACGGTCGGCTCATAGAACGTGCCGCCGAGTGCGTGGCGCCGGCCGCCGATCATGGCGCGCGCACCCCCCGCGAGCGCCTCGCCGACCAGCTGTTCCACCTTGGCCAGCGCCGCGGCATCGATCAGTGGCCCCTGCTCGACGCCGGCCTCGAGCCCGTTGCCGACTTTCAGGCGCGAGACCGCGGCGGCCAGCTTGCTGGCAAATGCCTCATAGACCCCGTCCTGCACCAGCAGACGGTTGGCGCATACGCAGGTCTGGCCGGTATTGCGATACTTGGAGGTCATCGCCCCTTTGACCGCGGCGTCCAGATCCGCGTCCTCGAAGACGATGAAAGGCGCGTTGCCACCCAGCTCGAGCGACATGCGCTTGAGCGTCGGCGCGCACTGCGCCGCGAGGGTGCGTCCCACCTGCGTCGAGCCCGTGAAGGTCACCTTGCGTACCCGCGGGTTGGAGGTGATCTCGCCGCCGATCGCGCGCGCATCGCCGGTCACCACGCTCAATACGCCCGCGGGAACACCGGCACGCTCAGCGAGCTCCGCCATCGCCAACGCCGACAACGGCGTCTGCATGGCCGGCTTGACGATGATCGTACAACCGGCGGCCAGTGCCGGCGCCACTTTGCGGGTAATCATTGCCGCCGGAAAATTCCAGGGCGTGATCGCGGCGCAGACGCCGACAGGCTCGCGGGTCACGACGATGCGCGCATCCGGCCACGGCGAGGGTATGGTATCCCCATAGCTCCGGCGCGCCTCCTCGGCGAACCACTCGATGAACGATGCGGCATAGACAATCTCGCCGCGCGCCTCAGTCAACGGCTTGCCCTGCTCGCTCGTCATTAGCTGCGCGAGATCGTCCTGGTGCGTCATCATGAGTTCGTACCAGCGCCGCAGCACGCGCGCACGCACTTCGGCAGTCCGCGTGCGCCAATTGGCAAAGGCACGACTCGCCCCCTCGATCGCCCGGCGGGTTTCGGCCGCCGCGCCATCGGGTACCGTGCTTACGATCTCGCCCGAGGCGGGATTGCGCACCGCTCGCTTGGCGCCATTGTCGGCATTGACCCATTGGCCGTCGATGTAGCACTGGCTCTTGAGCAAGCCGCTGTCTTTGAGATTCATGCGTCTCTCCGCCCGAGCATAGCGCGCTGCTCGGGCCTACGGCCCGCTGGCCCGGTTGCGCACCAGCAGAATTGCCAGTCCCGACAGCAGCGCAAAGCAGCCTGCGATCAGTGCGGCGCCGGCGGCGCGATGCTCTTCGCCGAGTGCGATCAGAATCGAGAATGCGGCGAATCCGGCCGCGGCGCAGGCAAAAATGGCGGCAGTGAAGCTCAGCGCAAACATGGTCGCAGCCCTGCGCACCTCGTTGCGCTCGAACGCAATGAGATCCGAAGCACGACTCGCGATGATTGCTGCGACCAGCGAGCCCACGCGGCTGAGCAGCGTCAGCAATGGCGACAGACGGTCATGGGTCTCGTTGGTGTGTTCGCCCGCCATGGCAAGATCTCCTGCCGCATCCGTACTACTTGCGGCGCGCTAGCAGCACGCCTATGAGGACGCCCGCGGCCGCGACCACGGCGATGGCGGCCCAGGTGTTGTCCCGCACGTAGTCATCGGCCACTCGTGCGCCATGCTTCAGATCCCGAACGATGCGTGCTTCGATCGAGGCCAGGCGATCGTGCGCCTGATCCAGACCGTCACGCACCTCGCCGGCCGTCTCATCGGTACGCTCGCCGAGCGCGGCACGCGCCAGACGCACGACCTTCTCGAACTCGCCCCACAATTGCTGCAGCTCCTGCAGGAGCTGAGCGGTCTCGTCGCGCATGGCAACTCCGTCGCGATTGCCTCGCGATCATAGAGCAGATTAGCCTCAGAAGCTCCTGGTGATGCCGATCGTCAGGCCATGCGGCAGAATTTGCACCGCGAACGGTGTTTCGTGCATCGTGCTCCAGTAACCGACCGCCGAACCCAGTGCCCATCCGGCGATGACATCGGTCTGCCAGTGAGCCTGATTCTTCAGCCGCGCGAGCCCCGTATAGATCGGCAGCGCCTCGAGCGACCACAGCCACGGGTCGCTGCGCGCGTAGCGCACGATGAACGGTGTCACGAAGCTTGCCTGTATGGTGACTTCGCCGCTTGGAAAGCTGTCGCAGCAGCCTCCCTGAAACCATTTGCTCGGATTGTCGCCCTGATTGGGACGCTGGCGGCTGAACGCGAGCTTGAGGATCTCGGCGCCGATCGAGGAGATCGCCGTGGAATCAACGCTTTGCCAGAATGTCAGTCCGAGCGGGTTGTCCTTGCCGAAATATATGCCGCCGCCCAGCTCGGCAGCGATCGCCCCGTATTCGAGGACGTTCTGAACCTTCTGCGCCCAGATGCCGCCGGTATCGAGCGCCCATTCGTGGTCGATGCCGAGCGCACCGCCGGCGCGGACGCGATCGGTCGCAAGCGCGCATAGCACGCACCACAGCAGCAGCGCAGCGCGTTGCGCACGGCTGGATTTACTTTGCATCGCAAAGTCCAGGAGCCAGAATATTCACGCACGCGCCATGGTTCTTGCAGCCACCGGGTCCGCCTGTTCGTCGACCGCTGCTGCTGCATCTAATATCACCTGTTCCAGCACGGACACGTAGTCGAGATAACGCTTACGGCCCCGGGCAGTCATGCGACAGACGGTTCTGACCCGATTGTGCTCGAATCCCTTGGAGATCTCGACCAGTTTGGCGGCCTGAAGCACCCGCAGATGCCGGCTCAAATTGCCGTCCGTCAACGCACATAACTGCTTCAGCTCGGCGAATGGCAGACCCTTGGGATAGGCGATCAGAGAGCTCAACACGCCCAGACGCGCACGCTCGTGAATGACCCGATCGAGGCCATCGTAAGCGAAGCGGCGATCGCGAGGCAGCCGCGGCCTACGTTGACTCATCGACATTCCGGTAGTTGTCTTGAAGCACCGCCGCCACCAGCAGCTGCCCGACGCCGAACGGCACGCCCATCATCCAGGGCGACAGGGTGCGTTGGCCGCCACCGAGCGACAGACAGATAAAGCCGGCGACCAGATACCAGATTCCAACCGCATACATGGGTCGTGGCAGAAAGCGGCACGAGGCAAATACTCCGAGGCTGAATACGATCTGCCACAGACCGGGAAGCATCCAGAGACTTTGGGGCGCAAAGCGCAGCAGCACCACGCTCAATGCCAGTCCGGCGACGATTGCGGGCAAAAACTGCTCGACCGCGGAGTGCAACATGGGGCCCGCCAGACCGACATGCAACCGCCGCGCGCGCAGCACGGTCTCGATGCTGATGATGAGCAGTGACACGGCCGCAGTGGTGATCCATATCGCCAGATAGCCCGTGATATCGCGCTCAGGCTCCTTGAGCCAGCTGCTCTGCGCGCCAGCTGCCAGAAGCGCCAGCAGTCCCGTAGCCGCCAGCGTCGAGGGTCCATAGCCGCGAAATTCCGCGCCACGGGCTAAGTGTCCACGGATCGCGCTGATCTCCGACAAGGCCTTTTGCAGTTCCGACATTGCGAGCGGCTCGTTGCTTTGCGATCGAACCTACATCGTAACGCAACTGCCCGGCAAGCCATTGACCTCGGCGCTGCAGTCAGGCGCGTCGAGTGTCCGGATTGATGGCTACGATAGTGGTCTTCGACCGATGTTGCTAGAATGCTACAAATTTCGCGTATTTCAGCTTCATGCGCTCCTTGTCGTCATGTTGATAATTTCTGCTGTCTTTTTATTGCGACAATTGTCGCTGCAGAGCATTGACTTGCGACTCGAGCGCATTGCCAGACCGCATAGCGCGCACGGCAGCCGTACAATGCAATGATGATCACTGAGCACTATCACGTACTGGTCTGGATCGATCACCGCGAAGCCAGAGTGTTCCAATTCGATGCGAGCGAGGTGGAGCGCACGCGGATTCGCAGCGACCATGCGCACCAGCACATTCACCATAAGGCCAATGCACGTGGCAGCGGCCATGCGGGCGCGGATAAGGATTTTCTGCAGCGGGTCACCGCGGCGCTGAGCCATGCCGGCTCGATCCTGGTCACGGGTCCCGCCAGCGCCAAGGCCGAGTTGGTGGAACACATCCGGCAATCGCAGCCGCGCCTGGCCGAGCGCATTACCGGCGTGGAAACGCTTGATCATCCGAGCGATGGTGAATTGCTGGCGTTGGGCCGTTCTTTCTTCAAGGCCGACGACCGGATGCACCCACAAACGCATCGCTGAGCCCGTCCAGCGCGACCCCGCTCGGGGCGCACCGCGCCGCAATGATCGGGCCGCCGGCTCGCGCGCGCGTCGCGCCTCTATAGATACGGCGAGATCAGCCAGCAGAGGCTGTTTCGAATGCGGGCCAGCGGCTGCACATGCTGCAGATCTGCCGGGCTGAGTGCCGCCGCCCGGTCTCGAACCTCGCAGATGAACTCGCCCAGCTGCCGGCACAACCTCGAATCGAACACCTCGACCGCGATCTCGAAATTCAGACGCAGACTGCGGGTATCGAGATTGACCGAGCCGATGTGGGCATATTCGCCGTCGATGACGAACAGCTTGGCATGCGAGAACGGCGGCGGCGGCAGATGCACACCCACGCCGCGCTCCACCAGCGCCGGCAGCCAGTGCAGTGTCGCCCAGTCGATATAGCGCAGATTGCTATGTCGCGGTATCACCAGCGAGACCTCGACGCCGCGCAGCGCCGCCCCTTGCAGGGCCGCCACCAGCTCAGGGGGCGGGATGAAATAGGGCGTCATGATGAGTATTTGCCGTTGCGCCACGGCAATCGCGTTCAGAATGACCAGCAGCAGCTTGTCGACACTTTCATCCGGGCCGCCAGTGATCACACGGCATTGGGTCTGGTCGACAGGGATTGGCGGGGCCGTGACCGGAAGCTGCTCGCCACACGCGAACTTCCAATCGCTGGCGAACACATCGGCCAGCTGCGCGACGATGGGCCCGCGCAGGCAGAAGTGAATGTCCGTCATGCGTCGACCCATCGAACCGCCCACTTCCCGGCCGCCGAGATTCATGCCGCCCATGAATGCCTGCTGAGCGTCAATCACCAGCAACTTGCGGTGATTGCGGCAGTTCAATGACACGTTCGGCGGAATCAGGCGCGGCGGCAGGAAGCGCTCGGCACGAATGGCCGCGCGGCGAAGCTGCGGCACGACGTGCGGCCAGTCGTACCATTCACCAATACCGTCGACCAGCACGCGAACCCCGACACCGCGTCCGACGGCAGCATGCAGCGCCGCGACAAACCTTTGGCCCACGGCGTCGGTTTGAAATATGTAGGTCGCGAGCCAGATCGTCTGCCGCGCTTCGGCGATCGCACGCAGCATGAGCGGAAATGCCACCTCGCCGTTATGCAGCGGCTCGAGGCTGTTACCTGCCAGCAGCGGCAAGCGAGTCAGCGCGTAACCGACGCGGCTCAGAGCGGCCAGCGCGCTGTTGCCCCCATCGGCTGCACGACCATAGTTGCGCTCAACCTCGTTCGGCAGCGCTTGCGCCGAGTGCGTGACCACCCGGTTGATTCCGAATAGCCAATACAGCAGCGAGCCACCGAGCGGAAACAGCCAGCACATGGCGATCCAGCCGATCGCACTGCGCGGATCAGATTTGGTGAGCAGCGCATGCAGCGCCGCTGCCACGGCGCCGCCGATGTAGATGACTACAAAAAGGCTGCCCACGAGCGCGCTGAGAGACAGGTGACTCAAAGCAGCAATGCAACACCTCGCGGGCGTCATCTTAGCCCAAAGCCCCTGCGTGATCGCGGGTTGACCTGGTCACGCGGCGCTTTCAGACTCGCTGCCGGGCCCCTAGGAGATAGACGTGAGCGGCGCAAGTATCATGCTGGTCGGGGACATCGGTGGCACACACGCCCGGTTCGCCACCGTGAATGTCTCAGCCAGCACGCCGTGGCGTCTGGAGAACCGCCAGGACTTCGCGGTGGATTTTCCGACCTTCGAACAGGCGTTGCAGCGCTACATCGAGCGCACTGGCCTCGCAAGCGTACCGACGGCGGCCACTATCGCGGTGGCGGGACCCGTGACAGCGGGACAGGCGCGGCTGACCAATCGCGATTGGTTGATCTCGGAGCAGGCGCTGCAGCGCTTCGGCTGCCACGCAGCGCTGCTGATCAACGACTTCGTAGCTCTGGCCTTCGCAGTCGAAACGCTTGCGGCGGCGGATCTGCGCATGCTGGGTCCCACGCTCAAAGGCCTGAGCGATGAGCCCATCTCCATCGTCGGCCCGGGAACCGGTTTTGGCGTCTCGTGCCTGGCGCGCTATCGCGGTCGCATGGTGCCGATGGCCACCGAAGGCGGGCACGTGGGCTTCGCCCCGACCAATGAGCAGGAAATTGCCGTGCTGCGTCAGATGCTGCCGCGATACGGCAGGGTGTCGGTCGAGCGCATCCTCTCGGGGCCTGGACTCGAGGGTTTATATCAGGCGTTGGAGGAAGTCTCAGGACGACGGCCGGCGAGCCTGTCGGCCGCGCAGGTGGTCGCCAACGCCACGAACGGCGATGCCGGCTGCACCGCAGCGCTGACGATGTTCTGCTCGATCTTCGGATCGGTCGCAGGCGACGTGGCGCTCGTCCATGGCGCCCGCGGCGGGGTCTACATCGCCGGCGGCATCGCGCAGAAAATCGAAGGCTTCCTGGCGCAAAGCCCGTTTCGCAGCAGGTTCGAGGACAAAGGCAGGCTCTCGCATTACGTGAAACCCATTCCGACTGCGCTGATTGCCAACAACGATGCGGCACTGCTCGGCGCCGCGCACGCCGGTTTCACCTTAAACTAGACGTGCTCCGATGCGATTATTCGCCAACCAAGCAATCGGTCTGAGCGGCAACCGATCAACGTTGTCATAGTGCATCACGATTTTGCTGCATCTCTATGGACCGGCGTGCATTCTTGTGACAGCCTAGTCTGCGCGGTATCCAATCCGCTGGAGTGGCAGCCGGGACGGTCATGGAACACCGTTGGGGCGAGCGCATCAAGGTCGACATCCAGGTAGAGGTGTCAGTCCCGCCGTTGATCATCGGCACCGGCAGGGTCCTCGACGTGAGCATCAGCGGCGCCTGGATCAGCGGCAAATTCCATCTGCCGCCACTGGCGCGGGCATTCGTCGTGTTCGATTTTACCGTGGCCGGCAGGCATGAACCGGTGCCCATCGCCTGCTTCGTCGCGCGTGTCCGCCCGGAGGGCATCGGCGTCGAGTGGCGCGAACTGGCGCCGCAGATCGTCAGCGATCTGATCTTGTTTGCCATCGATACTCAAGTGACACGGCAGCACCCACAGCCGGCGGCGGCCCTCGAGCAACCGGAGCGTCAGGCGGCAACCGCCGTCCAGAGTCGAATCGGCTGAAGACCGCTCTGGTCCGGCGCCATGGCTAGATTCGCGCACGGTATGATCGGCCAGCGCCGCCGCCAAAGCCTCCGCGCGCGCGCGCAGCTCGCCCACCGCGGTCGCCTCTCAATGCGCGGCACGCAGCATGGGACCGACATAGAACAGTCGGGTTGCGGTGCGGCCATCGGCAGCGACCAACGCGCCCTGAGCACCGGTGCGCAGTCCGAGCCCCAGAGAATCGGGCCC
>JGI12269J14319_10001062_pt1 | contig 27198 bp, 29 predicted proteins | sample PeaSoiSIISIP2007_FD_14319 | JGI IMG/M metagenome (IMG submission 14319)
GCCGCCGCCCCCGCCGCCTCCACCGCCGCCGCCGCCCAAGGGCGCGCCGCCGCCGCCGCCGCCGATCGCGGCACCCAGACCGGCGCCGCCGCCGCCCATCGGCATCACCCCGCCGCACATCGCCCTGCCGCCCCCGGTCAAGGCGCCGCCGCCGCCGCCGCCGGTGCAACACGTCGTCCACGGCGCACACTACACACGCTCGCCGGACGCCGACGCGATGGCCCAGTGCTATCCGGACCGCGCCCAGCGGATGAACACTGAGGGCTCGTCGGCGATGCGGTGCTCGGTCACCGCCCAAGGGACCCTGACCGGCTGCTCGATCGAGAGCGAGAGCCCCGCGGGCTTCGGTTTCGGTGAAGCGACCACCAGCTGCCTCGCTCGGCTGTTCCGCGTCGCGCCGCAGGACCAGGACGGCGTGCCCGTCTCCGGCGGCACGATCTCTATCGGCGTCCGCTGGCAGCTGCCGAAAGACGAGTAGTCCTTTAGGGACCGCAGCTTGATCGGCGGCGGGGCGGCGCATAGAAGATGCCGCCTCGCGTCAGGCCGCCTTAGCTCAGTTGGTTAGAGCGCCAGATTGTGGCTCTGGAGGTCCCCCGTTCGATCCGGGGAGGCGGTACCACGCGGTGGGGGTCAAGGCGCCGATGGTGCAAAACTGGAAGGAGGTCGGGCCGCATCGCTACCGCGAGACCTTCGGCCGCTATTTCGAGGACTTCGGCCTCGGCGACACGTATGAGCACCGGCCTGGCAAGACGGTGCTCGAATCCGACAACCACCTTTTCACGCTGCTCACGCTCAACACCCACCCGCTGCATTTCGACCGCGAGTACGGCGCGGCGACCGAGTTCGGCCAGAACCTGGTCAACTCGACCTACACGCTGGCGCTCCTGATCGGCATGAGCGTCTCGGACCTGAGCCAGAAGACGATCGCCAACCTCGGCATGGACGAGGTGAAGTTCACCGCCCCAGTCTTCGCCGGCGACACCCTCTATGCGGAGAGCGAGGTGATCGCCAAGCGCGAGTCCGCGTCCAGGCCGGGGCAAGGGATCGTCGAGGTGCGCACCACGGGCAAGAACCAGCGCGGCGAAACCGTCTGCACTTTTCGCCGCTCGATGCTCATCCCGCTGCACGGCCACGCCGTCGAAGACCGGATCGGGACCTACTGACCATGCCAATCACCCTCGAACCTATCGGTTACGTGCGCGGCGGACGCGCCACGCCCACCGACGACGACTGGGGCCGTAGCCTTGCGCGCATCGAACTCGACGCAGGCGCCTTCACCCCCGACGCTCTGGCCGGGCTCGGCGATTTCTCCCATATCGAGGTGGTCTACTTCTTCGACCGCATCGACCCAGCCGAGGTCGAGACCGGCGCGCGGCGCCCCCGCGGGCGGGCGGACTGGCCGCTGGTCGGCATATTCGCCCAGCGCGGTCGCACCCGGCCGAACCGGCTAGGGGTCAGTGTCTGCCGTGTGCTGGGCGTCAACGGCCTGGCCATCGAGGTCGAGGGCCTCGACGCCATCGACGGCACGCCCGTGCTCGACATCAAGCCTGTGATCAAAGGATTCCTGCCGCGCGGCCTTCTGCGCGAGCCCAAATGGGCCGCCGAGATCATGCACGACTACTGGCGAGCGGAGTCCAAGGAATGAACGCGCCATCCGCCGAGCCGTCGATGGACGAGGCGATCCTGGAGTCGATCGGCCGCTGGCTCGACAAGAAGGTCGAACCGGTCGCAGCTGAGCTCGAGCACGACGACATCTATCCAGCCGCGCTCGTCGAGGACATGCGCGAGCTTGGGCTGTTCGGCGCGCTGATCGATCCCCAATGGGGCGGGCTTGGGCTCTCGGCGACGACCTACGCCCGCATCATCGCCCGCATCTCCGAGAGCTGGATGAGCCTGACCGGCGTCATCAACAGCCACCTGATGATGGCGCTGATCGTGCAGCGCTCGGGAACGAGCGCGCAGAAGGACTACTGGCTGCCGAAGTTCGCGAGCGGCGAGCTGCGTGGCGGTCTCGGGCTGACCGAGGTGGACGCCGGCACCGACCTGCAGGCCATCCGCACGACCGCGCGGCGCATCGGCGACCACTACGTGGTCAACGGCGGCAAAATGTGGATCACCAACTCGATCGAGGGTCATGTCCTGGCGCTCCTGGTGAAGACCGATCCGACGGCCGAGCCGCGCCATCGCGGCATGAGCGTTCTGATCACCCCGAAGATCGACGTCGAGACCGGCGCGCCGCTGCCGGGCGTGCAGCCGGGGCGCAAGCTGCCGAAACTGGGCTACCGCGGCGTCGACACCGGCGAGATCGCCTTTGTCGACTACGAGTGCCCAGCCGACCTCTGCCTGGTTGGCGGCGAGGAAGGGCAGGGATTCTATCAGGCCACCAGCGGCCTCGAGCTCGGGCGCATCAATGTCGCCGCCCGCGGCGTGGGCATGGCGCGCCGGGCCCTGCGCGAGAGCGTGCGCTACGCCCAGGAGCGCCGCACCATGGGCAAGGCGATCGCCGAGCACCAGGCGATCCAGCTCAAGCTCGGCGAGATGGCGACCAAGGTCCGCGCATCCGAGCTCCTCGTCGAGGACGCCGCCCGCGCCTACGACCAGGGCGGGCGCGTGGACATGGAAGCGGGCATGGCCAAGCTGTTCGCCTCCGAAACCGCCCTTGAGGCCGCGACCGAGGCCATGCGTATCCACGGCGGCGTCGGCTATTCGCTCGAGTATCCGATCGAGCGGCTCTACCGCGACGCGCCCCTGCTGTGCATCGGCGAGGGCACCAACGAGATGCAGCGCATCATCATCGCCCGCCAGTTGGTGGCGCGGAACCGCATCTGAGGTCGACGTCGGCGCACAATGCCGTGAACGCAAGGAACGCTGCCACCCGTGCGCTGTTATGGCCTCGCGGGTCTTTGCGGCTGGTCTGTGCGTGAGTTTTTCGATGTCTGACATTGTGATCAAATTGCCTATTGAATCTGACCGTGAAGCGGATCTCTTCTCAAATTACCTGAATAGCTTCATGCATCGTCGGGGGGAGGTCGCGGACGACCTACCGGAAGCCGAGGACGCGCCGTACCTGATCGTTCACTCCGATCCCTGTGGCGATCGCGAGGTCAAGGTGTTGACCTTCCAGAACCTTGGCGCCGCGCGCGCCTTCTCGGCCGGCTGGCGCCGCGCCCGAGACGCCAGCAACGGCGGGCTCGCTTGAATGTGGCGCGGCCGGCTTGACCGGCGCGACGCCTGGCCCTCCTGATCGCCGGTATGGTTGGGCTCGCCAGCGCTCGCGTGGTCGTCGCCGGCGCGGGCGCGCTCGGCGCCTCGATCGCACTTGTCCTGGCCCGCGCCGGCGGGAGTGTCGTCCTGGCCGATCCGGCGGCCGCCGGCGCGAACGCTTCCGGTGTAGCGGCGGGCATGCTGGCGCCGGCCTTCGAGGCCGGCCCGGAGCAGTACGCCATCCTCGCGCATGCGCGTGACGCCTGGCCGGCGTTCGCCGCGACCCTCGGGTCCGACCTCGGATTCCGCCGCTCAGGCGCGGTCTGGATCGACCTCCCAGGCGCCGAGCCTCGGCTCGGCACGCTCGCGCGGGCGCTCGCGGCCGCAGGCGTCGCGCACCAGCAATGGGATCGGAGCGCGCTGGATCGGGCCGCGCCGGGGCTCGCCGGTGTCTTGCACGAGGGCCTGTTCACGCCCGAGGACTGGCGCCTGGAGCCGCGCGCCGCGCTGGCCGCGCTCCGTGGCGCGGCGACCGATGCCGGCGTCGAGCTCGCGCCGCAGGGCGTCGCCGGCATCGCGCGCGGCCGAGTGGCGTTCGCGGACGGCGCAACGACGGGGGCGGATGCGCTTGTGTTGGCGACCGGCGCAGCGGGACGCCATCTGGCCCCGGAAACCCGCCTGCTTTCGCCGATAAAGGGCCACATCCTGCAGTATGCCGAGACTCGAACGGACGACGCGCGCCCCATGATCCGAACGGCCAGAGGCTATGCCACCCCCGCGCGCGACGGGTTGCGCGTTGGCGCGACGATGGAGCCCGGCGTCGCCGACAGCCGCGTCGATCCCAAGGCGGCGGCTCCGCTCGGCCAGCTCGCCGTCGATCTCTATCCGGCGCTCGATGGCGCGACCTTCCTCCTTCAGGCGGGCGTGCGGGCGGCGACGCCCGATGAATGGCCGCTGGTCGGTCCATCGAGCGAGCCCGGCGTCTGGCTCGCCGTCGGCGCGCGGCGCAACGGGTGGCTGCTGGCGCCGCTTGTCGCTCATATGACGGCGGCGTATCTCGCGGGCGGCGATCCTGGACCATACGCAAAAGCCTTCCATCCGAGCCGTTTCGCTGCGTCCTGACCAAGGGGGGATAAGTCTTGTCGAGCTTCTGGCTGAGCGACGAGCAGGAACAGATCCGCGAAGGCGTCGCCAAGGTGATGGGCGCCTACCGCGACGACTACTGGCTGAAGACCGACGACACCGGTGTGTTCCCCGAAGACTTTGTGCGCGACATGGCGGAGGGCGGCTGGCTGGGGGTGGCCATGCCCGAGAGCGTCGGCGGGGCGGGTCTGGGCCTCACCGAGGCGGCGATCGTCATGCAGACGGTGGCGCAGTCGGGCGCCGGCTTCTCGGGTGCGTCGGCCATCCACCTGAACATCTTCGGGCCGATGCCCCTCGTGAAATTCGGGACCGACGCGCAGCGGGAGACGCTGCTGCCGCGCATCATCTCCGGCGAGGACAAGATGTGCTTCGCCGTGACCGAGCCGAATTCAGGGCTCGACACCGCGAGCCTGGAGACACGCGCCGAGCGCACCAACGACGGCTACTTGATCAATGGGCGCAAGATCTGGACGACCAGCGCCCAGCGCGCCAACAAGATCCTGATCATCGCCCGCACGACCCCGAAGGATCGGGTCGCCAAGCCGCACCATGGCCTCAGCCTGTTCTACACCGACTTGAACCGCGACCACATCGACGCCAAACCGATCCCGAAGATGGGCCGCCGGGCGGTCGAGTGTAACACCCTATTCATCGACAACCTGCCGGTGCCGGCCGAGGATCTGGTCGGCGAAGAAGGCAGGGGGTTTGAGTACCTGCTGCACGGCCTGAACCCCGAGCGGGTGCTGTTCGCGGTCGAAGCCGTTGGCCTTGGCCGCGCGGCGCTGGCAAGGGCGGCGACCTACGCGAACGAGCGGGTCGTGTTCGGCCGCCCGATCGGCCAGAACCAGGGCGTCCAGCATCCGCTGGCCCGCTCATGGGCCGAGCTCGAGGCGGCCAACCTCTTGGCGATGAAGGCCGCGGCCCTCTACGACGCCGGCAAGGACTGTGGCGCCGAGGCAAACGCGGCGAAATACCTCGGCGCCGAGGCCGGCTTCCGCGCCTGCGAGAACGCCGTCCTCGCCCACGGCGGCATGGGCTACGCCAAGGAGTTCTACGTCGAGCGCTACTTCCGCGAGGCGATGATCGCGCGCATCGCCCCGGTCAGCCGCGAGATGATCCTGAACTTCATCGCCGAGCGGGTGCTGCACCTGCCGAAGAGCTACTAGAGGCGAGACAAGCCGGGCGAACCGCCGTATGTTAGTAGCGAGTGCTACTATGGTGATCCGCCATGGCCAAAGCCGTCCGCCCTGCCGCGCCCCCCCGCGCTCCCGCCGCGTTGCACGCGGCGCCCGACGACCAATCGCCGGAACAGGCGCTGGGCGCGCTCGGCTACACCGATACCGAGGCTGCGGTCTACTGCGAGCTGCTGCGCGCGGCGCCGTCGACCGGCTATCGGCTTGCCCACGCGATCGGCAAGGCGCCGGCGAACGTCTACCAGGCGCTGGCGGCGCTCAGCCAGAAGGGGGCCGTGCTGGTCGAGGACCGCGAGGCCCGGTCTTATCGCGCCACCCCGCCGGAAGAGCTGCTGGCGATGCTGCAGCAAAGCTTCGAGGGCAAATCGGCCGAGGCGCGCGCGGCGCTTGAGAGCCTCTACGCGCCAGTCGCCGATGACCGCCTCTACCAACTTGCCACGGTGCGCCAGGTCTACGGGCGCGCCGAAGCCATGATCGAGCGTGCGGCCGAAGTGCTGCTGTTTGATCTCTTTCCGACGCCCTTCGCGCGGCTACGGCCCTATCTCGAGCGCGCGGTGGCGCGCGGCGTGCGGGTGGCAGGCGTGGTCTACGAGGACGTCCTCGACTGCGGGTTCGTCACGGCCGTCTCTCCCGGCGGCGCGCCGGTCGCCGAAAGGTGGCCTGGCTTGCAGCTGGGTCTGGTCGTCGACGCGCGAGAGCATCTGAAAGCCCTGCTCAGCCGCGACGAGGCGCAGGTCAGACACGGCGTCTGGAGCGACTCGTCCTATCTCGCTTGCCTCGAGCATAACGGCTTGGCCTGCGAGATCTGGGTTTCGCTCGCACCCTCGGCGACAGCGACTGGGACGTTCAGCCTGTTCGCCATCTACCCGCCGGGCCTTCGGGACCTCCTTGGTCCCAGGACGCCGGAGGTCACGGCAGGAGGGCCATCGTGAGCCGCATCCTCGTGCTCGCGCCGATCCTCGCGCTCGTGGCCATTGCCGCTCTGGCCGCGTTGCTGCTCGCGCCCGCCGCGTTTGCCCTGACGTTCGCCGGCGGCGGCTAGCCCGCGTCGCTCAAGCGAAACGCGATCGAGATCCGCGTCTGGCCGCCGTCGACGGGCTCGCCGTCGATCATGCGCGGCGTCATGCGGAAAAAGGCCGAGAGCTTCAGCGCCGCGTCGCCGAATCCGGCACTCGGCGGTGTTTCCTCGACCACGCGGCAGTCGGTCAGCTTGCCCGACGCGACGACCCCGCAGAGCAGCGAGACCTGGCCGGTGATGCCGAGGTCGACCTCGCGCTGGGGGTAAAACTTGCTCATCTCGGCCGCGGTCGGCTGGCTGAGCCACTTGGGGTCGATGATCAGGCGCGTCGGCGTCGGCGGCGTGAACTGCGTGAGGCCCTCAAGTTCGCCAACGCCCCGTCGTCACCACGGTTGGCGTCGGCTTGAGCGTGTTGATCGTAGCAGGCGGCTGAAGCGGCGAGAGCGCGGTGTTGTGGACCGCGACGGCCTGTCGCGGCGGCTCGGTCGTCGCGTGCGTTGGCCGCGGCGGCGGCAGCTGGACCAGACTCATCGTTGTCGCCTGATCGGCCGAGGCAGGGGGCAGCTCCGCTCCCATCCGCTCGAGGGTGAGATAGGTGACGAGCCCCAGGTGGAACGCGACTGACACGCCGATCGCGATCGCCAGCGCCTTCGAAGGCGGCCGATTGGCTGTCCCGCCATCGAGGGCGTGGATCAGGGCGTATTCACTGGGACTGTTGCGCAGCGCCATCATGATGGCGGAACCTCCCAAGGTTATGTTGACGCTACGTCAACCTGTCGCGAGGCCTTGTAAAGGGCTTCGCCCTGGGTGATACGCGATCAGCCGCAATTCGGGGTGAAAAGCGCGCGGAAGGATCGCGCCGATGCGCTGGAAAAGGCAGGGCTTAACCCGCGCTTAACCATAAATCTTCACGTCTTGGTCATGGACGTGGACTCGATCAGGAGCGTCGTCGAGGGGGCGATCCAGCGCGCCTCGGCGGTCACGGGGGTCGACTTCACCTTCCTCCTGGGCACGGCCAGGCGCGAAAGCGCCTTCAATCCGACGGCGCATGCGCGCACCTCGTCGGCCGCCGGCCTCTTCCAGTTCCTCGACCAGACCTGGCTCTCCACGCTCAAACAGCACGGCGCGAAGTATGGCTACGCGCGCTACGCCGCGTTGATCCAGCAGGCGCCGGACGGTCGCTACTTCGTCGAGGGGGCTGAGGCCCGCAAGGCGGTGATGGACCTCAAGCTCGATCCGCACGCCGCCGCGTTGATGGCCGGCGAGCTGGCGTCAGACCATGCGTCCTATCTGCGCGGCCGGATGGGTCGCGACCCGACGCCGGGCGAGCTCTACGCGGCGCACGTGCTGGGGCCGAAAGGGTCGGCCACGCTGATCGACACCGTGCGCTCAAACCCGTCAGCCACGGCCGCGCCTCTGTTTCCGGAAGCCGCGGCCGCCAACCGCGGGCTGTTCTATCGGGACGGTCGAGCGGTGTCGGTGGGCGAGCTCTATGCCGATCTGACCCGCGACCCCACGGCGGGCCCCGTCGTCGCCACCGTTGCGAGTGCGCGCGTCGCGCGCCCAGCCGCCGCCGTCGAGAGTTTCACGCAGTACGCCACTGCCCGGCGGATCGATCGCGAAGCGCAGGAGCAGGCCCTGATCGACCTGGTGCTGCGCGGGCCGGAACAGAGCGACGATAGCCGCACCTCGCTGGCGCAATCGATGTTCTCAGACGAGATGCTCCGTGCCCTGACCACCGCTCGCGGCGAGCGGTGATCCATTCAGAGCCTTCGCCTCCGCCCGCGCGGAGTCGACGAACGGTCCTCTAGGCCGCGAGGGTGTTGGCGGCGGCTTTGGCGCGGGCGATCTCGGCCAGCGCGCGGGCGACGCTGGAGACCGTCAGCGGCTTGCGCAACACTTGGTCCGCGCCGGCGTCGAGCACCGCGCGCGCCTCCTCGCCGTCCCCCTCGATGACGGCCATGATCGGCGTCTGCCCGGCCGGACCGCTCAGGGCCCGGATCGCGCGGGCGGCTTCGGCGCCGTCCATCTGCGGCATGCGCCCGACCATCATGATCAGGTCGACCTCGCAGATCTGCACCAGGTCGTAAGCGCGCCGCCCGTCGCGGGCGTGCAGCACGTGGTGGCCCAGTTTTTCCAGGACGCCGCGCAGTCGCGCCGCCCCCAGGGTGTCCTCGTCTGCGACCAGCACCTTCAGCGCCGGCGAGCGTGGCAGGGCGTGCACTTCGCCCGAGGGCTCCTCGCCCCGGACCGCCGTGGCCTTCACGTCGTAGGGCAGGTCGAGCCTGAAGCAGCTGCCGACACCGGCCGCGCTTTCGGCGGTGATCTGGCCGCCCATGAGGCCGGCCAACTCCTTGGCCAGCGACAGCCCGAGCCCGGCGCCCGAGACGCCGGTGCAAGTCCGCTCGATGCGGCGGAAGGGCTCGAATGCGCGGTTCAGTTCTTCGGCCGTGAGCCCCGGCCCGGTGTCCGCGACCTCGACGCGGATCCGGTCGGCCGCGGTGCGCTCGAGGCGGATCTCGATCCGGCCGCGCAGCGTGTACTTGACCGCATTGCCGATCAGGTTCGACAGGATCTGGCGCGTTCGGACGAGGTCGCCGACCACGGCGCCGCCCTCAGCCAGCGATTCATCGACGTGCGTGCTGAGCTCGATGCTTTTCGCGGCCGCCACAGGCCGGTTTATGAGCACCAGGTCGCGAACCACGCGGGCGGGGTCGAACGGCGCCCTCGCCAGCGCGAGCTCGCCGGTTTCGGCCACTTCGGTGTCGAGGGTGGCGTCCAACACCGCGATCAGGTCCTCGGCGGATTCCCGCGCCACCGCCAGCTGCTCGCGCGACGCCTGCCCGCGATCGCCGCCGGCGGCCGAGGCCAGCACGTGGGCGACGCCGGTGAGGCCCGTCTTCACCTCCTGCGACAGGGTGGCGATCAGGTCCGACTTCGACTTGGCCAGCCGCGTGGCTTCCGCCAGCGACCGGTTGCGCGCTTCGATCAGGTCTTCGCGCTCCTCGGCGAGAGCGAACAGCCGGCGAAGCAAGCGGTTGAAGATGAGCGAGAGCGCGAATCCCAGCGCGGTCGCGGCCAGCGCGATCCGCGCCAACGGGCGATCGGCCGGGTGCATGAACAGCGCCGTCAGCGGCGCCGCGACGGCCGCCGGGCCGACGACGAGCAGGTTTGGCAGGCTGGGTGCGGCGAAGAAGACGCAGGTCGCGGCCGCGCCCAGGGTCAAGAGCAGCATGGGTTGGCTGACCGGTCCGGCATTGACCGCAAGCACGGTGATCTGCGCCACCGCGGCGGCCCAAAGCAAGCCTCCCAGGACATGCACGCGGGTGCGTAAGGCCAGCCGGGCGTGCTCGGCGGGCTTGCGCTTGGCCCAGTCAAGCACGGCATAGAAGGCGGCCCAGTTCAGGGCGAATATCGTGAAGCTGCCCAGCACCCAGGCCCCATCGGGTGCGAACGAGGCGGCCCAGGCGAGGACGACCAGGCCAACGCCGAACAGGACAAGGGCATAGCGCAGGAGCGCGGTCTGGGCGTCCAGCGACTGGCGCGCGATCGATTCGTTCGTCACGGGGGCGAGGTCATCCGGCTTGAGATCCTGGGCGCGCGGGATGTCGCTCAACGGGCTGCTCCTCGGTTGAAGAGACAAAAGCCTACACCGCGCGGGTTGCGCCGTGATGAAGCAACGCAGTTAACAAAATCCGGCCAACAAGCCTTCGTTAAGTTTAACCGGGCATTTCTAGTCCCGAATACGGGCGCGGCCGCCAAGGCGGCGCGGCTCGAGAGGGGGGTCGGAAAAGCCGATGACCGTTACGCGAGCGGCGTTGACCGACGAGGACATCCGCCAGCTGGTCAAGGCGCAGTCCGCAGACGACCGCGCCATGGCCGCGCACAAGATCTGCCGGCATATCGATGGGGGCGGCGCCGCCCTCACCGACGAAGAGCGACAACAGGCCTACGAGATCCTGCGTATCATGGCCAACGACGCGGCTGAACTCGTGCGCCGCGCGCTGTCGGTGACGCTGAAGAGCTCGCCGCTGGTGCCGCACGATGTGGCGATGCGCCTGGCCCAGGACGTCGAGAGCGTGGCGATGCCCATTCTGAGCTTCTCGCCGGTGTTCACCGACCAGGACCTCTGCGAGATCGTCCGCATCGGCGGGCCGATCCGCCAGGTGGCGATCGCGCACCGGCCGTCGTTGTCGGACAAGGTGACGACCACGATCGTCGAGCACGGCGTCGAAGAGGCGGTCGAGGTCGCGTGCGCCAACGACAACGCCAGCTTCGCCGAGAAGACGCTGCAGACGGTGATCGAGCGCTTCGCCAAGTCGGAGGCGGTGCTGGCCGCCGTCGCCTATCGCAACGCGCTGCCGCTGGCGGTGACCGAAAAGTTGATCAACGTCGTCTCCGACAAGCTGCGCGACCATCTGATCAACCACCAGGCGCTGTCGCCGCAGCTGGCGCTCGAGATCGCGCTCGGCAGCCGAGAGCGCGCGACCATCGACCTCGTCGACCAGGCGGGACGCACGCCCGACGTGAAGAGCTTTGTCGGCCACCTGAACCGCGCGGGCCGGCTCTCGGCCTCGCTGCTGCTTCGGGCGCTTGCGCACGGTCACATGAGCTTCTTCGAGTGGGGCCTGGCCGAGCTGTCAGGTGTGCCGCACCACCGCACCTGGCTCATGGTGCATGACGCCGGCCCGCTGGGCCTGAAGGCAATCTACGAGCGCGCGGGGCTGCCCGCGCGGCTGTTCGCGGCGTTCCGCGCCGGCGTCGACACCTACCACACGATCGAGCAGGAGGGCGGGGCGCTCGACGCGGCGGCGTTCCAGGAGCGCATGCTGCAGCGGTTCCTGACGCAACCCAAGACCGCGACGCGCGAGGACATGGACTACCTGATCGACAAGCTCGACCGGGTCCGCCGCGAGGCCCGCCGCGAAGCGCAAGGCGCCACGGCCTAAGAACGCGCTTCCGTCGGTCCGAATCGATCGAGTTGTCGCGCGTCCCTTCTCCCTCGAGGGGAGAAGGAGCGCGCCCTCACTTGCCGGTGTGTGGCCCCGCTCCAGCCACCTTCCCTAGCGTCCGGCTTGCTATCCGGACGCGCGTTCAGCCACCATGGCGGCGCCCCTGGAGTGCGCCATGCCCGCTGAGCCCGTTCCCGTTCGCCCCGCCGCGACCGTTCTTCTGTTGCGCGACGCGCCTGAATTCCAGGTGCTGATGGTCAAGCGCCATCATCAGATCGACTTCGCTTCCGGCGCGCTCGTCTTTCCCGGCGGTAAGACCGCCGACGGCGACCACGATCCCGCCTGGGCCGGCCACGCGCTCGGCTGGGCCGACATCGAGCCCGGGCAGCGGCCGTTCCGTATCGCCGCCGTGCGCGAGATCTACGAAGAGGCGGGCATCCTGATCGCCCGCGATGCGTGCGGCGTCTCCTTCCCGGGCGACGAGCGGGCGCATCAAGCGCGCGACGCCATCGCCAAGGACGAGAGCAGCTTCCTCGAGCTCGTCCGGGAACTTGACGTCTCGATCGACCTGACCGCGCTTACCGTCTTCGCGCGCTGGATCACGCCCGAGTTCACGCCCAAGCGGTTCGACACCTGGTTCTACGTCGCCCGCGCCGACTCCGAGCAACTGGCGATCTGCGACGGGTGGGAGACGGTCGACGCCGAGTGGATCGCGCCGGCCGAGGCGCTGCGCCTGGCCGACGCCGGCCAGCGGACGGTGATCTTCCCGACGCGGATGAACCTTCAGCTCCTGGCCGAGGCCTCGAGCGCCGCCGACGCCATCGCCCGCGCCAAGGCGCGCAAGCTGGTCACCGTGCTGCCCAAGGTCGAGCGCCGTGAGGCCGGCCGCTTCCTCGTCATCCCATCCGACGCCGGCTACGGCGACATCGCCGAGCCGATGGAGCGGATCGGGGTGTAGCGCGCGGCCGCCTTATGCGGCGCCTTCCACGGCGATGCCGCTGGTTCGCGAGGCCTACTTCTCGTAGTCCTTCACGCGGCGGTCGAGTTCTTGGAGGAGGCTCTTGGCGACGGCGTGGTCGGTTTCGCGGATGTTGCCGCGCACGGCCGCTTTGATCCCGTCGATGTGGGCGTCGAGCAAGAAGAGTGGCGCTTTCATGCGCGTCGCCGGCTCGTCGATCAGCCGGCAGAGCGAGGCGGCGATCTGGGTCACGACCGGATATCCGTAGGTCGCGCCCAAGCCCTTCAGGTCATGGGCGCGGAAGTAGAGGTTCTCGGCCGTCTCGGCTGTGTAGCCTTCGGTCGTGATGCGCGCGCGGGCGGCGTCCAATTTGGACAGCTCGTCCTGCATCCACTGGCCGAAGTTGTCGGCCAAGCCTTTCAGCGCCGCTTCGGCTTTCGCCAGCGCCGCCGGGTCGATGCCGCCAAAGCGGCTGCCGATCTTCAGTTTCAGGGTGTTAGAGACCGGGATCATCTGCCCCTGAGTCTGCTGGCTCAAAGCCGCCTCCTCGAACTCGCCGCGGCGCCCCCGCGGCCGCATTCGTCGACGCAAACACCTTGGCGCCGCAGTCTTAACAACTGGTGAGACGCCCTTAACCGAGAAACTGCTCGGCCAGCACCCGCTCCTGCAGGCTCCTTCCGGCGTCGAACAGCATGTGCAGGCGGGTCTCGCGATCCTCGACCACGTCGACCGTCAAGACGTCGCGCACCTCGTAATTGTCGGCGACCGCGCTCGCCGGCCGCTTGTCGGCCTCCAGCACTTCGAAGCGCACCTTGGCAGTGTGCGGCAAGAGAACGCTGCGCATGCCTCGCGGGCGGAACGCGCTGATCGGAGTCAGCGCCAGCACCCGCCCATCGAGGGGGATGATCGGGCCGTGGACCGACAGGTTGTAAGCGGTCGATCCGGCGGGCGTCGCCACCATGGCGCCGTCGCACAGAAGCTCGGGAAGGCGCACCTTGCCGTCGATCGAGACGCGCAGCTTGGCCGTCTGCCGCGTCTGCCGGAGCAGCGAGACCTCGTTGATCGCCAGCGCCCGGTCGGCCTTGCCGGCCGCGTCCCTGGTGGTCATGACCAGCGGGTGGATGACGGCGTGCTCGCCGGCGTTGATGCGCTCCAGGAGCCGGTCTTCGCTGTACTCGTTCATCAAGAAGCCGACCGAGCCCTGGTTCATGCCGTAGATCGGCGTGGGGTGGCCGAGGTTGCGGTGCAGGGTCTCCAGCATGAAGCCGTCGCCGCCAAGGGCCACGATGACCTGCGCCTCGGACTCCGGGACAGCGCCATAGCGCGCGGCCAGCCGCTCGCGAGCGGCGATCGCCTCCGGCCGGTCGCTGGCCACAAACGCCAACCGTTCGACTCGCTCGGGCGTCTCGCTCATGGGAGGCGGAGGAAGCCGCGCCAGGATGCGCTTGTCAAACGGCGTGGGCCGCCTTTGCAAACGCGGCCTTGGCCTTGTCCTGCTGGTCGGCGCCGAAGGCGTCGAACACGCGCCTGGCCCGATTCGGGTCGCCGCCTGGCCTGCCCCGGTTGAGCTCGCGCACGAGGCCAAGGAGCGTGGAGAAGGCGCCGCGGTCGAGACCGACGGCGGCGCAGGCCAACGCCAGCATGTCCGGTTGCTCGGCGCAGGCGGCTCTGTGCACCGCCTCGAGCGGCAGGTCGCCGAGGGTCGCCAGCGCCGCCTCGAATAGAGAAAGCCGGCCCTCGCGCAGGGCGCGCAACAGATAGCTCGGTCGAAGCTGGTCGGCGGCATGCAGCTTGGTGATCAGCCGCCGCTCCATTTCCTCCTGCTCGGCGGCCGCGGCCGCGCCGCCGGCACGGGTCGAGCCGTCGCTCGCCTCCTTGACCGCCTCGGCCAGCGCGCGGTCCAGCGCCTCGACGTCGACGCGGAAGCGCGAGACGATCGCCGAGCGCAGCGACTGGCCGACCCAGGCGTAGAGCCGCTCGGCCATCTCCTGCCGGAGCCTCGGATGGCGCGCGAGCGGCGAGCGCATGCCCGCGACCTGCCGCGAGGCCTCCACCATGCGCATCATCGCCTCGGGCGAGACGTCGGCGGTGTCGTTCCCGGCCAGCGCGATCATCACCGCCGGCTCGGCCTTCTCGAGGATGAACTCGACCACCGGCGGCCCGATCAGCGGTCGCTTGGCCACCTCGATCTGGTGCTCGACCGCGCCCTCGAGCAGAAGCCGGATAAGGTCGTTGTCCTTCAGGACCGGGCTCTTGGCGATGATCGGGCGGGCGATCTCGATTTCATCCAGGGCCAAGAGGTTTACCAGCGCCGGCGGCGGCCAGTCGGCGATGGCGAGCTTCTCCGCAAGGATGCGGCGGATGTCGGCTTCGGCGCCCTCGACCAGGTCGGTGAAGATCGAGCCCAGCAGGGTCTGGATGGCCGGCGAGCGCACCGCTTCGTCGGCGCGGCCGCAAAGCTCGACGATGGCCAGCATCAGCCGCTCGCGGTCGGCAGGCGACCGGCTCCGGGCGAGCTCTTTCAGCTCCTCAGCCGTTTCCGCGGCGTGCACGTCAGATCTCCAGCCGATGGCCTAAGCCTGCCTGAACGGTCGTGAAAACATAACTAACACGAGTGCTGAGCACGGGCGCGTGGCTTGACGCGACCGCCGCTGGAGCCGACTCTTGGGCCGAACCCTGGAAACGGGAAGGAGACCGCCAATGGCGGATGGATCGATCGCCGGCGTGAACTCGCTGAAGGGCAAGGTCAGCGAGGAGGAATGGAGCGTCCGCGTTGACCTCGCCGCCCTCTACCGCCTGGTGGCGCGCGAGGGATGGGACGACATGATCTACACCCACATCTCGGCGCGGATTCCGGGGCCGGAGCACCACTTCCTGCTCAACCCCTACGGCTATTTCTTCGAGGAGATCACCGCCTCGTCGCTGGTGAAGGTCGACCTGGAGGGAAACGTCCTGCAGGACACGCCGTATTTCATCAACGCGGCCGGCTTCACCATCCACTCCGCCATCCACGCCGCGCGCGAGGATGCCCAGTTCGTCATGCACCTGCACACCGACGACGGATGCGCCGTGGCCGCGCAGGCAGAGGGCTTGCTGCCGCTCACCCAGCACGGGCTGATCACGCTGCCCAGGCTCGCCTACCACGACTATGAGGGCATCGCGCTCAATCTGGATGAGCGCGAGCGGCTGGTCGCCGACCTGGGCGAGAAGTCGGTTATGCTGCTGCGCAACCACGGCACGCTAGCGCTCGGCCCGACCGCGGCGGCCTGCTGGAACGCGATGTATTACCTCGAGAAGGCCTGCCATCAGCAGGTGAAGGCGCTGGGCGCCGGCCGCGACAAGGTGCTGATCGCGCCCCAGTCCGCCCAGGACGAGGTATTCCGGCAGACCGGCGGCGGGCGCACGAACCGCGCCCGCTCGGAGACGGTCAACTCCGGTATGGGCAGCCTGCTCTGGCCCGCCTGCCTGCGCCGCCTCGACCGCGAACTGCCGGGGTACGACGCCTAGGGTCTTCAGCTCTCTCGATCGCCGGAGGCCGAGCAGGCGGACGCGGTTGGCTGCTCGGCCGGAGGGCTAGTCGGCGGCGCAACACTCCCGCCCTCCCTAGTCACCGCCTTCGACGCGGCCCCTCATCCGGCCGGGCATCCGCCCGGCCACCTTCTCCCTCGAGGGGAGCAGGGGCGCCCGTGCGCTGCCTCCCTTGGATCTGAACGCGCTCTACCCCGCCGGCGCGGGGCTGGCGGCGCCCTTGAGGTAGGCGATCACGTCCTGGCGCGCCTTCGGATCGGGGAGGCCGACGAAGGTCATCTTGGTGTCGGGCAGCACCGCGCGTGGGTTGGTGATCCACTGGTCGATGCGCTGGGCGTCCCACACCCAGCCGGCAGACTTCAGCGCATCGGAATAGGCGTAGTCGGGCGCGCTGCCGGCCTTGCGGCCAAAGATGCCGTAGAGATTCGGCCCGGTCATGTTCGGCCCGCCCTGGACGGTCGTGTGGCAGGCGGCGCATTGGGTGAAATCGGCCTTGCCGGCCTCGGGGTCGCCGGTGTTGTAGGGCGCAGGCAGCGTGGCCACGAGCGTCTTGACCTGCGCCGGCGTCAGCGGCGGAGGCGGCGGGGCGGCATTCTCCGACGAGGAGGATGATGCGTTCTGCCCGCAGCCGGCGAGAACAAGACCTGTTGCGACCAGGGCCAGGACCGGCGTGCGCATTCCTAAGGGCTCCATGCGAGGGAATCGTCCCCGCGAGCCTTACTGGGCGTGGGCGGCGAAGGCTAGTCGTCTGGACCGGGCCGGCCGCGGGCTGCCTTGATCCGGCCGCGCCTCATCTTCGCCTGCAGCCGCTCGCGCTTTGCGGCCGCGGGGACGCGGGTTGGCCGCCTGGGCTTGGGCTTGATCGTCGCGCGCCGGATCAGCTCGGCCAGCCTCGCCCGCGCGTCGGCTCTGTTGCGTTCCTGACTCGAAAAGCGCGCGGCGGTGATCACGATCACGCCGTCGTTGGTGAGCCGCCCGCCGGCCAGCCGTTCCAGGCGGTGGCGCACGTCGTCGGGCAGGCTCTTCGAGCGGCGTGCGTCGAAGCGCAGCTGCACGGCGCTGGCCACCTTGTTGACGTTCTGGCCGCCGGGGCCGGAGGCGAGAATGAACCGCTCCTCCAGCTCCTTTTCGTCGATCGCGATGCCATCGCCGACGGCGATCACGGCGCGAGCGAGACGTCCGTGTTCTGGCCCGGTTCGATGTCGACCGGCTGGAGGATCACGTAGTCGCCCGCCGTCGCCGTGGTCGAGCGCACCTTGACACGCGCGAGCAGGAAGTAGCCGCCCGGGTTTAGGCCGCGGAAGCTGAATGCACCCCTGGCGTCGCAGGCGGTCGAGGCGACGGGCGCGGTGTCGGGGCTGGGCGGCAGCTGAGCCGAGCGCGCCTTCACCTGGGCGATCGGCTGCATCATCCGCTGGGTTCCGCCGTAGAGGGCGTCGAGCCGCCGGCGGTAGCGCACGAAGTCCGGCATCAGCGCCACCGAGAAGCCGGCGCAGCTCACCCGACCGCCCTCGCTCAGGCGGAAGGCCCCGTGGCCGTTGATGCCGCCGGGGGGCGGCGGCGGAGGCGGCGGCTGGAGCGGCGGGGGTGGCGGCTGATAGGCCGGACCGGTGAAGGTCTGGCAGGCCGCCAGCAACAGAACCGGCAAGGCAGCGAGGATGGCGGCGCGGCGCGACATGGTGCGGAAAGTGCCCTCCTGCCGAAAAGTCCATCGCACAATAGCGGCGCGATCATGGCGCGTCACGGCCGCGCTGTTGGATCGGGCGGCGTGACCGCGACGACGAACCCATAGCGTGCGGCGGCGCCAGAAGCCTTTGGCCCATGACCCGGAAGGTCGAAGCGCATCCAGGTCGTGGTCGCGCTCGAGTAGCGCCAGGCGCCGGCGAGGCAGGCCCGACCGTTCGCCGGGCAGATGGCCAGGAGCCCGGTCCGCGGCAGCGCGCCCACGTCGATCCAGGGCGAAATCGTCGGATCGAACCGGATGAAAACGCTGGGTTTTCCAGGCGCGTAGAAGCCGGCGGCGTCGCCGTAGGTCTCATCGCCGCCGACGACGGACAACGGCACCTGGGTGTGGTCGCGCCAGAGCTGGACCGCCGCCGCGACGATATCGCGGCGAGGCTCCCGGTCCTTGGCCTCCCGGCTGAAATCCTTCGCGAGTGGGGCGATCGCCAGGCCCGCGGCCGCGGCGATCACGGCGAGCACACCGGCGATCACCGCCAGGCGCCGCCGGTCTGGCGGGTCGGCCAGCTCGATCAGGATCAGCGGGACGACTGGGAAAACGGCGATCGTCCAGTTGGTCGAAAGCTTAAGCCGGAAGATCAGGCCGAAGATCAACGTCGCCAGGAGCGGCGCGAGTCCGAGGATCAGGAGCACGCGAAAGCGCCGATCAGCGGCGCGCTCGCGCAGCCGGGCAGGGAGCCCGCCAAGCGACGTCCAGGACGCGACCAGCACGAGCGCGATCACCACGCCCATCAGCGCGACGTCGCCGGCGAAAAGCTTGACCGCCGTTCCAAGCGAATAGCCCAGGCCATGGCCGCTCTCGCCGCCGAAATAATGGAAGGGCAGGAAGCCGGTCCGGAGCAGCCAGACGACGTGCGGCGCGAAGACCAGGCTGGCGACCGCGACCGAGAGATAGGGCCAGGGCGATGCAAAGTAGGCTTTCGCCTTCGGGTGGGCGAGGGCGGCGAGCACGCAGGCGCCGAGCAGGACGACCGCGTAATACTTGGCCAACATGTCCAGGCCGGCGAACAGGCCGAACATGAGCGCGGTCTTGAAGCCCCGCTCGTCCATGGCGCGCACGAACGCCCACGCCGTCCAGGGCCAGAGCGAGATGAAGATCGAATTGGCGTTAAAGACAAACGCGTTCAGCCCGTACAAGGGCGTCAGCAATAGCAGCAGGAAGCCCGCAAGCCGGGTCCAGCCCCTGGCGAAGCGCCCGATTAGCATCCACGCGCCCCAGAGGCCGATCGCGACGTTGGCTGCGCACAGCAGGGCGAAGCTCAGCGCCGACCGCGGCATGAGCTCGAACCAGCCGCCGGCGATCCAGGCCCAGAGCGGCGGGTGCTTGTAGTAGCCCCACTCGAAGTGACTTCCCCAGACGTAGGCCTCGGCCATGTCTTCATGGATCGCGCCCGCGCCGGTCGAAAGCGCGCTGACGCCGGCGTACGCGAGTGCGAGGCCGACGGTCAGCAGGGCGAGCAGCCGCGCGTCGATGGCCGTAGCGGTCTGGTCGCGCGGCGCCGCCAACATGTCCCCCGATTGACGCCGCCGGAGCCGGGCGGGCTTATGCCGCATGCCCGATACCGCCAAAGCGCTGCGCGGTGAACCCTGGACACCGGGGCTGATCGTGGTCTGCGCCGACGACTATGGCGCGGAGGACAAGACCAGCGCGGTCATCCGCGACCTCGTCGGCCGCGGCCGGCTCAACGCAGCCACCTGCCTCGTTGAAGGCGGCGGCTGGGCGGAGGAGGGCTCGCGACTGGCGGCGCTGGCGGCGGCGACTCCTGGCGTTCAGGTCGGTCTGCACCTCAATCTGACCGAGCGGCTCGCGCATGTCGCCGACCCCGGCATGATCTCGCCGATCGCTGTCCATCTGGCGCAGGCGCTCCTGCCGGCGTCCGCGGCGCGTGAGCAGCGGATCGGCTTGGCGTTCCGCGCCCAGTGGGACCGGTTCGTCGCCGGCTTCGGCCGGCCGCCCGACTTCATCGACGGTCATGAGCATGTGCATCTGTTTATCGGCCCCAGGCGGGCGCTGTTCCGGCTCGCCCGCGACGTCGGCTTCTCAGGCTGGATGCGGCAGTGCGAGACGACATCCGGGCGCGGCGGGCTCAAAGGCCGCGTCCTCGACCCGTTCAGCCGCGCCTTTCGTCGCGAAGCGACCGCCCGTGACCTGCCCACCAACCCGGCCTTCGGGGGTTTGCGCCGCTTCGATCCGCGCGAGGACGTCGAGGCGCTCTGGCGTGGGGACGTGGCGGCGATGGGCGCCGGCGGCCTGCTGATGGTTCACCCCGGCGGCGATGACGATTCCAGCGCCGGCCGCTGCCGCGCGCAGGAAGCCAGCCTGCTCGCCGAGGGCCGCCTGGCCGCCGTCCTGGCTGGGCAGCGCGCCAAGCTCGGACCATAGTCGCCCCTTTACGTTGTCACGCAAAGGCTCGAGCGGTAGGTTCGCGAACACTGGGCGGCGCCGTGCGGGCTCCGGCGGCGTGGGGGCAAAGCCGATGATGCGAGTTCGTGCGGGCGCGGTCGCCGCCTTGGTCATTGGCGGTGCTGTGTTGGGCGCGCCGGTCGTCGGCCATGCGCAGTCGCTCAGCGAGGTCTTCGACCTGATTAAGAACGCGATCGTCTCGGAAGGCCCGGTCGTGTGGGAAGGGTTCGTCCACGACTCCAACCCAGCGCCGGGCTACCAGTCCGACTGGACCTATCAGCGGCGGATCGAAACCAGCAATTTCAACTACGATCTCGACAACTGCGACTTCGATTTCCACTACCGCGTGCTCACCGATGGAAGCGTCTCGAGCGAGGTGGACGGCGGGGTTCCGCTGCGCCTGGCGCGCACGATCCGGGTCGCGACCGAAGCCCAACTCGTCGAGCAGCGCGACGCCCAGAGCGGTCACCCCACCTAGGCCAGCCGCCTGCAGCCGGAGATCTACGACGTCGATGTGATCCGCAGCGACGGCCAGGACAACGTGTTCAGCTTCTACGACAGCGACACCGCCAACCATGTCGCCAAGCTGTTCGAGCAGGCGGCGTCGCTGTGTGGGGTGAGCACCGTCAGCAGCTACTGATCGAGGGCGACGCCAGGCGCTGAAGGCCACCGAAGCGTGGCGCCGGTTACCGGAATCGAACCAGTGACCTTCTGATTACAAATCAGCTGCTCTACCGTCTGAGCTAAACCGGCGTCGGCGCCTGAATGCCTTAGCGTCCAAACGTTTGCAATTTCGCCCTGCTGGCGGCAATCCCTTGGCGCGGCTTGGGCGCGGCCGCGGACGCGAGGCAGGCGAGGGCAGGGCGCATGAGCCCAGGGGTGTTGGGCGAGGCTGACATCTTCAAGCGCAGCATGCACCGGCTGGGTAACCTTCTGATCACGCTCTCGGCCATCACGCCTGCGGCGTCGGTGTTCATCATGGGCTCCGACGTGATCAAGCAGGCCGGCACCGGCGCGGTCATCTGCTTCGCCGCAGCCGCCCTGCTCGGCCTGCTGACGGCCTTCGTCTACGCCGAGCTGAGCTCCGCCTTTCCGCTCACCGGCGGCGAATATTCGATGCTGGGTCGCGCCCTCGGGCCTTCGTTCGGTTTCATGGCGCTGGCGCTCAACATCTTCGGCGGCGCGCTCGGCCAGGCGGTGACGGCGCTCGGGCTGGCGGAATACCTCGGCGTGGTGGTCCCGGGCCTGCCGGCCCTGCCCGTGGCGCTGATCGCGACCGCCATCGTGACCGCGATCTCGATCCTGAACGTCCGCGTGAACGCGGCGATCACCGGCGTCTTCCTTCTGGTCGAGCTCTGCGCCCTCGGCGTGCTGGTCGTGCTGGGCTTCGCCGATCCGCACCAGTCGGCCGCTGCGCTCAGTCTGCACCCGGTGATGGCGACGGGTTCGGGCCTCGGTCCGACGCCCTGGACGGCGATCGGGCTGGCTTCGGCTGCGGCGATCTATGCCTACAACGGCTACGGCGGCGCCTGCTATTTCGGCGAGGAGATGTTCGAAGCCAGGACCCGCATGGCCTGGGTCATCTTCTGGTCGCTCGGCATCGCAGTCGCGGCCGAGTTCCTGCCGATCACGGCCGCCATGGTCGGCGCGGGCGACCTGCGCGCGATCCTCGGCGCGGACTCGCCGCTCGCCGCCTTCATCGCCGCGGCCGGCGGGCCTGGGCTTGCGAAAGCCGTCAGCCTCGGCGTGGCGTTCGCCATCGTCAACGCCATGATCGCGATCGCCCTGATCAACGCGCGGCAGCTCTACGCGTCGGGCCGCGACGCCGTCTGGCCAGCGGCGGTCAACCGCGCGATGACGGCCCTGCATCCGCGGTTCAATTCGCCTTGGATCAGCTGCCTGGTCATGGGGCTGGCCACGGCGGCCGCTTGCCTCCTGAACCTCGAGACGCTGGTCATGCTGACCGGCACCGGGATCGTGGTGATCTACGCCGGCGTCTCGCTGGCGGCGATCGCCGGCCGGATCAACGGCACGACCGACCACGGCGCCTACCGCATGCCGCTTTTTCCGCTGGCGCCGACCCTGTCGCTGATGGCGCTCGCCGCGGTCATCGCCGCCGACGTGTTCGATCCCGATGTCGGCCGCCCGAGCCTGATCGCCAACGGCGCGGTGATGCTGGCGGCGGTCGGCTACTATCTCCTGGTGCTCAAGCGGCGCGGCGGCTGGGCCCTGCGTGGCGAGGGCGGCGCGCTGCTGGCTGCGGAAGCCGACCGCGCCGCCTAGGCCAGCGCCGCCGGGCGCCTTATATGCGCGGGCTCCATGGCCCGTATCCTGATCACCTCGGCCCTTCCTGGCGTCAACGGCGTCAAGCAGATGGGCAACCTCGTGGGCTCGCTCTTGCCGGCCGACATCTACGCCCGCTTCGAGCGCTCGCGCGGCCATGAGGTGCTCTCGCTCTGCGGCACCGACGACCACGGCACGCCGGCCGAGCTCGCCGCGGCGGAGGATGGGCTCGACGTCTTCACCTACTGCGATCGCCAGCACCGCATCCAGTACGACCAGGGCGTCGCGTTCGGCCTCTCATGGGACTTCTGGGGCCGCACCTCGTCCAGGCAGAACGGCGAGCTCGTGCACCACTTCGCCGCCGCGCTCGAGAAGAACGGGCTGCTCGAGGAGCGGGTCGACCAGATGGTCTACTCGCTGACCGACAAGCGGTTCCTGCCCGACCGCTACGTCGAGGGCACCTGCCCGATCTGCGGCTATCGCCCCGCGCGCGGCGACCAGTGCGACAACTGCGGGTCGTTGCTCGACCCGGTCGACCTGATCGACCCCTATTCGGTGATCTCCGGCTCGACGGACATCGAGGTGCGCGAGACCCGCCACCTCTACCAGCTTCACTCGAAGATGGCCGACCGTATCCGCGCCTGGACGGACAAGCAGACCGCCTGGCCGCCGCTCGCGCGCGCCATCGCCTACAAGCATCTCGACGAGGGCCTCATCGACCGCGGCATCACCCGCGACCTCGCCTGGGGTTTCCCAGTGCTGAAAGACGGTCTGCCCAGGCCGGGCTTCGAGGACAAGGTCTACTACGTCTGGTTCGACGACGTGATCGGCTACATCGGCATCACCCGCGAGTGGGCCGACGCCGAGGGAGTCGACTGGGAGCGCTGGTGGCGGCTGGACAAGGGTGCGGGCGACGTCCGCTACGTCCAGTTCATGGGCAAGGACAACGTGCCCTTTCACTCGGCCTATTTCCCCTCGACCATCCTGGGCTCAGGCGAGCCGTGGAAAATGGTTGACGTCTTGAAGGCCTTCAACTGGCTCAACTGGTACGGTGGCAAGTTCTCCACCTCGCAGAAGCGCGGCGTGTTCATGGACCAGGCGCGGGACGTCGCGCCCGCCGACGTCTGGCGCTGGTACTTGACCGCGAACAGCCCCGAGGGCTCCGACACCAGCTTCACCTGGGAGCAGTTCCAGGCGGCGGCGAACCGCGACCTCGCCGATGTATTCGGCAACTTCGTCAACCGCATCCTGAAGTTCGCAGAGAGCCGCTTCGACGGCGTGGTTCCGGCCGGCGGGGCGCCGGGCGAGATCGAGACGCGCCTGTTCGCCCGGGTGTCCGAGCAGCTCGCCGAGCTCACGGCGCAGATGGAGGCGATCGAGCAGCGCAAGTCGGCGCAGGCGCTTCGCGCGCTTTGGGTCACCGGCAACGAGTACCTGCAGGAAGCCGCGCCCTGGAGCGCGATCCGCGACGACCGCGACCGGGCGGCGGTGATCGTGCGCACGGCGATCAACCTCGCGGGCCTCTTCGCGCGGGTGTCGGCGCCGATCATCCCGTTTGCGGTCGAGGTGCTGACCGAGGCGCTGGGCGAGCCCTGGCCGCCGACCTGGCCTAGCCCAAATGCCGAAGTCGAGCTGCGGCGCATCGAAGCCGGCCGGCCTATCCGCGCGCCCGAGGTGCTGTTCAAGAAGATCGACGACGCCGAAATCGCCGTATGGACGGAGCAGTTCGGCGGCGCCGAGCCGGAGGGCTAGACTAGATCCACTTCAGCTGCACGGCGCCGTCGAGAACCATGCGGACCGCGACGTAGAGCACGATCAGCAGCCCGAGGTAGCCGATCCACGGCCAGCGATGCAGAAGCCTGGCGACGCCGACCGCGGCGAATCCGGTCAAGGCCACCGAGAGCGCGAGACCGACGAACAGCACCCAATCCGGCTGGTTGCGCGCTACGCCGGCCACCGCCAGCACGTTGTCCAGCGACGTCGACATGTCGGCCAGGAAGATCAGGGTGAGCGCGCGCAGCAGCGTCTTCGGCTTGGACGAACGGTCGCGATGATCATGCCGCGCGGACTCGTCCGCGCGAAGGTCGCGCCACATCTGCCAACCCACGAGCAGCAACAGCAGGCCCCCGCCGAGCACCAAGCCGCCGCCGCCCGCCTTCAGCAGGTTGATGGCGAACACAGCAAGGACGCAAAGCAGCACGACCGCGCCCGAGAGCCCGAGCACCATCGCAAGGTGCCGCTGCCGCGTGGGCAAGCCGGACGCCGCCATGCCCACGGCGACAGCATTGTCGCTGGCCAGCGTCACGTCGATGAGCGCGATTTGCACGAGCGCCGCGAGCGACGCCGCCCAGGGCAGGCCGCTCAGGCTCGGAAGGAGCGCCATGCCGACGCTTGTGCGGCAGCCGCGTCAGCTTGGCAAGTCGCCGGCGCGGGGCGGCCGCGCCGCTACTTCTTGTCGTTCCGCGGCGGCTCGGGCGGGTTGTTGTTCGGGCGAGGCGTCGCGCCGTAGTCCGGCGGGCGTCGCCGGCGGCCGCCCAACATCGAGTTCCGCGCCGCGGCGATAAGCACGACCAGCGCGATCAGCAGGACGATGATCGCCGCGATCACCTTGCCCTGCGGCTTGGCTGGCGGGTTCGCGCCGGCGGCCTCGGTGTTGCCCGGCGCCCCGCTTTCGCTGGCCGCTGACGAGCTGCCCGAGGCGCCGGACTCGCTGGCGCTCGAGGCCGAGCTCGCCGGCGGCAGCGCCGAGGTCGCGCCGTTCAGCGCCGCGCTCGGCGGAACGTGATGGCCGCGGTGTCGCCGCTCCGCGGGCGCCGCGGCGTTCGCGGCAGCGCCATGGTTGGCCGCGGCGTTCGGGTGCGCCGTCGCCCCCGCGTAGTGATGATGCCGATGGTGACCGCTCGGCGTCCCGGTCTGCGCCGCCGCCCCACGGTGGTGGTGATGATGGTGATGGCGGTGCTCCGCCGGCGCGGCGCCGTGGTGGCGGCCGACCACCCGGCGGTGCTCATGGCGCCAGTGGACGGCCGCGCCATGGTGATGGTGATGCATCCAGCCGTGGCGGTGGTGACGCCAGTGGCCCCCCTCGCGACGGCAGTGGCATTCGCGCGTCACGCCAGGGTGGTCGAGGTAGTCGTAGCGGTGTCCGTAGAAGTGATGCCGCATCTCCGGCGTCATGTCCTCCGGATTGGGAATCGCCTGCATCGCCGCCGCCGGCGGCGCTTCCGGTTCGCCTGATTCCGGCTCGCCCGACTCGGGCGAAGGCGGCTGCGACGAGGGCCCGCCCATGAGGTCCGGCGCCGGAGCGGCCGATTGGTCGGAGGACATCGGGGGTGGCGGCGCCTCCTGCGGGTTGGGCGCGCCGCAGCCGGCAATGGCGAACACGGCGAGCGCCGCGACGCTCAGCGCGGCGATCCGCAGGCGGTCCTTCAACATCGGCTTCCTCCGGCGATCGAGCGCAGCTCGATCAACAAATCACTCTGGGGAAGGGAATCAATAACCTTACCGTCGCAACCGGAACCGGTTTCTCGCGGGGAGCGAATGCGGTCGTCTGCGGGGCTATCGCGGCCGGGCGGCTTCGTACAGGGCGACGGCGGCCGCAGCGGCGACGTTCAGGCTCTCAAAGCCGCCCGCCATGGGGATGCGCGCGAGCGCGTCGCAATGCTCCGCCACCAGCCGCCGTAAGCCCTCGCCCTCGGAGCCCAGAACCAGCGCCGTTGGCCGCGCGTCCAGGGTTTCGGCCAGGGAAGCCGGGGCCTCGGCATCGAGGCCGATCGCTCGCCAGCCGCGGTCGGCAAGCGCGTCGAGCGCGCGGGACAGGTTCACCGCGCGAACATGCGGCACCCGCTCGATGGCGCCGGCCGCCGCCTTGGCCAGGGCGCCGGCGAGCGGCGGCGCGTGCCGCTCCTGCAGCACGATGGCCCGCGCGCCGAACGCCGCGGCCGAGCGGAAGATCGCGCCCACGTTCTGCGGGTCGGTCACCTGGTCAAGCACGAGGATCAAACCGCCGGCTGGCGTGGCGACCGCATCGATGTCGGAGGGCTCGAGCGGCGGCGTCTTGAGCGCCAGGCCCTGGTGCGCGGCGCCTGGCGGGAGCGCACGTGCGATCTCCGCCGGCGGCAGGATTTCGGTCCTGAGCCCGCTTGTCCCGACAGGCAGCTCGCGCGCCCGCTCGACCGTCGCCAGGAGCCTGATCGGGGCGCTCCGGAGCGGGTTGGCGAGCGCCGCGAGCACCGCGTGACGCCCCCACAGCCAAGCCGCGACGTCGCCTGCCGGCCGTCCGCGGCGCCCCTTCCAGCCGCTGGCGCGACCACGGTCCTGGCTGGGCCGGCGGTCGTTGCGTTCGGGGGAAGACGACACTATAAGACGCGCTCCGTTTTCGGGCCTTCAAGCACGAGGCGCGCGCGGGGGAATGTCCCGAGCGGCAAAGGGGGCGGACTGTAAATCCGCTGGCGTACGCCTTCGTAGGTTCGAGTCCTACTTCCCCCACCACGCGCACGCGAGCGCCAAGCGCTGAAGATCCCGACACGCGAGCGAAGGAGATCGGTCGCCCGCCGCAGCATTGCGGGTATAGCACAATGGTAGTGCAGCAGCCTTCCAAGCTGAGAATGCGGGTTCGATTCCCGCTACCCGCTCCATCCCACCCTTAAGACCCTAAAGGACGTCCCCCTCAAGGAAAGACCATGGCCAAGGAAAAATTCGCGCGGACGAAGCCGCACTGCAACATTGGAACGATTGGTCACGTTGACCATGGGAAGACGACGCTGACGGCGGCGATC
>JGI12269J14319_10001071_pt1 | contig 27142 bp, 24 predicted proteins | sample PeaSoiSIISIP2007_FD_14319 | JGI IMG/M metagenome (IMG submission 14319)
TGGCGGGGGAAACCAGCCCTTGGTCGACCGGCCGCCACAAGTGGGTTAACCCAACGGGTGACGTTTTCGTGCCCCCATCACCCCGCGCCATCGGCTTTGTGCACTGATCCAATCCCTTGCCCACCCGGTCACCAGCTTGACGGCTCCCTTGTTGGGCACACCTGGGAAGAATCGCAAGGGCCGGCCGAAGCCAAAACGCTGCAGATCTGAGTGTTGGGGATCAATGGAAAGGAAAGCCGTACCCCACAGGCGTCAGGTGACATCCGGCGAAAGCAACGGGTCCGAAAGTCTTCCGATAAGCCACAAGTTCCGGCATTGGCCGAGCAGTCCGTACACCCTCGGCTCCCTGTCAGCGGCGTCGCCGGAAAATGCCAAGGAGATTATCTCCGAGGCCGGCTCCGAAGAAGACCGACTTGATCAGCCGCTTGATCGCTGAGCTCTGGCGCTTGTGAACCAATGCCGATGCAGGCTTAGTGGGCCCTACATCGTCCCATATCCGGAAATACGAGTCGATCCCGAAGGCATAGGTCTCCATCGCCGTGCACTCCAGCCCATGGCTAGCCGCCAGTTGTTTCAGGCTGCGCGCCGAGAAGTGCGACAAATGTATTGGGAAAGCGAAGTATCTCTCATTCACCCCGGCGTAGCGTGAAAGCACCGGAGGAGAGAGGATCGCGCGGAGACTCCTCACATTCGGCACCGCGACGAACAGCCTACCTGTATCCGGTTTCAGGGCGCGCACCACTGCCGTTAACGTCCCATTGAAATCGGAGACGTGCTCCAGGCAGTGGCACATGAGAATCGCATCCATCGGGGAGGGAATTCGGGAGAGATCCCCTTGCACCGCGAGCCCTTTCGCCCGACAAGTCTGGATGGCCTGGGGTGAAATATCATAGCCGTTAACCCTCCACTGGAGGCGGGCGGCCTCCTCGAGCAAGGCCCCGCCTCCACAGCCGAAATCGAGAAATTCGCCGCAAGAGTTCAGCCCTGGATGGTGGAGGTCGATTCGGGAAAGAAGATAGGAGATCGTGGGACGGCTCTGGCATCCGTCTGCGTCGTGCGGTTTGTACCCGGGAGTAGAGTAAAAGGTGTTAAGCACGGAGTCGCTGGGCCGCGGGTTAATGAATACCAAGCGGCATTCCCGACAGCTCTCCAGACCCCAGTCTGCCGCCCCCGAAGGGCGTGTCATCTCTGAGATCCAGTGACCCGGAGTCGGTAGCTGTTTGCGGTTGGCACAGCCGCAAGAGGGGCAGCTGTCAAGTACGATGGTTTCCGTATCGGTCACAAATAGATAGAGTAACAGATCACGTCTTGCGCAAGCCTCCCCACGCCGGAATTTCGCTGGCGCGACACCACCCCCAGGCGCGGTATTATCGAAGTTCGTCGCGGAACTGTCTCAGAACGCAGTCACCGCCACGCATGCGTTCGTTCTGACGGCATCACATAACATAGCCTTTGTCGTAACAGCCGATCAGTTGGAGTCTAAATGGAAAGCCCGATGAGTTTCCCCAACGTGCCGTCCACGCAAAACTCGTCGACGATAACGCCCCCTGGACAGTCTACGCAGGGGGAAACCCTCCAGCAGGCGAGGCTCCAAATAGGGCCCGGCCAAAATGTGTATGCCTTGTCTTTTCTGCTCTCGGCCCTCGGACACCTGTCCGAGTCGGGCGTCGACGTCTCCATCCAGCTGAGCCGTGCGCTTGCAGACGAAGAGCCACGCCTGACTTTGAATGGCGTGGAGTGCACAATCGACCTGCGCGACTCTAATTGCCAGTTCTGCCAGCGTGCTCTGGAAGACTCGGCGTACTACTTCAAACGCAGCTATAACGCGCAGCATCTTCCGCCCCGCTACGCCCACAAGATTCGACCTTTCGGCCTCAACTACGGCGCCCGCAGCTCCAGCGGAGACCGACTCCTTTGGGGCACTCTAATCGCCGATCCTTTCGGCTTCGCCAAGCTGAGTCAATTCCGGACCTATGTCCGGCTGCCGCGCGTAACGGCGTACGAGTTTTCGCCATCTCACCCCGTCGACAACATTGTTTTTTTCCAGACCCGAGTTTGGGACGCAGATGAAATCGACGAGTTCAGCCGCGACACTGGCTTGAACGTGAGCCGTGCCCAAGTTGTCCAGGCCCTTCGTCGCAATTTCGGCTCCCGTTTTCGGGGTGGCCTCATCCCCACACCATTGGCACGGCGCGAATACCGCGACCTGATCACCAACGAGCCGTACATACGCTCAAGGTACGTCCGCAGCGCTAGTCGCGCACTGGTCGGCGTTTCCACGGTTGGCTTGAACGAGTCGCATCCGTTCAAGATCGCCGAATACCTCGCCTCGTCCAAGTGCATCGTCACAGAGCCACTCTCGGCTAATACGCTGCCGCACCCGCTGCACGAGGGCGTCAATCACTTGACCTTTGCAACCACGGATGCATGTGTTTCGCGGTGTGAATATCTCCTGTGCAATCCCGGCGCCGCAAAGGAGATGCGTCTGGCCAACTGGGATTACTACCTGAACCACGTTCACTATACCCGCCGCTTAATTTCGCTTTATGAATTAACATTCAAAAAAGCAGCCCAGTGAATCTGTGGGTAACCTCTGAGGCAGGATGGATCCCAGACTTGCTTCGACCCCATGGTTGAGTGAGCGTTGGTGGTTTGGTTGTGGAAGGTCGCCTCAACAGAGCCTATGCTTTATCCAGTTCTGTGCAGTGGTTGCGGCCGCATGGATGGTGGGCACTCATTCATCTGCGCCAGTGGTGTGGACAACTACCCTTGAAACCCGCCGTTTCACGGCAGAGCTTAACGTAACTACAGGACGTTAGCGCGTACTGATTCGATGACCGGCCCGACCCCAATCTGGTTCTCGTTTCCGGCCGGGCTCCTGGCAGCCTTGGGCGCCTTCGACGCCTCAGCACTTACTCCAGATCGAAGTCACCGGAGACGATTGCCGCGCGCAACGTATCCACGTAGTCGGCCGCCTTCTCGGCGCGTTCGACGCAGGCCGGGCAGGCCAGCAGGTGCTCTTCGAGCAGTGACAGTTCGGCTTCATCCGTTACCATCCCGAGATGGTAGCGTTCCAGATCGTCGTCGGAAATGTGTTCCATAACGCGGTAGTGGCCGCGGCGGGCCGAAACTCTCAAAAGAATTTCCCCTGACCGTCCGGACGGCAATCGCCTTCCCCGGAATTGATCCGTCAGGCAGTTTGCTCTATGCCGCGCCGGCTGGCCCAGTATTTTCTCATTCGCGCCGAAACTTCCTGGCGCTCGGCGGCGCCCATGGATTTGCGGCCCCGGCGTTCGGCGGGAAAGGCCGCCCGAACGCGGCCAGGCGTGCGATCGAGCTCTTCAAGCGCGGCAATGGCGCGCTCCAGCCTTCGCTTCACGACATGCAAGGCGCGGATTGTCATATTGAGGTCCAAACTGCGCTTTCCTACTCTTTTCATATTGAAACTGCTCTCGTCGATTATTAACCAAAATTATTATTGCAAATGAAACCATAGGAATTCAAATTTACTGGTGAGACGAAATGAGATAATACACTCCTTAATGTTGCAGGTGAGCCCGCCGGGGACTGGGCCGCGGCGGGTTTTTTGGTGCGTGCCTGTCACGCAACCGACGAGAGTGCCATGGAGCCACAGTTTCCAAACAGAGATGCCAAACATGCCAAAGTAACGGCCGCCGGCATCGAGCGGGCGGGCAAGCAATGGCTCGACGCGCTGGCAGCTGCAGAACGGCTCTCGCGCCAAAGTAGACAGTCTCCACGAGACGAGGTGCTTCTTGCGCGATGGACGGAATCCCGAAGAGACGTGGAAGTCGCCGCACAGCGGTATCGGGAAATGATTGAACAGTGCTCGCCCGAAGTTCCTAGGCCAAAAAGCCACCGACGGTTCCACTGGATCTGGTTCATTTGATTACAACTCACTCACCACTACCCGCGCACCCACGTGATGACGCATGAGATCCCATGCTCGCACCGGTGACCGCCAGGGGCGCCGCGCTGGAGCCGGGCATCCCCCAACGGTTCGTCCGCATCTTCGCCAACAACACCCCGCACACCGGCGGGGACTACCAGACCTACGCCGTCTCCGCCGACGGCAACCGAATCCTGATAGGCCCAAATCGGCGGTCAGGCCGGCGGCGGTGGCGGGAGGGGCGCCATCGGCCCCGAACCGGGGCGCCCCTATTTCACGGTGGCAATGAACTGGGCGTCCGCGCTCAAGAAGTAAGCAGGAAACCGCCTGTGCTCCGCCATCCCGCGCGGAGGGTTTGCCCTCAGCCGCGCGGGCTTTATGTGGCCCGTCGAAAGGAACGGAAGGCGTCTGGTGTCTACCTATCGGGCTGGAACCTAGTCGGATCCGGCAGGAATCGGGCCCACAAGCAAGGACGCCCGCCGCGGGCCGCCAGACTGCGGTCAGTCTGGTGTCTCCGCCGAGGCGCGAAAGTAATTTGCTTGGCCAATGCGCCCGCCGTTCCTTGCCGGCAAGGTCAGGGGGCAGCGAGCAACAAAACGGGTACCGTTGAGCGGGCTGGACTCGAACGAGACCGTACCGCCCAGATACTGCTCCGTCAAGAGCTTCATGCTGTACGTACCCAGTCCGCGACCTTCGCCTTTGCTTGTGAATGACCGTTGGAAAATCTGTAGCTGGGCATCCCGGGGGATGACTCCCGCGTTGTGCACCCAGAACTCAATACCATCCGCGGCTTGGCAACCAATGGTCACAGTCTCGCCCGGTTGCGTTGCCTCGAGCGCATTCTTCAGCATGTTGCCGAGCACACGGGTAAGCAGCGACGGCTCGGTCAGGATCTCGACATCGTTGGAGGACGGGTCGATCAGAACTGTGCGCTGCCGACAAACCGCGTGGCTTCTGTAGTGCGCCGCCACTGCCTGGACGAGCTTGAGTGAAGCCACTCTTGCAGGTGTTATCGCGAGTTGGTTGGCTTCGGCTTGGAAAAGTTGCTGCTGGCTCTGGATCTCGGCCACCAATTCGCTCGCGCTTTGTTCAATCAGGGCCGCGAAGTCGGCGGTATTCCCACTCCCACCTCCGTCGCCTAATTGTGCCGCAAGGCCCTTTACGCCGCTCGCGATGTTCAAAATGTCGTGAAAGAATATCCGCTCAAGCGCGCGCCGCCGCTTCTCGTGGCTGATATCTGCGACAGTGCAGGTTACCAAGCCCTGTGTTCCCGGAATGGGCAAACAGGTGATCAAGAGATCGGAGGCGTCCTCAGTGCTGCGGCGGACGCGCGTAATTCGGCACTCCCGGCTGCTCGTTACGCCCCGAAGCCCCTCCAGGATCGAGCGAACTGCGCCGCAGGTTTGGCAAGACTCCGTGGTGCCGCAACCACTCGGGGACCTGCTCGCGTTAACACACTGGAGCGCCTCACCAGGCCGTAACCCCACCACGGCTGACTGATCCGGCGCGCCGATGAGATGCAGGGCTGCCCGGTTGCAATACACGATTTGCCGGTTCTGGTTCACCACCAACACGAAAATGGTTGAGGCGTCCAGCACAGCTCTGAGCAGCCCGGAGTCGAATAGGCGCGCCTGCGCCTCTAGCTCTTGGGGCGGGGAGCGCCTTGCGGAGGCAAACTGGGTCCGTCCTGAAATCGCTTTTTGCTGGTCCGGCGGTGTCAGCTCTTCGGTGGTGTCTAGCGCGTGTCGCGCTGCATCGAGCAAATCCTGCTCTTCGACACCGACGACCCCGCCGTCGGCGGTACCGTCCAACTCTTGTGGAATGTCCACCGAGGATGTGTAGATTACCGGAATGGTCCAGCGGGCCTTGATCTCCTGGCAAACTTCCAATCCATGCATGTCCGGCAGGTTGACGTCGAGCATCACCAGGTGTGGTGGTTGGGCCTCCATCGTTTGAAGAGCCTCCATTCCGGTACCGGCTTGGGTCACCTGAAAGCCCGCCCCACGAAAGTAATATGTCTTGAGAAAACGCAACGGCTCGTAGTCATCAACGACAAGTACGAGGCGATTCGGTCTACTGATCATATTTGCCGCCTTGGCATCGACGGCCTAGATGCAAGCATTCGCAAGCCCTACCTTAGTCCGGGAACATTCACGTTCCAGGCTCCTCGGCCCTAATCAGCATACGCTTGCCTGGTACCAGAAGACACACTTGCTTTGGGTAACCATCCGGGCGAAAGGGAGCGCCGGCGCGGTGGCTGGTCGTGATTAAGAGCCGGAACGTCCCCGCGCGGCTGGAGACCCCGGGCTCCAGGTAACAACTGTGATACTTTTTCTCGGGATGCAACGAGCGTGCGCCCGGTGACTGCGGGGGGCCACGCCGTCGAACGCGCTCTCGCCACCGGGAAGATGGTCGGCCTTCTGCCGTGCGACCTGATCTTCATGGATTGCCAGATGCCAGAGATGGATGGCTATGCTGCCGCGCGGGAAATCCGTCGTCGGGAAGGCGCGAACCAGCATGTTCCGATTTGTGGCGATGACCGCGGAGGTGCTGGCGGGTTGCCGCGAGCAGTGTTTGGCGGCGGGCATGGACGACTACATCGCCAAACCGGTCAAGATGGAATTCCTCTTCGAGGCGCTGCGGAAATGGGTCCCGGCCAAGCGCGAAACCAACAGTCACTAAGTCGAGCGGCAGATTACCACGTACTCGGTGATCTGACCCGGCGGCGGGGTGCGGCGAAGGGGCAGTAAGACTCAGTTTCCCGCCAACAGCCTCTTCAGTCTTGCCACCAGTTCCATCGGGTTGAACGGCTTCATGACATAATCGTCGGCGCCTAACGAGAACCCCATCAACACATCGCTGTCCCGCTGCCGCGCCGTCAACAGAATGACTCGCACCGGAATATTCTCCGCGCGGATGGCCGCCAGCACTCCGAAGCCATCCATCCCCGGCATGTTGACGTCCAGCACCGCCGCGTGCGGCCGGTGTACCCGGACTTCCTCCAGCGCCTCCGGCCCGCTGGCCGCCATCCGGCACTGCATGCCGAAGTTCTGCAAGGCGGAGCGGACTAGCGCCCGCACCGTGACATCGTCGTCCGCGACGAGTATCTCGGCAGGCCCTGCCACCGCGCGTCGCTCCGCCGTAACCGGTGTCACAGCCTGGTTCGCCGGTGCGGCTGGCTCTATCCGGGCCGTGCGCGACAACGCGAAGCTCAGCCGCATCAACGCCTCTTCGGGCTGCCAGCCGTCGATCAGGAACTCGCGCGCCCGCGCCTGCACGGCCGGATTGAGGGCCAACAGCCGTTCCCGCGCGCCGATGAAAACCAACCGCAGCCCCAGCGGCGGCACGAACTCTGGCGCCAGCCATTTCGTCTCCATCGTCTCCGGCCTCACATGCATCAGCACCAAGTTGCATTCGCAAACGGCCTCGGGCGAATAGTCCGCCTGGAACAGTCTGGGTTTCGCCCCCACGCGCTCCAAGGCGCCGCACAGTCGTTCCGCCTCCAGGTCCCCAAGTCCGACCAGTGCCACTCGCTTGCCCTCCAACTCTTGCACGATGGAATCCGGAATCTGCAGTTCCGCCACGGCTGCCGCTAGCTCGGCAAACTCGCGCGCTAGTATTTACTTGCGATAATTAGCGTACTAGATGATAATGGGGACATGCGCCGGCAGACCGCGACGATTCGTCTCACGGATGAGGAAGTGGGGACCTTGCAGCGGTGGATCCGCCAAGGCAAGACTGAGCACCGCTTGGTGGAGAGGGCGCGGATCCTCCTGCTCGCGCATGAGGGGCGAACCAACCAGCAGATCGCGGATCAATTGCACACGCGGACGGCTCGCGTCTCCAAATGGCGGCAGCGTTTCGGCGCGCATGGGCTGTCGGGTTTGAGCGACGCCGCGCGATCGGGGAAGCCGGCACGATACGACCAAACTACGGAAAAACGCGTTCTGGCCCTGCTCGATGAACGGCCTCCGAAGGGGTACTCGCAATGGAACGGGAATCGGCTGGCCGAAGCCTTGCTGGACGTCAGCAAGGATCAGGTGTGGCGCATTCTCCGCCGTCATGACATCTGCTTACAACGGCGGAGGAGTTGGTGCATCAGCACCGATCCGGAGTTTGGCCCGAAGGCCGCCGATGTGGTCGGGTTGTACCTCAACCCACCGGAGAATGCGCTGGTACTGTCGGTAGACGAGAAACCCTCGATTCAGGCTCTGGAACGCGCGCCGGGCTATTTGCGACTGCCCGACGGCCAAGCCGTCAATGGTTTCAGCCACTGCTACAAGCGACACGGCACGACCACGCTGTTCGCCGCGTTGGAGATCACGACTGGGTTGGTGAAGACGGCGCACTACCAACGGCGGCGGCGCCGGGAATTCCTGGACTTCATGAACGAGGTCGTCGGCGAGCACCCCGGTCGGGAGATCCATGTGGTTTTGGACAATCTGAACACGCACAAGCCCAAGAACGACCGTTGGCTGCAGCGCCACCCCCATGTACATTTCCACTTCATACCGACGTATTCGTCGTGGCTCAATCAGGTAGAGTGCTGGTTCAGCATCCTGAGCCGACAGGCCCTCCGGGGTGCCAGTTTCACTTCGCCCCGGCAACTCCGCCAGGCGATTGACGACTTCGTCACCGTCTACAACGAAAAGGCAGCACCGTTTGAATGGAAGAAGGCGGTCGTCTTTCCTTCGGCTCCCAAGCAACAATACTCTAACTTATGCAACTAAGTACTAGTTTCGTCAGCGCGACGCGCATCCGCGCGGGCGTCCAAGGCGGCGTTAGCAGCATGAGCTCCACATCCCGTGCCCGATCTGAGATTTTCGGAAATCCCAGCAGCCCACCGGCCCCCGCCCACCGGTGACTCAGCAGCGCGGTCTGTTTCTCATCGAAACTCTGGTTCAGGGTGGCCAGTAACTGCCGGCTCTGCACCATTCCGTCCATCAGGAATGTGCGTTTTAGATCCTCCATCTCCGATTCGGGAATCGCCAGCGCGATCGGTTGCGGAGATGCCTCTTGTCCCCTCGTGAGGCGTGTCTCGGCCCCTCGCGCCGGAGGCGCGAACGCGTCACCTCCGAAATCCAGGTATTGGCGAATCCCCGTCAGCGTCTGCTCGTCGATCGGTTTCGTCAGATAGCCGTCACAGCCTGCGTTACGTGCCCGCTCTTCACCGCTTTCGATCTCGGAAGCAGTCAGCGCAACCACCATGACGTCGCGCAGCCGGTTGTCTTGCTTAATTAGGCTGGTGAGCTCCAGCCCGTTCATTCCGGGCAGCACGATGTCCACCAGGATCAGATCCGGCTTCAAGAAGCGGAGCGAGGACCACGCTTGTTCCGCTGTTGATGCCACCTCCACCTGGTAACCTTGCGCCCGGAGCGCGAAAGCCGTCAGCTTCAAGCTGACGGGGGAATCCTCCACGATGAGGATTGTTTCACCCGCCATACGAACAACCGGGGCGCGATTTTCAGCCTCGCACCAGTGCAATCATAACCTGGAATTGCCATTTTGGCTACCAGCTTCGTGGGTGGTATACACCGAGCCGCCGTCCTTTGATCCGGCGTGGCGAGCGACGGCGAGGAAGCATAGCGACTACTGCAACACGAAGAGGGCCCTCGGTTGGCGATCCTCGATTGGCTAATGCCGGGTTTGGATGGCATCGAGGTATGCCGCCGCGTGCGCGCCAGCGACCACTTCGGCTATACCTACGTGTTGATTCTCACTGCGAAGACTGGAAACGAAGATCTCGTAACTGCCATGGAGGCTTTTGCCAACGATTAACTCACTAAAACCGTTCAAGTCTGCTGAATTAAGGGCTGATCTGAGAGTTGGCTACCGATTTCTCAGACTGCGGGAAAGGCGGCGGCTCACCAACCAACCTCTGGTCTTCGCCGGTGCGTTCGACGCCGCAACTGTGTACTCGCCTGAATGACTTATATGCAAGTCTGATCGCGCTACAATCTCGGCCCTACCACGAAGACTGGACTCACGATAGACCCGACAACGACAGGCAAGCCGGGCTTCCGGTCCATGTCACGGGCGTCAAGGGCGAGTCCTCGAAAGCAGCCTCGGCGCTTCTGGATGTGCCACGGCCATGCCCATTGATAGTACTAGTTGGTTAACGACCGTCAGTATGGCAAGCCGAAGATGTCAGGAGGAAACTCGATAAGGAAAGGGGTGGTTGTTAACCGGGATTACAAAACTGCGGCATAGGAGCGCCAAACGATGAACCATTCACCACTCTCAGACAGCCCGGCGGCGGAGCGCCGGAAAACAGGTGAGGCGAAGTGGACACCCCCGGCGCATCTTCTTGAACTCGCATCCTACGACGACGGGTTTATCGCCGACATCATCGACGTGTTCAAGACGGGTACCGAGACTCACCTCCAGGAAATGCGTACTGCTTTTTCGACAGGTGATATTCCGAGACTCCATTCCCTCGCCCATTTGATGAAAGGCAGTGCCATGCAGGTTGGGGCTGACGCTCTTGCCGAAGTTTGTCAAGCACTTGAGCTTGCGTCCAGCCTCGCGCCGGCATTGCGCCTCGCGGAACTAGTGGATCGTATTCAAGAGCTGTTCGCTGAAACAGGTGGTGCGATGACCTCGTATTCCAACGGTAACAAGGCTGGGAACCATTCAGAGCCGCTCTTGAGCTGAGGCCGCAGGCCCGAATAAGAAACCCCGGAGTGCTATGTCTAAAGAATCGACAGGCGGGTATTGCCAATACCTGATCTTGAGGATCAGGGCGGCGACGGCCTGGGGGCCGATGGGGTTACATTTCGTCCAGACGCGCACGCCGATCGAACGCACGCTCCGAATTGGGTTCCAGAACTGGAATTCTTTGCACTCCGGCCGAGATGTGTTGGGTGGGAGCCGGTGATGTGTCGGCGTCATAGCCTGGGTGCGTGCGTTGCGCTAATCCTGGCGTGGAATGGCTCCGGTCTCGCCCAGCAGTACAGTTTCCGCCACTACGGGGATGCCGACGGGCTTCAGAACATGACCATCCTGTCCTTGGCCCAGGACGGAGCCGGTTACATCTGGGCCGGATCGGAAGGCGGACTGTACCGCTATGACGGCACCCGCTTTCGTCTGATGGCCGCCGCCTAAGGGCTGCCCTGCGTCACCGAAGTCCATGCCTTGCACGTGGCGGCCGATGGCGCGCTCTGGGCCAATACTTGCGGGCGGATTTTCCGTTTCGATGGGCAGCGCCTCCAACCCATCGCCGGGCTGAGCGGTATGTTGTCGGGTGCCCAGCGGATGGCCAATGACGCGCACGGTCATGTCGTGGTGGCGACCCTTTCCGGCCTGTACGAGGCGGCGCCGGATGGCGACGGTTCCTTCTCCGCGCGTCCCTATCCGTTGGGGCCGGAACTTGCCGGCACGCCCATGCGCGGAATCGCGCGCAACGGCTCGCAGCTCTGGTTTGGCTGCGGGCGCCGGCTGTGCGTCGAAGACCGCGGGCGGGTTTCGGTGTTCGGGCCGGCGGAAGGATTACCGGACGACGCCTGGGACGCCATCGCCATAACGCCGGACGGTTCGGTGTGGACTCGCAGCCCGAGCAGGCTGTACCGGAAGCCACCCGGCGCGGCGCGGTTGGTCCAGGAAAAACCGGATATCGCATCCAGCACCTTTTGGGGCGCCTTGACCGCGGGCCGGGACGGATCGGTCATGGTCCCGACCGATAAGGGGCTGGCCATCGGCCGCGAGGGCAACTGGAGAGTGATCGACGATCGGCGGGGGCTGCGCACCGCGATGGCCAGCGCGGTGCTGGAAGATCGCGAGGGATCCCTGTGGATCGCGCTGATCGGGGCCGGCGTGGCCCGCTGGCTGGGTTACGGCGAATGGGAAGCCTGGACCAAAGCGCAAGGCCTGCCTTCCGACCTGATCTGGAGCATCCGGCGCGACCGGAAAGGCGCGCTCTGGGTAGGCACTTCCCTGGGCTTGGCACGGCTGGAGGGGCAGGGCCCGCCACGGACCTGGACCCGGAAAGACGGCTTGGGGGGCGATAACGTTCGATGGCTGGGCGAGACTTCCGATGGCGCCATGTGGGCGGTTCTGAAGCCGGGCGGCGTGGCCCGTATCGATCCGGCAACCGGGAAGATTCGCCTGTTCGGCCGTGCGGAAGGGCTCCCCTGCGGGACTTCGCACCGCGGTTTCGTCGACCATCTGGACCGGCTGTGGGTCGCCACAGCCTGCGGCATCTTTCGCAACGACGGGCCGCCTGCCTCCGAGCGCTTCCGCCGCATCGATCAACCCGAATCGCTGCGTCGCGTGGTGTGGGCTTTTTCGGAAGACAAACAGGGGACCATGTGGATAACCAACCCCGACGGGTTGTGGAGATTGAGCGATGGCCGGTGGCGCCAGTACCGGAAAGCGGACGGGCTCCTGAGCGACGACCCGTACATCCCGGCAATCGGCCCGGCCGGCGCTCTCTGGCTGCACCACCGCTACGATGCCGGAATCGAGAGAGTAGAGTTCTCGGGAGACCGCATCGTTCGCGCGACGCCGGTCCTGCCTGCCGATGCCTCGTCGGTCGAGGTCACGGCCTTTCACGGCTTTGACGCGTCGGGGCGCCTCTGGCGGGGCAGCGCCAACGGAGTGTCTGTCCTGGCCGGGGGTTCCTGGAGGTACCTGAGTACGGAAGACGGGCTGATCTGGAACGACACCGACGGGGAAGCCTTCTGGGCCGATCCGGACGGCAGCGTGTGGATCGGTACCAGCGGTGGACTGGCGCACTACCGGCCTTCTGGCGGTGGCTGGTCCTCGCCGCCCGTTGCCAATCCCATTCTGACCAGGCTCGAGGTCGGCCAGAAATCGCGGGTTGTCAGGGCCGAGTTCTCCACGCTCGGCTACAAGAGCGAGCAACTGGTGCACTTTGCCTACCAGTTGGACGGCGAACGCTGGACCGACGCCACGGAGCGGACCATCTCGTTTGCCGGGCTGGCCCCGGGCCGGCATCGGCTGGAAATCCGGTCGCGGGTTCGGGATGGGCCAGTATCGGCGAAAGTGGCTGTGGCGGAGTTTCAGGTCGAGCCGAAATGGTGGGAGACCTGGTGGTTGCGGTCGATTGCCCTGCTGCTGGCCGCCGCCGCCGTGTGGGGTGTCATTCTGTGGAGGAACGGGCTGCTGCGTCGCAGAAACCGCCAGTTGGAACAGGCGGTGCGCCAGCGGACGGCCGAACTGGAATCGGAACGTACCAAGGTGTTGGAAGAGAAGCGGCGCGCGGACGCGGCCAGCGAAGCCAAGGGCCGCTTCCTGGCAACCATGAGCCATGAGATCCGGACGCCTATGAACGGCGTGATCGGGATGACGGGGCTGCTGCTGGATACGGAGCTGTCGGCGGAGCAACGTGAGTACGCGGAGACGGTGCGACGGTCGGGCGAGTGCCTGCTGAGTGTGATCAACGACATTCTAGACTTCTCGAAGATCGAAGCGGGACGGATGGTAATCGAATCGTTCCCGTTCGACCTGCGGCTAGTAATCGAAGAAGTCAATGAGATGCTGGCGCCGAGGATCGAAGACCGCAAGCTCGACTTGGTGCTGGAGTATCCGCCAGACGTGCCGCGGCATTTCATCGGAGACGCGGGGCGAATCCGCCAGGTGGTTACCAATCTTGTGGGCAATGCAGTGAAGTTCACGCCGGGTGGCCACGTACTGATCACGGTGAACTGCGAATCGCAAGGCGGGGAGAAGGCGCAAATCCGAGTTGCGGTTGCGGATACGGGTCTGGGGATTGCGGCAGAGAAGTTGGACCAACTGTTCGAGGAGTTCAGTCAGGCAGATGGCTCGACGACGCGGAAATTTGGCGGCACGGGGCTGGGGCTGGCGATCTCCAGACAACTGGTGAACCTCATGGGAGGCGAGGTGGGAGTGACCAGTCAGGTGGGCAAGGGCTCGACTTTCTGGTTCACGTTGCCTTTGCAACTGGATGCGCAGCCGCACGCGGAACCGGTGCCCGTGGCCGACCTGCAGGGCTTGCGCGTGCTGATCGTGGACGACAACGACGTGAACCGGCGCATGCTGCACGAACAGATCACCAGTTGGAAAATGCGCAACGGCAGCTATGCGAGCGCGGCGCAGGCGCTCCAGGCGCTGCGCGAGGCGAGGGCGGCGGGCGATCCGTACCAGGTGGTACTGCTGGATTACCAGATGCCCGAGATGGACGGAGCGACGCTGGCGGCGGCGATCAAAGCGGACCCGCTGTTGAGTGACACGGTGGTGATCATGCTCACGTCGGTGGGTCACTCGAGCGAAGTGCGGCACATGCAAGGAGCCAGCATCGATGCCTGCCTGGTGAAGCCGGTGCGGCAGTCGCATTTGCAGAACACGCTGGCGACGGCATGGTCGAAGAAGCTGCAGAGCGGGTTTGCGACGCGGACGAAGGCGCTGCACGAGATCGCGACGCTGAAATCGAAGCTGGCGGGTAGCTTTGCCGGGGCGCCGGTGCGGGTGCTAGTGGCGGAAGACAACGTGGTGAACCAGAAGGTGGCGGTGCGTATGCTGGAGCGGCTGGGGCTACGTCCGGACGTCGCGGGCAGCGGGCGCGAGGCGGTAGAGCTGTGCGCGCTGCTGCCGTACGACGTGATTTTCATGGATTGCCAGATGCCGGAAATGGACGGCTACACGGCGACGGCGGAGATTCGGAAGCGTCAAGGGGCGAACGCGCGCGTGGCGGTTATCGCGATGACGGCGGAGGTGATGGAGGGCTGCCGGGAGCGCTGCATCGCGGCGGGGATGGATGCCTACATCGCGAAGCCTGTGCGGCTGGACGACATGATCGAAGCTCTGAAGAAGTGGGTGCCGACGGGGATCTCGGCGGCGAAGAGGAGCTGCCACGGCTGTAATCATAAGCGCCAGGACCGCACTGGAACGACGCTCCAATCGAGGGGACAAGGCACGGGGCTTCAGCGTAGTGGCCCGCCCGGTGGTTCTCTGATCACCCTGTGGAATAAGAGAATGATCGAAGCGCCGATCGCATCCTAGCACATCCAGTCGGCGTTACAATCGCGCATATGCGACTGCAGCGAGGTGCCCTGCTGGGAGTCTACGAGATTGTCTCGGCGCTCGGCGCAGGTGGCATGGGTGAGGTCTACCGGGCGCGGGATTCGCGTCTGGAACGGGCCGTCGCAATCAAGGTGCTCCCCGAACGTCTCGCGGCAGACCCACAAGCACTCTCTCGCTTTGCACGCGAATCCAAAGCTGTAGCGGCCCTGTCGCACCTGAACATCCCTGGCTATATATGATGTCGGCGCCGAGCAAGGGGTAACGTTTGCGGTCATGGAACTGCTGGAAGGCGAAACGCTACGAAAGCGTTTAAGGCACGGAGCCGTCCCTTGGAGCAAAGCTGTCGAAATCGCCGTAGCGGTCGCCGATGGGCTTGCGGTTGCCCACGCCAAAGGCATCATTCACCGGGATCTAAAGCCGGAAAACATTTTCCTCACTTGCACCGACCACGCAATAATCTTAGATTTCGGGCTGGCGCGGGTCAATCGTGGCGCGCCGGCGCAAGATGAATCGTCCATCCCGACGGAGAGCTACTGGCGGTGCTCTCCGTCAACTGGTTCAACTGGTCGGACCGGCCGATTCGATTCTCTCGCCGTGTTGCCGTTCGTCAATGCGGGCGGCGACCCCAATGCCGAATACTTGAGCGACGGCATCACCGAGACCCTGATCAACAGCCTCTCCCAACTGAAAAGGCTCCGGGGCACGGCCCGCAGCCTGTCATTCCGCTATGATACGTCCAATTTGATTGTTCGTCCAATTCTTATCCTGGCGTCTTCTTATCCTGGCATTGCAGTACGGTTAGTACCGGTTAACATAGGTCACCGGCGAACTCCGGCGCGCCTGCCGCCCGGGCGGGATCATCACCGTGCAAACTGGACCGAGCAAGGTTTCGCCACCGCTTCAGTAGGGAGACCACCTGTGTAGCTCACGGCGCATCCTGCCGCAGAACACTCCTGTATTGAGCGATGAGGCGGGGTGGTTAACGTTCACCCGTACTTCCCTTACCATATCCATATCCGTTCCCCTTGGAATTAGATTCCTCCCAATTTATACTACTTTCTGTCATGCCATTCTTTCTTGCGCTACTGCCCTGGGAGGGACTGGCGCTCATGGTCCTGTTCAGGCACAAACTCCGCTCCAACCGCCTCAGGGCATCCGAGAGAAAGACACGCCTCCTGATCCGGGCGCTCAGCACGGAACCGCAGGATTGAGATCGGATCTGACCTTCTCATCTCAGGGTCTGCACACGCTACAGGGTGTAAAGCCGCTTGCTCTGGCAGTCCTAACCTAATGGAGATAGGGATGCGGCTCTTGAAGAGATACACCCAGAAGTTGACACAGTTATGTCCGCGAGCAAGATGCCGGCCACACGATGGCGGGAAGACGATGAGTGCGGCGGTGGCCGGGGCATACCCCAGCGCGTGGTTCACCGTGCGGGGAACAGCACCTCTGGTATGGCGTAGAGGCCTGGATGTGCCCACTCACGGGGCGAGTTGCTCAAAGCCGAGCGTACGACCGGGAAACCCAGTGAGGGTCCCCGGCTTGTCGCGAAGGCTAGGCGGCTACTTTCAGTTTAGGACTTGAGGGGACCCTTGCGCTAATCGGGGGCCGCCCGGCTAGGTGGTCCACTTCGGCTCCCGCGTCTTGCAAACGGGTCGGGGGTATGGGCCGTCGGTTAACCAAGGTCAGCGTTGTCCGGGGGTCGTTGCCAGATTGATACTAGGCTTTGGCGCTTACCTGCAACTTCGAAAATGGGCCATAGTTGATGACCCCTTCCCTACCAGCAAAGGACCTGGCAACAGAGTGCAGGCACTCATTCCACCAAGACTGGTCGCCACCAGCATTGCTTCTTGAATTAGCATCGGACGACGCTGGTTTAATAGCCGACCTGTACCGACGCTCGAATTAAGGAAATCCGCGAAGCCTTGGCAGCTCTCAATTTTGCAAAGATCCGTGCTGAAGCCCACACGATCAAAGGTGGCGCCAGACAGGCGGGGCTGACGCGGTAGCCCAGGCCTGTCAAGAACTCGAGATTGTATCCGACCTTCAGGAGGCAATGCTCGTCGCCGCTCGGCTGGACCTTGTCCCAGAACGCTTTGAAGAAACACGCAGTGCGATGGCCGCGTATTCGAGTCGCAGAGAAATGGGCCCCTACAAATGTCTTTGACAACGCGGATCTGGATAACCAGCCTCGGGTCGCTGCTTTGTGCGTTGAATGCACAGGCACAACACTGGTCATTCCAGATGTATGGAACCGATCAAGGCTTAACCAATCCCACCATTCTCGCGTTGCACCAGGATCGCCAAGGTTTTCTTTGGGTTAGCACGGAAGGCGGCCCTTTCCGCTACGATGGCGATCGCTTTCAACCCTTCGCCGTGAAGTCCGCCACGAAACACGGCAACTGTAACTCCATGCATAGCTCGGCGGACGGCCAATTCTGGGCGGGATCGAATGCCGGCCTATTCCGCTGGGCTGGAGATGCCTTCGCTGCGGTTCCGGGGTTTGAAGACGTCGAACTGATGAGCGGCCAGGCGATCGGCAGCGATGCCGCTAACCTCTATGTGGCCGCTCCATCGGGGCTTCGCTCGATGCCCCTCCAGGGCCACGGGCAGCCGCGCCTGGAGTCGCCGAGGCAGTCCTATAGCGTATTCGTGGCATCCGATCAAACGGTGTGGTTCAGTTGCGGGCTTGCGCTGTGCTCGCTCAAAGGCGGTCGTGAACAGGAGTGGGCCGAAGATCGCGGCGTGACCGGCGGGCCCTGGAGAAGTATCGTAGAGGATCGTGCCGGGCGCCTGTGGATTCGTTCGCCCGAAAGAGTGCTGGTACGCGATTCGGCTGGGTCGCTGTTTCATGGTGTGCCAGACCTCCCCAACTTGAACTCCACCCACAACGCGCCCCTCGTAGCCAACCGTCTCGGGGAGGTCCTGATTCCGCACAGCGCCGGGTTGATGATTTGCGACGGCGGCCATTGCCGGAACTACGGCGCGGAGAGCGGCCTGCGGCACGCGGAAGTGACCAGTGCGTTTGAAGACCGGGAGGGTTCGCTTTGGATTGGTTACAGCGGCCACGGAGTGGCTCGCTGGCTCGGGCGCGAAGAATGGCAGAGCTTCGCCGAGGAAGAGGGGCTTGCCAATCCGTCCATCTGGCGCATCGTACGCGACGCCGCCGGCGACCTGTGGATCGGTACCAGCCGTGGCTTGTTTCACGGCGCACAGACTGGTGGCCGCTGGCAGTTTCGGCCAACGGATGCCGTGGGCGAGTTGTCCGTTTATGGACTGGCGGCGGAAGCCGATGGCTCCATCTGGGTGGGCACGTTTAAGAGCGGGGCGAATGGGCTGGTGCGATATAACCCTAGAACCCATCAGCGGTTGGTCTATTCTCCGCGCCAGCCTGTCGGGCGCTTCTCGGTCAATGCGATCGAGCGCGATGACAGCGGCGCGGTTTGGGTTGCGACGGCGCACGGCGTGATGCGCCTCCTGCCGGGCACCAGGTGGCTTGAACCCGTTCCCCTACCCATAGGCGACGCCGGCATCACGGAGGTCAGGTCCACGCAGCAAGGCCTCTTCGTAGCCAGCAGCAGGGGGCTCTACATTCAGGAGGGGCAGGTGCGCCGTGTGCTTACCGTGGCAGATGGCCTGAAGGATAATTGGATACAGTCGGTCGTCATCGGCCCCGATGGGGCGCTCTGGATTGCCTACTTCGCGCCCGTAGGGATCACACGCATCGAAATCAAGGGCGGGAATCTGCGGATGCGCCACTTTACAACCGACGACGGACTCCCCAGCAACGTCGTCTACTCAAACTTCTTCGATACAAGCGGCCGGCACTGGCTGGGTACCGATGGCGGCGTCGCAGTCCTCGACGGCGAGCGGTGGCGACACTACGATACGTCGGACGGACTGGTCTGGAATGACTGCAACGCGCACGCGTTTCTGACGGAGGCCGACGGCTCCGTGTGGGTGGGAACCAGCGGTGGCCTGGCCCGCTATCACCCTTCCGGCCGGCCGAAATTAGATGCGCCGGCCATGCTGATTACTTCGGTGATGCGCAACGATGCGCCGGCCCGGGGCACGGATTTCGATTCCTCTACTCGCTCCCTGGCCCTTCGGTTCACGGTGCTCTCCTATCAAAGGCAGACCGAGGAATTCCGGTACCGAATCGGGACCGGCTCCAGCCCGTGGGTGCGGACGCAAATGCATGAGGTCCGTTTCGCCGAACTTCCGGCGGGCTCATACCGGTTCGAGGTTCAGAGTGAAACGGAGACCGGAAAGTGGAGCCCGTCTGCTGTCCTGGATTTCCGGATCCATCCGCCATGGTACCTTTCGTGGCCGTGCCAGGTTAGTCTGTTCATCGTGGTCTGCGGCTTGGTCGGGTTGTGGTGGCGGCAGCGGGAGATTCGCCAACGTGCGATTCGAGCGACGCTGGAAGCGGCAGTCGTGGCACGGACACGGGATCTGGCCGAAGCCACGGAGCGGGCCGAGCGGGCCAACCGCTCCAAGGGGGAGTTCTTGGCGAACATGAGCCACGAGATCCGCACCCCGATGAACGGAGTGATCGGTATGACGGGCCTGTTGCTGGATACGGATCTCACGCCCCTACAGCAGGAATACGCCGACATCGTGCGCAGATCGGGTGAAACCTTGCTCAGTCTCATCAACGAAATACTGGATTATTCCAAAATCGAGGCCGGCAAGCTGGAGATTGAGTCGTATCCGTTCGACCTTTGCGAGGTTCTCGAAGATGTCAACGAGATGCTGGCCTCCAAAGCCGACGATAGAAAGGTCGATCTGCTCATGGAATATCCCGCGCGGACGCCGCGCAGGTTCTTCGGAGACGGTGCCCGTATTCGTCAGGTGGTAACCAATCTTGTCGGCAATGCCATCAAGTTTACATCCAATGGCTACGTTCTGATCTCCGTGAACTGTGCGGGGCAGGATACCTGGAGTCCGCAGATGCGGATCTCCGTGCGGGACACGGGCGTAGGGATTCCCCAGGAGAAGATCGGATTGCTTTTTGAGAAGTTCAGCCAGGTGGACGGCTCGACTACCCGGAGATATGGCGGCACTGGACTGGGCCTGGCCATTTCCAAACAGCTTGTGAACCTCATGGGAGGGTCCATTGGAGTGGAGAGTCGCCTGGGCGAAGGATCTACTTTCTGGTTCGACGTGTCTCTGCGGCTCGATACCGAACCGCAGACCGGCCCACCTCCGATGGCTGACATCAGCGGCCTTCGGGCCCTAATTCTCGATGACAACGAGGTCAACCGGCGTTTGCTACATGAACAGATCACGGGTTGGGGAATGCGCAATGGGAGCTTTGCTACCGCTGAGCAGGCGCTGCAGCAAATACGTGTAGCACAGGAAGCCGGCGACCCCTATCACTTCATCCTTCTCGATTATCTGATGCCCGAAAAGGATGGGATCGCACTCGCCCGGACGATTCGCTCCGATACGTCGCTGCGCGGCTGTGTGATTGTGATGTTGAGCTCAATCGGACAATGCCAGGAAGTCAACCAGACACAGGGCGTCATCGATGCGTGGCTTAGCAAACCGGTGCGTCAGTCGCAACTGTTCAATACGCTTACCAGCGCCTGGGCCAAGCGACGGGGATCGGAGCTTTCCTGCAGTTTCCGGCCCGAACAGAACTCGACGGTGCTGAAACCAGCCGTCGCCGGGGAGTTTGCAGCACGCCACTGCCGGGTGCTGGTTGTGGAAGACAACGTCGTCAATCAGAAGGTTGCGTGCCGGATGCTGGAAAGACTCGGCCTGCACACGGACGTGGCGGCCAACGGCAGGGAGGCGGTCGCAATGTCCGCACTGATGCCATACGACCTGATCCTCATGGACTGCCAGATGCCCGAAATGGACGGCTACGAAGCCACCCGTGAAATCCGGCGCCGGGAGGGTTCGGCGCGGCACGTTGCTGTGGTTGCATTGACGGCCGAGGCCATGGCGGGCTACCGCGAAACGTGCCTAGGAGCGGGAATGGACGACTACCTCACGAAGCCCGTGAAACTGGACGAACTGCGTGTGACCCTCAACAGATGGTTGCCGCAAAAGCAATTGATCCCGGATCTCACCAAGCCCGTAGCAATGTCAGAGTTGGAACGAGTCCTGCGAACTGAGCGCTCCGGGGTGGCAGCGCAACAGCAGCCTCGGATAATCTTAGCAGACGACGATCCCGCGAGCCGGATGCTGACGGAGATCGCACTTCAAGAACTTGGCTACACTGACATCGTGATGGCGGACGACGGCATGGCGGCCATCGAGGCCTTTGGCCGCGGGGGCGCTGACATCATCTTGATGGATGCGCGAATGCCGCGCCTCGACGGCTTCGACGCGACGGAGCGGCTGCGGTCGCTTGGATGCGGCAGTCCGATCATTATTTTCTCGGCCAGCGATTTCGAGGGAGAGCGGCAAGACGGGTTCAGAGCCGGCTGTACGGAGTACCTCTTGAAACGTGGCGACGTCGACGCGATGAAGGACCCATTGCGGCGTTGCTTGACAAAACACCTGCCTCGTTCAGGACACGTTTCAGAGGGGAACGACACGGTGACAGGGCAGCAGTCGGGGCTATGGACGCCGGGCCGCCCAAACTGAGGGCGTGAGTTTTGCGAGCCGCCGAATTGAGATGTCAGCCGCGCCGCCCAGCCGCAGGGCGCCTCCCGGCGCCGAGAGCGCGGTTGACGTCGGCGAGGCGCGGTGTGCCCGCGCGATAACGCCTTGCGCCGGATGCAAGAGGATTCCCAGATGCTCTTAACATGGTGATACCTCCCCCGCTGAAGATCAAAATCGAAGCCCCCGGCGATCAGCGCGATGGGCCCGCGGGCGCGCTCTAGGCCCGTGAACCGCGACATCGGGCGACGCGGCCGGGATTCTCATGCGCGTCCGCTAACGAGCCCCCATTGACTTGAGTCCGCGCCGTTTGAAAGCAGGCACGGGCAACCCCATGCCGTCAGCACCTGCTTGTTGCAAGTCCTGGAGGGCGACAATCGCTCGCGCCAGGGCTCTCTTTCTGGCACGCAGCCGAGAGAGGAGTTCGCACGTGTTCTCATCGAGCCCGCCGATGTCTAGCGAGGTCTTCGACCTCAAACCGACGAGATGCCAAACCCGTAGCGTCACGTGTTTTCTTGGCGCCCTTGCGACTTTGCGAGAGATTCTTCTACCAGTCCATTGACGATGCGGGTGATGCCGTCCTTGATCAGGGCCGCGTTGAACGGCTACATCGGCCCCTTGGCGACATCCGGTGGGTTGGTGACGTTCATGAGGGAGCAACTGGGCAAGCCGATTCCTTCGCCGGTCGTGCTGGGGCAAGTGACGGAGAAGTTCCGCGAGGCGGTGAAGATGATGGCCGCCCGAGAGCGGGTTCCCATCTACCAGTTCCATCACAAAGAACGAAAGGATGATGTAGCCAACGATTTCCGGCGTAAGCGCGGGATCCGTGATGGGGTGGTGTTCGTGGGCGTGGCGCAGGAGAAGGCGCAGGCCTTCCAAGGCAAGAAGATCGACGGGCAGTTCGTGTTCACGCGCGACAAGACGGTCTACGTCAATCACTACTATTTCTACATCGACGACGACGACTTCGGCCCGCTGTTCCTCAAAGTGTGCAGCTACGCGCCCTGGTCCACCAAGCTGTGTTTGAACGGGCACGAATGGGCCAAGCGTCAACTGGAGAAGAAGGGGATCGCCTATGAGGCCCTGGACAATGGCTTCTTATCGTGCGGCGAACCGGAGCAGTTGCAGGAGATCTGCGATTCGTTGGGGCCGGAGGACATCGATCGGGTGTTCCGGAAATGGCTGGCGCGGATACCGTTGCCGTTGCGGCGGGAGGATCGTGAGGCCGGCTACGATTGGAATCTCTCCATCTGGCAGATGGAGGTGAGTCTGACGCAGATTTTCGACCGGCCCCTGCGGGGGCGTGAGTTCTTCGAAGAAATCATTCGCGACAACCTGGACCAGGGCCGACCGGACCGGGTACAACTGGTGTTCGATCGGGTGGTGACCAAGAAAACACCCGGAGAGTTCCGCACCCGCGTGATTCAGGACGGCGTGCATCCGAGCCTGCACATCAGCTACAAGAACTTCGACCTGAAGCAGTATTTCAAAGAAGGCCGCGGATGCCGGACGGAGGGAACCTTCCGCAACCCGAAGGACTTCGATGTGAATAAAGGATTGGCCAATCTGCCCTATCTGCAGAAGATCGGCCGCGAGATTAACCGGCGTTTGCTGGAGGTCGAACGCATCAGCCATAACAGCGGCTTGAGCGGCGACAGCATCCAACACGTGGTGCAACCGACCGTTACCGAAAACGGTGAAAAGGCGCCGGCGCTGAAGTTTGGCCAACCCCGAGTCATGGCGTTGCTCCTGGCCTTGACCCTGTTCCAGCACTTGATCGACGGCTTCCACAATCGCGACTTGCGGCACTTGGTGGCCGACCTTCTGGGCGTCACCATCACCGAATACACCGGCGCCCAGATGACCTACGACCTACGCCGCCTGCGCCTGAAGGGCCTCATTTTCCCGTCCGCCCCGCACCCACAGCGCTTCTTATAGAACAAGTCGACGTTGAATTCACCGGTGAGATCCCGGGCTGCAACCGCCGACCACCGGGGATTGATCGCCCATTCCATCCGGATGATCTGCGAATTGCCCTGTGTGACGTCCTGTATGTAAGTAAAAGTGACCTCTCGAGTGATCTGCTGCTTGAGCGTGAGAGTGGCCTGAGGCGTTCCCGAAGTCCCGGACACCTGCGGCTCGATCTTGAGCTGGCTCACACCGAAGAAACGCTGCAACCGGCCCGCAACGGGCCGCATGCGGCCCGCAAACCGCGGCGATAACAGCACTGCCGCGGGCACACAGCGCTCGTGCTCCAGATACGGAAACCGCGGTGCGTTCGCCATGCGCCGGTACGCGCCTTCGACACGCATCCGGTCCGGACTGGCCACGCTTCAACCTCCCGAAGACTGCTAAGACGGGACTGTCACTGTCGATTGGAGGCCTGTCACGTACTCAATCTCGACGATCGTATGTTCTTCACGCGTGGGTCAACTGGATTCCGTTGAACGAAGGGACCGCCATCGGGTTTCCGGCGTCGTCCACCATCGTGAACAGCGTTCCGTCATTAATCGTGAATGGCTGCGAGCCGGTACCGCCCCCTCCAACCATGAACGTCGGCCCGAAATCCGGAAGATCAAAGATCTGACCCTCTGCGTTCTTCGGCCGCTGAAGGAGCCACTCGACCGATTCGCCGCTCAACGCGACACCCGCCGGAGCATTCACCGCGACCACGGTTGCTATCCCTTTCGTTTGGTTGGCCATGTTAATCAACCCGCCGGTGGGACTCAAGGCTTGGAGCAAACACGAGACCAAATCGCCGGGTGAAATCGGGAAGTTGGTAATCTCAACCAAGCCTGTGCTCGCGGGATTATTCTTGATAAACCATTCATACCACGCGAAGTAGAGAGCGCTCTGACCGGCGAAGTGCGCCGTGCCCGCGTGAAAAACATCGTTGCCGCTGGGAAAACCGTCAATGCCCACCGACATGATGGTGGCGTACCCGGAACTCGAGCCTCCGGCAGGGACCGTGACTCTGGGACTTGAAAGTGTTGTGCGGCGGGGCCTGGTACTTCGATGCCGGGGTCCGGCGCGTTTCGTACCGCAACGGGATCGAGCCTGAGGTCCGTAACGACGTTCTGGGGTTTTGTTGCGCCCGGGGATGGCGGTGAGGGAGGAAGGGCCGGGGCGCAGCCAGCGTCGCGGTGGCAGTGCTGCCGGGCACCTTGGGAGATCACAGGATGGCGGCTGGGTGTTTACTAACCCGAACCGGTAGGGCAAACTGATATAGCGGTTCAGGTGAGGATGCTTAACTGGAAACATTACGAAGGCGAAGTTGTCAACGGGGAGCTCCCGCTGGAGCGGTATCTCGGCGGCAGTGCAACGCGGGCAGTCTTCCAGACCCGGTTTGGGGAGGACAGGGCAGTCATCAAGCTGGAGGCCGCCGAACCACTGCTGGCCGGAGAACTTGTGGAGCGCTGGAATCTTGCCGCCGCCCTCCGCCACCAGCACCTGGCCGGGATTCATGCGGCGGGAACCTGGGTGCTGGACGATGTGCCGCTGGCATATCTTGTGACGGAGCATGCCGAGGAGAACCTCGCGGAAGTTCTCCGCGATCGTCCGCTCACGACGGACGAAGCCCGCGAAATGCTCCCGCCAGTCGCGGATGCACTGGCGTACCTGCACGGCCAGGGCCTGGTGCACGGCGACCTGAAGCCCTCGAACATCCTGGCGGTTGGAGACACCGTGAAAATCTCCAACGAGACGGTGTCGGCGGGCGATCCGGCCGAGGACATCCGGGCGCTGGGAGCAACGCTGGTACAGGCCTTGACACAGCGAGCGGATCCCGTGGTCGAGGCGCTACCCTTTCCCTTCCGGGAGATGGCGGACCACTGCCTTACGCACGACCCCCGGCTTCGATGGTCCGCCGACAAAATCGCGGCCTGGCTCCGTTCGCTGGAGCAGCCGGCATCGTCCCCTGCGGTGTCCGCGGCGCCGGCCGCGGCATCCGCGGAATTGGCCGCGAAACCCGCGACGGGGAAGCCGAGGGCCCGGTATTATGCCGCAGCGACCAGCCTGGTCGTCGTGGGGGCGGCGATTGTCGGGGGCGTGGTGATGCACCGGACGGCTGGTCCGGTACCGTCTGCCAGCGCGCCCGTGCAACCGACACCCGTTTCGGTGGCACCTGTACCGACGCCGTCCGGGCAGACCGCCACTCCGGTGCCACCTGTACCGACGCCCTCCGGGAAGACGGCCGCTCGGGTGCGACCTGTACCGATGCCGGACAGGCATACGGCCTCGCGGGAGATTATCCCGCCGGTTCCGGCGGTCCGCGAAGCGAAGCCCCCGCGGGGCAAGGGAGCAGCACAGGATGGAATCACGCACCGCGTGCTTCCCGACATTCCCGCCAAGGCCCGGAATACCGTTCAGGGCAAAGCGACGGTGGTGGTCCGGGTCACGGTGGATTCGGCGGGAAATGTAACCAAGGCGACATGGGAGCCAGGCGGCTCGCCCTATTTTGGCAAGCTAGCGCAAGAGGCGGCCCGACATTGGAAATTCGCCCCGGAGGAGGGTGCGAGGCCGCGGAACTGGATCCTGCGTTTCGAGATCATGCGAACCAATACGCAGGTCATCGCTCGCAGGGCGGGCCGGGAATAGGCCTCACGCGACAGCAGATTCAACGGTTGGAGGAACGTATGACCCATCGGAATCCCCGGATGGGCGCTATCTCTACTACGGCAGTGTATTCTCTTCTGGAATTTGGCGGATGCCGCTCACACCCCGGTTGCCGGATGGAAGTCTGGCTAACCAGCACGAAGAGCTGATCCGCGAAACGCTGCCTGTAACAGGCCATCGTTTCTGGACGCTGGGTCAGGGCGGGATCTACTTTGTGGACGCACGGGAGACGCCGGCGGTATTGAAGTTCGTCGATCTGGCATCGCGCAAAGTGACCGTTGTGGCCACGCTCCCCCAAGCCACCGGCAAAGTTCACAAGAGGTCTTTCGATCTCGCCCGACGGGCGTTACGCGTTGTATTGCGAGGACGACGTGGATCGGTACGAAATCCGCGTGGTGGGGAATTTCCGTTAGCCGGAACCCGCCCCGAATAGGGGCAGGCTTTTTCTTTATAGGAGTAGCGGCAGCAACGGCGCAGAAAGGAGTTATTGTGCCGCATATTGCGGTGGTGCAGTTTCCGAGTCCGGATGGGGTTCGCCCGGCTCTGTCGCCGAGCGCGCCGGTATCAGCAAGCAGGCCATGAAACAGCTCCTCCGGAGCCTCGAAGATCTCGGCTATATCAATCTGGTTCGATGAGACCAGGGCCCCGTAGGAATTTACTGCTTCACCAAACGCGGACGGGCCGCATACTCAAAAGTCCACAACAGCCTGCGCGACATCGAGCGCGAATCGAGCACTGAGCTTGGGCCCAAGGATTTCGCTCAACTGGAGCGCATCCGACTGCCCCTCCCACTGCCCCTCCCACTGGCATTCACGCCACGGCGGGGTCGTCCTCTGAGTTGCCTGATCCTTGCCTGTTAGCAGGCCGATCGCGATCGCGAAGACGCGTGAATCTCGATCTTGTCCCTGGTCTCGCGCACCTCCACGCGTCGGCCGCAGCGCCCGGAATCGCCGGGCGTGCAACACCAGATTGGGTGTGGTGTTCGTCCGCCAGGGATTCGGCGGG
>JGI12269J14319_10001073_pt1 | contig 27140 bp, 27 predicted proteins | sample PeaSoiSIISIP2007_FD_14319 | JGI IMG/M metagenome (IMG submission 14319)
ACAGCGTGTATTTATCCTTGCAGTCTCCATACTGATTGCTCAGCACCTCAGCCGCAGTATGCGGCTGATAGCGCCCGATGCCGAAGGCAATGCCGATGTAACGGAAATCGGTGCTGACGTATTTATAGATGGCGTGAAGTTTGGCGTTGTCGTCGCTCATGCCCTTGGTGAGTTCAGCGGCCTTGGCGCGAATCTCGGGCGTGGGTTTGACGCGTTCCTGTTGCAGACTGCCGTACCATTGGCCAACTTCTTCCCAGGTTTGAAAGCTTGATATCTGCACGTCGGCAGCAGGGGACGTGCCGCGGGCAGCTTGATACAGCTTGGTTTCCTGTTCCGCTTTTTGGTCTTCGGACGACTTATGTTCGAGCTGCGAAGTGGTCCAGGTGAAAACCCGGCGGGCAGTTTCTTGGGTGATGGCCGGTTTTACTTCAGGGCTGTTCCACTTTACGGGACGATCGCGGGGCACGCTGATTTGCAGTTGCTCCTGCAGAATGATGCCATCGCGGGAGAAATTGTAGGCGTACCAGAACTGGCCAGGAGCAAGCGGTTTGGTGCCGAGCCAATGGCTCTGGAATTCCAAGACATCGCCCACGCTGAGGCCTTTAACGGCTACGTGTTTCTCTCGCAGATCGCTGTAAAAAGGAGCCTGACGAGTAATTTCTGCAGCCATGTCTTGCGTATTTTCAGCCGGAGTCGGGACCACGGAGCCGTCTGGCTTGCGCACGCGGACGTAGTCAATGTCCATGCTTTCGGTCGAGCCCTGGTAAGAAAAAGTCAGCAAGCCGTAGCGTTGCAGGCCGGCGTCCGACTGGATGCGGACACGGGCGGTTTGCTCCCGCGTGCTAGTACCGTCGTTCTCGAAGACAATCCGCGTGGAGGTCTGCTCGACGACGAAGGCTTCCTTTGAGTAATCGGGTTTGATGTCCGGCTTAGAAGCAGCTTGCGCGTGAGCGAGAGGAATAGCGAAGGTGAAAGCCAGAAGAACAATCACGCGGCGCGAATGTCTGAACATACAATTGGAAGTATTTAACCTGCTTTGTACAAAAAGGCAAGCTATTCCTGGGCATGCCCGATCCCCGATGATGAGGAGGAAGCGCGAGTAGTGGCTCAGTTCGATAGGGAAGCGAGCCAAACGCGCGAATATTGCGTCGCAGAGAACGCGACGCATCGCGCGGCTCGCCCAGATCCCTCGCTGTGCAAAGAACGCTTGCTCGGGATGACAATCAAACTGAGCCACTACCGAAAGCGGGTGAGATCTGGCTCACGCAGGCGAACACTGATAAAATCGCTTTGTTACTTCCACACACGTGGGGCTATAGCTCAGTCTGGGAGAGCGCCTCGTTCGCAACGAGGAGGTCGTCGGTTCGAGCCCGACTAGCTCCACCAACAACAAGTCACGATAGAATTGATCGGCCGTGGCCCTTGAGGAAATTAACAGCCGGCCGGTTCGCCGTTATTTCCCGGAGGGCGGGGTCCCGAGTCCGGCCGATCCCTGGGCGAGGCGGCCTAAGCTTGCCGCAGACTGCGCGACTTCATCTGGTCCCTTCGTTCTTCCTGCGATGATCGGTTTGTTGGGAATAGTCTCGTAGGCGTAGCCGGTCAGAAGGGCGCTGAAATGCCTGACTCTTTCGCCCTTCTTGACGTTGAAGTTCAGCCGCGCCCAGCCGTAGTGGACTTTGCCTTTGATGATGAACTCCAGGCCTAGATAGCGATTCTTTTCTCCCTTGCCCTGATTCCACCACTGACCCGAGTAGTGATTACCGCTGCCGCTCTTTCCGGTGGCAAACCACACTCCCATATACATCGCGTTTGAAAACTTCTGCCCGGCAGCTCCGATGTGATCGCCAGCCTGGAGCGCGGAAACAAAATGGTCCTTCCCACGACCCTCGTTCCCGTGGGACATTGGAGGAACGACCCGCATGAACTGGGTGTTGTTAGATGGCCCCGAAACCCCGGTGTTGAAGAAGCTGAAATCGGTAATGCCGTCATGATTGAGGTCGAGAGGAACTTCAGTGCCGAGGACGATCTTCACATGCGCTGGCGTATAAATGATTTTCGCTTGAGCGGGTGGAGTCAATGCCAATATTCCCACTCCCGCTGCGCTGGCTGCGAGTGCGTACATGTTGAGTTGGTGATGCAGGGAATCGGAAAGCCTGGAAGGCGTTGTGGACGGTCGCGAAGACGGTTTCATAAGTCCCCTCTCGCCGAACGAAATGTATTTTAACTCGGGAGTCGACCTTCTCGGGTACCTTTCGTTGCGGTCTGGATGAAAATCTTTTCACAGTATCGTGAACGGGGCGGTCGGGCTTATGATTGGTCGCGTTTCGGAAGTCGAAACGAGGGACTCCGATTGAGGAGACACCATGATCGCATTCCGTTCCAATAGCTCCCAGCCTCCCGGCGTGCTCGCCAATGTCGGACCATGTCTATCAAGTTTTACCGATGAGATCGCCCGGCAGTTGGGCGGTTTGCGTAAGTTCAAGGCCGGGTCATGGGTTGTCGCTTTGATCATGGCTTTCTCGGTCACCGCGTTGGCGGGGGATATAGTTACGTTCCACAACGACAACGCCCGCACCGGGCAGAACCTGAACGAGACCATCCTGACGCCGAGCAATGTGAAGTCGTCGGGCTTCGGCAAGCTGTTCACCATGCCGGTAGATGGGAAAATCGACGGCGAGCCGCTCTATCTCTCGGCGGTTTCAATCCCTGGCAGCGGCACTCGCAACGTGCTGTATGCGGCGACGGAGAACGACAGCGTTTATGCTTTCGACGCGGACAATGGCGCTCAACTGTGGCAAGTGTCGGTTCTGAAAACGGGCGAGACCGCCTCCGACCCTGTCAACTGCGACCTGATCAGCCCTCAGATTGGGATTACCGCGACTCCGGTGATCGACCGCAAGAGCGGTCCGAATGGGACGATTTATGTCGTGGCGATGACCAAAGATGCTGCGGGCCACTACTTCCAGCGGATTCACGCGTTGGACATTACGACTGGGAGCGAAGAATTCGGCGGACCAACCACGATTGACGCACGCTATCCCGGTACGGGCGAGGACAGTCACAACGGTTACGTGGAGTTTGCTGCCAAGCAATATGCTGAGCGTGCGGCTCTGCTCCTGCTGAACGGCGTGGTCTACACGGGATGGACTTCGCATTGCGACCACACTCCTTACACTGGCTGGGTGATCGGCTACAGCGAAAGTACTTTGAAGCGCGCCAACGTGTTGAACCTGACGCCGAATGGCGGTCGAGGATCGATCTGGCAGGCAGCCTCTGGGCTGGCATCAGATGGAACGAATATTTTCTTTCTGAATGCGAACGGTACCTTCGACACAACGCTTAATTCGAATGGATTCCCCAGTCAGGGAGACTATGGAAATTGTTTCATGAAGCTTTCGACCACCGACAACAAACTGCGCGTGGCGGATTACTTCACCATGTACAACACCGTGCAGGAGTCGGAGCAGGACTTGGATATTGGATCAGGCGGGGCATTGGTTCTGCCGCCCCTGAAAGACAAGCAGAACAAGATGTGGGATCTGGCGATCGGCGCGGGCAAGGACGGCAACATCTATATTGTGAACCGCGATGACATGGGAAAATTCAACCCGAGCAACGACAACGCAATTTATCAGGAGATCGATGGAGCGCTGCCCGGCGGGTTCCACTCGATGTCAGCGTACTTCAATGGAAGCATGTATTACGCGCCGGAGGGTTACAATTTGTTGCGCTTCAAGTTTTCCAATGCGAAGCTCGGAGCGACTCCGGCCTCGAGGACTTCAACAATATTTCCACGTCCGGGGACCACGCCCAGCATTTCGGCCAATAATGCCCAGAACGCGATCTTATGGGCGATCCGGCACACCGATCCCAATGACATTCTTTATGCCTACGATGCGACCAACCTGCAAGAGGAACTCTACAATTCCACGCAAGCGGGAAACCGCGACCAGTTCGGCGCCGCCAGTCACTTTGGAACACCCCTGGTTGTGAACGGCAAGGTTTATCTGGGAACGAGAACGAATGTGACAGCGTTTGGCTTGCTGACCAAGTAGAGTCGCTTTTGTCCTGTCTTAACCCTATGAACTTTCGAGTGTGCGAGCGTGTGCCTGACAGGAATACATTTCGAGGAGGGCTGGGATTTGGGCAGCGGAGGCAACCGTCGCGGACCCGTATGTCATCCAACGCGCGACTCGAATCGCACGCAGCCACAGCGCTAACGAAACTAATCGACGAAAACCTGGAGGTTTTATGCCAGCTTCACGGAGAAATTCCCCTAATCTAAACTCCAATCATCCAAATTCCAATTCAAAGCGCCCTTTATTTCGAATTTCCCGAGCATCGTTGCAGGGCCTCGGGCTGATCTGTTTCAGCCTTTGTGCTGTCATAGCAAGTTCGGCGACGGACGTTTCTACCTATCACAATGACATTGCGCGCACCGGTCAAAATCTGCAGGAGACGATTCTGACTTACAGCAATGTAAACTCATCGAGTTTTGGCAAGCTGTTCATTTTTCCGGTTGACGGTGTGATTGATGCACAACCTTTATATCTTTCGGCTGTGTCTATTCCGGGCAAGGGAACGCACAACGTCGTGTATACGGTGACCGAGAACGATAGCGTGTACGCCTTCGACGCCGACGCCGGCACTCTGCTGTGGCAGGTTTCTACGCTGGGATCAGGCGAATCGCCTTCGGACGACCACGGCTGCGGGCAGATCAGTCCGCAGATCGGCATTACTTCGACTCCCGTAATCGATCGAGCCAGCGGTCCGCACGGCACCATCTACGTGGTTGCGATGAGCAAGAACTCCACGAGCTATTTCCAGCGGATTCACGCTCTGGACGTGACCACGGGCGCGGAAGAAGTCGGCGGCCCAATTGCGGTGAAGGCGAAATATCCGGGCATTCGGGCGACAACAGCCATAACGGCTTTGTCATCTTTGACCCCGCGCAGTACGCGGAGCGGCAGGGACTGCTTTTGCTGAACGGCGTCATCTATACGGCGTGGACTTCTCACTGTGACAATCGTCCGTACACGGGATGGATCATCGGTTACAAGGAGAGCACGCTGGCGCAAAGCAGCGTGCTGGATGTGACTCCGAACGGAAATGAGGGGTCGATCTGGCAGAGCGGAACTGGCATTGCCTCTGACGGGAAGAATCTCTTTTTCCTGGATGCCAATGGAACTTTCGAGACCACGCTGAACAAGAAAGGATTCCCCAACAAAGGAGACTACGGAAACGGTTTCCTCAAGGTTACGACCGCGAACAACAAGCTTCATGTGGCTGACTATTTCAACATGTACAACACGGTTTCGGAATCGGATAGCGATGAGGACCTGGGTTCCGGAGGCGCAATGGTGCTTCCGCCCATGACAGACGCGAAGGGAAAGACTCGCTACTTAGCCATCGGAGCGGGCAAGGATCAGAACATCTACATTGTGAATCGCAACAACATGGGCAAGTTCAATCCCAACAATGACAATGCGATTTATCAGGAGATTGACGGAGTGCTCGGTGGCGGCGAATGGGCTTCGTCGGCTTATTTCAACGGGAACATGTACTTCGGACCGGTGGGCAACAACCTGATGCAATTCCAGTTCTCGAATGCCAGACTTTCCACTTCTCCGCTGTCGAAGAGTGCCGAGTCGTTTACTTATCCTGGCACGGCGCCGAGCGTGTCGGCCAATGGATCGAGCAACGGCATTGTCTGGTCAATTGAGCACACTGATCCCAACGATGTTTTGCACGCCTACAACGCCACGAACCTGGCGACGGAGCTATACAACTCGAACCAGGCGGGAAATCAGCGCGATCAGTTCGGAACCGCCAGCCACTTTGGCACGCCGATGATCGTGAACGGAAAGGTATACGTGGGCACTTCGAACGGGGTCGCGGTGTTCGGAGTGCTGGAGCGTTAGGGTGGGCCAGCTTTTCTGGATTGCCTGGTCTCCCTTGAATTTTCAGACCATGCTGGGAATGGCTTCTTCTAATTCCCGCCGTTTGGTGCGCGCTGGAATCAATGCCAGACGATTTAGGAGCAGCTTTTCGCGAGCGAGGGCTACGGCCAGAGCTCCCACTTCAGTTTTCAGCGCCGCCCGCAGTTCAATGATGCGGCAGCCGAGCTGTACCCGGGCGCGCAGTTCCTCGGCTTGCACCGGCTTGGTCACGTAGTCATCGGCGCCGGCCCGAAGTCCGGCGGCGATATCCGCGGCGCTGTTTCTTGCCGTGAGCACAATCACGTAAATGCCCGCGGTTTTACGATGGGCGCGCAATTCGCGGCAGACCTCGAGGCCGGTCATCCCCGGCATTACCCAATCGAGGATTGCCAGGACCGGTCCGCTATCTTCCTGAAGCCGGACCAGGGCGGTAGGACCATCCTGGGTTATGGTCAGCTCGAATTCCGGCGATAGCAGCTGTTCCAGGATCTTGCGAAAAACCGGTTCATCTTCAGCGATCAAAACTTTCACAGGGCTCCTGTGAGACTCGTGCCATCACGATTTCCACCGGTGGCGGCGAAGGCTCGTCAATTAGATAGATCGTCCCTGCGACGGAAAACTTTAGTACGGCAGGGCGACGGCAAGAGAGGCGGCGGGTGGGTGGGACGCGGGGGGATCCGCTATTCTACGGACCGGTAATCAGGCGGACTGGAACAGGCGAAGTGCCGGATCCGCCGACGATCGGTGCTGCGACGCCGGGGTTCGCGCTGCAACCGGCGACATTGAGTATGGTGACCTCGATATCGCCGTGATGCCTCGCAGCAGGTCCAGCGTTGCCGTGGACCTCATTTATGAAGCCTTGCAGGAACCCGACGATGGTGAGTGGTTGGCCGCTTGCGGGTAAAGGATTTCTGGTGTCGATGATGGGAATCGTCACGATGGAGTTGCTGGTCGTGACGAGATATCCGTTCTGCGGAGGGTTTCCCGCTCCCCCGACGATCTGCATTGGAGCTGAGAACGGCGGCACCGGCGGCGGATTAAGGGCGTCCTGCCCTTTGCCGAGGCCTGTTCCCACTGCGTGGATGAGACATTCAGTTCCGATCTCGCTTAAGCCACCTGGCCCGCCGGGATTGATCTTGTTGTCCCAGGTCACGTTGTTTGCGCCGCCTCCGCATGAGAGCACCTGATACGAGGTGGTCATGTCGGCGCACTCAATGCTTTGTTCATAGTCGGTAGCTCCAGCGCAAGGTGGGCAGATGTTTGGATTTGGGACGGTCGGAGCCGTCACTAGCGCGGGCACGTAATCGACCTGAGGACGAGGACCGTTGGAAGAGATCAGGGTAGGGTCGATCGGCACGCAGTTGACCAATCCTACCGTACAGTCAGCGGAGAGGTTTATGGTTTCCCCGACTACCTCGATTCCGCCGGCTTCAACGACGCCGGTGAGGGGATTCACAAACTGAGTGCCAGGGTTGTTAGGGTCCGCGTTGGCGATCAGCCATGGCTTCACGCCCCGGGGCGCGATTGGTGTGTAGCCCAACTGCACGTTTGCCGGATTGTAGGCTTCGGCGGTCGCGGTTGCGGTGACAGTGGCGCTGCCATTTCCCCAAATTCGAGCAAAGAACGTGGGAAGCGTGGATACTGCCAATGTGACCGTGACGTGAGGATTGCTGTTGGTGGGATTAGCGGTGGCTGGGAAGGTGACGGTCTGCGACCATGTGGTCGGCCCTTTTCCTGCGATCTGATTGATGGCTGGGTTGTTGGCGGTCAGCATTGCGGTAACTGCGGCCAAGGACATGCTCCGGGCCAATAAGACGGCGTTTGGGAGGTTGGCGTCGCTGGGAGAAAGTGTGGTGACGCCGGAATCCGCGACCGCCTTGGCACCCGCCAGGGCGGCGGCATCGACTGCGCGCTGGGCCTCGCTGCGAGCTACGTAAAGGGTGACGACATCAATCGCCAGCGCCGCTACGGCCAGCAAGCTCAGCAGGGAGATCGCGACCAGGATTATGGTTTGACCGCGCTGTCGCTTCCTCGTGCGCGAAACTGTGTTCTGCCGCATCAGCTATCCTCAATCCATGTTCGCCGCTGTAGCATCGGTGATGATGTTCGTCAGCGTGTAATTAGCGCCCGGAACCAGCAACTGGATGACATTGTTGAAGTGCCATATGTACGGATATGAAATCTGGACGTAGGTGTCGGGCATGTACACATTCTGGGCTCCGGGAACATCGGGACATTTCGGGGAGACACAGGGGCGCGTGATTGTCAGTATCAGGTTCGGGGTACAGTTCGTGGCCGTGTAGGTCCAAGTCATTGGGCCGCTTGTGCTGCCCGGAGGCGACATCGTTCCGAGACCGCAGTCATTGAGTCTGGCGGCTAGCAGATAGGAATCTACGACGTAGCGGATGGCGTCCACAGACGGCGGCGTTCCTCCACCCAGGATGTCATTTGACGGCTCGCTGGCTCCGAAGCGCGCACCCTCGCGAGCTGCATTATTCAGTTCCTGCTTCAGGTTGAAAGCGCCGCCAAAATCGAAAATTCCTATGACCAAAACCACAAGCAGGGGGAGAGCAACAGCGAATTCGATGAGGGCAGCGGCGTTGGTGTCACGAAGCAACCGGCGATGAGACCGCGCCACGCCGGGTTTGTCTTGATCTGTCACGCGCGTCAGTATTCCCCCCTCATCTGCACAGTGGCCTTCAAGAGCAGGTTGAAGCCGTTTGATCCGAAGGGGGGAATAGGAGTAGGAAGCGAGAAAACATACGGATACCCAAAGCTTACGGTCACTCCGCAAGCTGGAGAGCCTGGAGCCGCCGGCGGAGTAAGTTGCACGTTGGAGCAGACAGTTATGTTGCTGTTGGCAGCGCAGCTGGGCGCGGCTCCTCCACAAAACGTGGGTGACGCGGGAGTATAGACCTGGATCTGGCCTGAGTTGAGCCCGGCAGCTTGCAACGCCGCCGTCACAGTCGTGGCGACGCTGCTAGCCGAGGTTTGTTGGTTTGGAGTTGCGCAACTCGCGCAGGTGTACATGGTCGCTGCGAGCGCGCCTTCGCGGGCCGCGTGGTTGATGGTGGCGTAAGTATTGAACGCTCGCCCGAACCAGTAGATCCCCAGAAGCACCATGAAGAAGATGGGGATAACCAGGGCGGCTTCNGCTATTTCTGAGCCGCGGGTTCCGTGCGCGAGTTTTCTTAGTTGGCCCACTCTTTTCATTTACTCCTGCACGCGAGACGCACGCCTGCATTCTTATGCGACTACCTGACGGCCGGCGTAGAGAATTACCGCTACTGCGATGGCCACGCCAAAGGGGACTTTCACCAAGTCTGGATTATCCAAGGTTAAGTCGGGTGCTGGCAAGTGCATGGTGAGGAGAGCGGCCAGCATGCGAGCCAGATTGCGGGCGGTCTCGCGGACGCGCTTTTTCCAAACCACCATGAGAGCGGCCATCAGGCCGTTCACCAGGATTCCGAGCAGCAGCACAGTCAGCAGGTTCTGCGGGCCGAGAAAAGCTCCCAGCGCTCCTACAAATTTCCAGTCGCCGGCGCCCAAGCTGCGCAGCAGGACGAAAGGAAGAAGCAGAGCCAAACCTAAGCCAGCGCCCAGCAGGGAATCTTTGGTTCCGGGCCAGCCTCGCAGCCAGGAATTGATCGCGATACCGAGCAGCAGGCCGGGCACGGTCAGCCAGTTGGGAATCCGGCGGGAGCGCCAGTCGGTCCATCCTCCGGCGATTGCGAGTACGGCAGGCAAGATGAATGCCCCTTCTTTGGCTATGGCCATACGGCCGTGATTTGCCGGGACGGCAGCGCTGGAATGTGCATTCAAAGAGTCCGGATCGGGCGGCTCTGCAACCCAGGCAGCGGTCACGAGCGTTTATGGGCGGATTGTCACATAGGGATGGGGGTAAGTCAATGTTACTGGAGCGATGAGGCTTTTCGCGGGGCGAATCTGGCCGAGGTGCGCCCGGATGCCCGGACGAGGCGTCCGGGTCTACGCGGGTATCGCCGGGTCTCGAAGCTATTGTTTTCACGGGAATTAAAAAGGCCCGAGGTTTCGGGCCTTTTCTGATCGAGTAAAGAGTTTAGCGGGTGAGCGGTGCTGGGGTGGTGCGCTGGGCGATGATGTGTCTGGCGTTCTCGGCCAATTGCTTGGCTTGTGGCAGCAGATCGAGAGCCTTCAGCACCTCGGGATCGGCTTCCGCTCTAACTTTGAGGCCTTCCTCCTGGCCGTAGGCATTGACGAAGATTTCGCTCTTGATGCTGGAGCGGACCCAATCGTCGTTCTGCACCAGTTCGGCTTCGGTGAAAGGAACTTTTTCGGAGTCGAGGAACTTGCGGAAATCCAGCATGGTGGCGTCATCGACTTCGAAACTCTTGGTCGGGTGGTGATTGACCATATAGTGTTTGGCGAAGTTGAAGAAGGCATAGTGCTGCAGGAGCGAATCCTGGAAATGATTGGTTTTGACGGGATCGATCTTGACGTCGGGCATGATTCCGCCGCCGCCGTAGACGGTGCGGCCGCTGTCGGTTAATTTGACTTCGCGGTTGACGGTGGGGTTCTTGTTCTCTTCGTCGCGATCAAAATAATAGTCGTAGAGCGAGACGTTGGCGTAGTCGCGCTGAATCAGGCGTCCGCTGGGCGTGTAGTAGTGGGCGGTGGTCAGGGCGAGGCCCGTGTTCTCGGATAGCGGATACACCGTCTGCACCAGACCCTTGCCGAAGGTAGTTTCTCCCACGATCAAACCGCGGTCGTGATCCTGAATGGCTCCAGCGACGATTTCAGCGGCCGAGGCTGTGCCACGGTTAACCAGGACAACCAGAGGATATTCTTTGCCGCCATCGCCGCGCGTGGCGGTGTAGCGCTTCTCCGGCGAATTGCGGCCGTGGTGAGAAACAATCAGCTGACCCTTGCGCAGAAACTTGTCGGCTACGCCGACACCTTCGCTGAGCAGGCCGCCGGGATTCTGGCGCAGGTCGAGAATCAGTCCTTTCAAATCGCCCATTTGATCCAGGGCTTCGGAGACTTCTTTTTCTGTGGTCTCGTTGAACCCGTTGATGTGCAGATATCCGATTCCGGGCTTGATGAGGAAATGCAAGTCGACGCTGTAGCGCGGAATTTCATCGCGAACTACGGCGAACTCGAGCGGCTTGTCGTCGCCTTCGCGCAGGATGGTGATGTGAACGGTGGTGCCTTTGGGCCCTTTTAGCAAGTCGGCTACGTCGCCGGTGCTCATGTTGTCGGTGGGCTTGCCATCGACCGCGACGATGATGTCTCCGGGACGAATGCCGGCGCGATAAGCTGGCGTGCCCGCAAACGGCGCGATGACGATGACTTTGTTATTGCGCGGGCCGACCGTCATGCCGACGCCGTAGTATTTGCCGCGCTGATCTTCGCGCAGCAGAGCGTACGATTTCGGATCAAAGAAATTGGAGTGCGGATCGAGCACATGCAACATGCCGGGAATGGCGCCGTTGTAGATGGCTTTGTCGGCATTCACGGGCTCGGCGTAGTTCTGCTCAACCATGTTGTACACGTCAGCGAACTGACGAAGGCTGTCACGAACGTCGGAATCGCCCCCGGGAGCTGCCGCGGGGTTGATCTTCTGTCCAAAGACCATACCGAGGAATCCGCAGGTGACAAGAACGACGACTACAAGGAAGAGAGTGTGACGAGAACTACGGGCCATCTTTTCGTTTCCTTCGGTTCGGGCATAGTAGAAGGCCCGTCGACCGCATCTGAGCGAAGTATAGCACGTCCCCAAACGCTCCTAAACCACCTTTGAGCCGACCTAAAGTAACCAACTGGGTAAGGGGAAAAGCTCTACGCACTCACTATTTTAAGATGCGTCGTCGGACCCGGAAGGTGCGAACGTAGTTGGGATATTTTGTCAGCAAAACAGGCCACAAACGTCAGGGGCGAAGGAAGTTGGGGAAATGACGCGGACGCGTTGCCGCCACCGCGCCGGGGCAGTATGATGACCTACATGGGGTTTTCGGAAACCATCTTCTTGTTTTTCCTGGCCTTGATCATTTTTGGGCCCAAGAAGCTGCCGGAGATCGCGCGTCAGGTGGGCAAGGCGTTAAATGAGTTTCGGCGGGCGTCAAACGAGTTCAAAGCTCAGATCGAGCAGGAGATTTCGCAGTTGGAAGTGGAGAATCGTCAGCAGATTTTGCCCCCGTCCGAGCCCCCGAAGGGTGCGGTGGCTGCTTTACCCGTGACGCTGGAACCCGCTGCCAGCGCCAGTTCGCGTCTAGAGCCAGGGTTTGAGGGAGCTTCGGAAGCGCGGTCTTCTGAACCCCACGCCATGATGAAGGCTCACGATGCCTGAGATCGCCGAACTTCCCCCCGTGGCATCGAAAGACGCCATGCCTGCGATGAGTTTCCTCGATCACCTTGAGGAGTTGCGGCGGCGGATCATCTACTCGATTATTGCGATTGCGGCCGGCTTTTTCGCCTGTTGGGGATACGCGGAAAAGATTGTTGGCTGGATGCAGAAGCCGATCATGGAGGCGCTGCAGAAGAACGGGATGCCGCAGACGCTGGTGTATCTGAACCCCACCGATCCCTTCAACCTTTACTTGAAGGTGGGAGCCTTGGCTGGCTTGTTTCTGGCCTGTCCGGTCGTGCTGTATCAGGTTTGGATGTTCATTTCGCCGGGTCTTTATCGGAACGAAAAGCGCTACGTCACGCCCTTCATGATTTCTACTGTGGGTCTGTTTCTTGCTGGCGGAGCCTTTGGCTACAAGCTGGTTTATCCGGCGGCGTTGGAGTTCCTGATCGGCTATGGCAAACAGTTCCAGCCGATGATTACGATCCACGAATACACTGACTTATTTCTGACCGTGATTCTGGGATTGGGCGTGGTTTTCGAATTGCCGATTCTGGTCTTCTTTCTGGCGCTGATGGGCGTAGTGAGTGCGGGTTGGATGTGGCGCAACGTGCGCTATTCGATTCTCGTGATTTTCATCATCGCCGCCATCATCACGCCTACCACGGACATCTTGAATATGTGCATCTTTGCCGCGCCCATGATCGCGCTCTATCTGGGGAGCATCGGAATTGCTTACCTTGTTCATCCGAAACAGCGGAAGGCGAGGGCGGAAAGAAAGGCACAATGATAATGGTAATGACGCGCGCGAGGTGGAAACCGGGGGACGTGAGGCCTCGGTTGTCTATTGCGGCAGCGTTGATTTTGATCTTGTGTCTGACTTTGTTTGCTTGTGCTCGGGGAAAAGAGGCTGCGGCTGCGCCAAACGAGTTGTCGTCTTCGACACTGGCTGCTGCTGTCTCTGCCAGCGCCGATCCGGGTCCGCCGCCTGCTTTCAATTCGGCGCGTGCCATGCAGTATGTGAAGGAAATCGTGGCCTTCGGGCCGCGTCCCATCGGGAGCGCAAATCACAAGAAAGTCGAAGAATACATTCACGCCCACTTGAAAGGCGACGTGGTCGAAGACGATGCTTTCACGATAGACACGACCGAGGGGAAGTTTCCCGTTCGCAACATCCTTGCGAAATATCCCGGGACGCGCGATGGCATCATCGTGATCGCCAGTCATTACGACACCAACTATCCGCTGCGAAACATCGCTTACGTCGGAGCGAACGATGGTGGGTCCTCGAGCGCGCTGCTGCTCGAAATCGCGAACCAGTTGCGCGGCAAGAAACTCGACGGCTACAGCGTGTGGCTGCTGTGGGATGATGCGGAAGAATCCATGCGGCTGCCGTGGTTTGATCCCGAGGCGCTTTACGGAGTGCGTCACATTGCGCAAGAGTGGCAGGATGACGGCACGATCAAGAAGATCAAAGCCTTCTTACTGGAGGACATGATTGGTGACGCGGACCTCAACATTGAGCATGAGCAGAACTCTGCGCCTTGGCTAGAGGATCTGATCTATCAGGCGGCGACGCGCCTGGGCTATCAATCTCACTTTTTTGCGCGTACGATTCCGATGGACGACGATCATGAACCCTTTGTGAAGCGCGGCGTTCCCAGCGCCGATCTAATTGATTTCGATTACGGCTACGGCAACGTTTTCTGGCATACCACGCAAGATACCGTCGATAAGCTCAGCCCCAAGAGCCTGGAAATTGTGGGAACCGTTACTCTCGAAACTGTGCAGATGCTGGACAAGAAGTAGAATCCTCGCCGCTTACAATCCTCCGTGGAACCGCCCGAAGGCATGGGCGAGCATTAGCGACTGCAGCAGGATCCCCGCTCCGAGGACGAGTACGTGTTGTGTCTTACGCAGATTAAACTCCCCGACACGACAAACCAGCAGGTAGCCGACTGCAAGGTTGAAGAGGCCCCACAGGACATTGACCATCGCGGAGGACAAACCTTCTCCGGGTGGCGATGCGAAGGGGCTCTGAAAGGCGTGCCCTGAGATCCCATTGCCGAGATGAGGAAGGCTGTTCGCGAGGAACATGCCTCCGAAGAAATACGCCAAATAGTGGTACCAGCGCATGGTCCCTCCCCCTGCCGCGAGAACAAATAGTAGCAGGTCTCAGTCACAACATTCCTTTTGCGCTTTCGCTTTTCCGCGATTTGATTTCTAATTCCAACCTTATGCGAATCGTGAAAATGTGTTTGTTCTTACCTCTGTTTCTGGTTGCTTTGGCGTCTGGGCAGAATCCCGTTGACCAGGTTATCGCTGAGGCCCTCAAGCCCTCGCCGCTCGACTCGAACTTGCAGCGTCTGACCGATGAAATCGGAGGCCGGGTTCCGGGAACAGTGGCGATGCGAAAAGCTGTGGATTGGGGGGTTGCCGCATTCAAAGCCGCGGGTGCCGACAGCGTCCACACGGAAGACTTTACCATTCAGGCCTCCTGGGCGGAGGGCTACACCAGAATGAGCATTACCGCGCCCGAACAGTTCGACGTGCGCGTGGTGTCGATGGCCTGGGCTCCAGCTCTTCCGGCTCATCAGGACGTGCCGATCATGGACGTGGGCGATGGGAAGGTCGAAGATTTTAACAAAGTCGGCAGCGTGGCCGGCGCGTTGGTGCTGGTGCACTCTCCGGAAATGACCAAGTGGGACGACCTGTTTGCCGAGTATTTGAGGGCGCCTGGAATTATCGATCGCGCTATGCAGGGCAAGGCATTGGCGATCGCATTCCAATCTTCGCGGCCCTACGATTTGCTCTATCGCCATACTGATTCCTCGCAAGGTGAAATCAGTCCCATGCCCATGATGCTGGTGGCGCGAGAAGACGCGAGTCGAATTGCGCGCCTGCTGGCTACGGGGCAGAAGCTTCGCGCGGACGTGGCAATTCCGAATCGCATTGGCGGCGCCATCACGGCCGCAAACGTGGTGGCCGAGATGCGGGGCAGCGAAAAGTCTGGTGAGTTCGTGATCCTTGGAGCGCACTTGGATTCGTGGGAACTGGGTACAGGGGCGCTCGACAATGGCTGCAACGCGGCTTTGGTGATCGATGCGCTGCGGGCGATCAAAGCGGCCGGTCTGCGGCCGCGGCGTAGCATTCGGTTCATCCTATTTTCCGGTGAGGAGGAGGGTCTGGTGGGATCGCACGCCTACGCCGTCGCTCATCGCGCAGAACTGGACAAGGCCGCCGGAGTAGTCATCTTTGATTCTGGAACGGGCCGGGTCACTGGCTTTTCCTTGGGTGGACGCAAAGATGTAGTCGATGCCGCAACCAATCTGGCCGTGCCATTGAAGCAGTTTGACGCAGCCACGCTGCTCACGACAGGCGAATGGGGCACCGACCATTTCGATTTCATGCTGGAAGGTGTGCCGACGTTCGTGGCCGAGCAGGAGGAAGCGAATTACCTGATCAACTACCATGCCATGTCGGATACTTTCGATAAAGTCGATCTGGCGCAGCTAAAGAAACATGTAGCCGAGGCGGCGGCTTTCACGTTTGGACTCGCGAATGCTCCGGCGCGAGTCGGTCCCCGCCTGCATCACGCGCAAATCGAACAGACTCTGCACGAAACGCAACTGGACGACCTGATGAAGACGTTCGGCATGTGGCAGCCGTGGCAGGAAGGCAAATGGGGTAGGGCTGACTAGAGCTGACTTGCGATTGGGAATTTCAAAGTTGGAAATCTATTGAACCCGCTACTCTTCTGGATTCTTTTCAACCTTTTCGTGCTGAGCATGTTGGCCCTCGACTTGGGGTTCTTGCATCGGCCCGGCCATGCGGTGAAATTTCGCGAGGCGCTGGTCTGGAGCGTTGTCTGGGTTGGGCTGGCGTGCGTTTTTGCCGTGCTGGTTTATTTTTGGCATGGGCACGCCCCCGCAGTGGAGTTCGTCACCGGTTACGTGATTGAACTTTCCCTGAGCGTGGATAACCTCTTTATTTTTCTTCTGATCTTCCGGTATTTTCGCGTCTCTCCCGATCACCAACATAAAGTGCTGTTCTGGGGAATTTTGGGCGCACTCCTGATGCGCGGCGTATTCATTGTGGTGGGCATCGGCCTTATTCGAAAGTTTCATTGGATCACATACATTTTTGGGGCGCTGCTGGTTTACAGCGGAATCAAGCTGTTTCGGCAGAGTGATGACCTGCGCCTGTTTCGGCGATGGGTGCCGGTGACCGAGGATTACGAAGGGGACAAGTTCGTGGTGCGGCGGATGGGCTTGTACGCAACGCCGCTGCTGGTGGTGCTGGTCGTGGTCGAGACGACCGACTTGCTTTTCGCCACAGATTCGATTCCCGCGGTGCTGGCCATCACGCTGAAGCCTTTCATTGTTTACACCTCCAACGTGTTTGCGGTTCTGGGTCTGCGTTCGATGTATTTCGTGCTGGCGGGCATGATGGAAGTCTTTCATTATCTGCACTACGGATTGGCTGTGGTTTTGATCTTGATTGGGGGAAAAATGATGGCATCGGATTATTTCCAGATTTCCACCGGCGTCGCTCTGGGTGTAGTTGGCGGGGTGCTACTGGTTTCTGTGCTGGCATCGTTGTTGCATCCGCGAAGTCAAGAGCGTTAACCGGTCTAAGCGAATCGGATCGAGTCACCCTTGATGATGGAATGCCTAAGGAACCTGGCGTCGTCGTGCGCGGGGAAGTCGGTACGATAGTGAGCCCCGCGGCTTTCCTCGCGGGCCAGCGCGGAACGGGCCACCAGCAAGCCAAGAGCATGGATATTCTGAGCCTCGTGCGCGCGGCGGGTCTGTGGATGGGCCACTCTTGGCGAAATGTCGTTCAGCTGTTTGATCGCCGTCTTCAATCCCGTGGCGGTGCGCACGATTCCTGCGTCCCGCCACAATAGATCCTGAATTTCGCAGATCACGTCTTCGGTCGCGTTGTCGACCGGACCGTTGGAGACCGCTCGGTTAGGTTCAACGGCGCTCGCTGTTGTGTGGCGCAATTCTTNCCGCATGATCTTGCCGGCTCTGGCACCGAAGACCAACCCCTCGAGCAAAGAATTGCTGGCCAGGCGATTCGCACCATGCACGCCCGTGGCGGCCGCTTCCCCGGCGGCGTACAAGCCGGGCAGCGTGCAACGTCCCTCGAGGTCAGTGCGCACGCCGCCCATGGCGTAATGTGCGGCGGGGCGGATTGGGATCATGTCTGTCGTAATGTCAATGTTGTATTGCATGCAGGTAGCAAAAATGCGCGGGAAGCGTTTCTTCACATGATCGGCGTCGAGATGAGTGAGGTCGAGGTAGACGATGGGGTCTTTGACGCGGCTAACTTCGAGTTCATGCAGAATGGCGCGGGCTACGACGTCGCGTGGTGCCAGTTCGCCCATGGGATGATATTTGGGCATGAAGCGGTCCATCTCGATGTTGCGCAGAATGGCGCCTTCGCCGCGTAACGCTTCGGAGAGCAGAAAGCGTGGGGCATTCTTAAGATAGAGCGCGGTGGGATGGAACTGGATGAACTCCATGTCGCTAACTTCCGCGCCAGCGCGGAAAGCCATGGCGACGCCATCCCCGGTTGCGACTGCTGGATTCGTGGTGTTGCGATAAAGTTGCCCCATACCGCCGGTGGCGAACAATACGGCGGATGCGGTCATCTGCTGCTGTTCGCCGCGCTCGTTAATGAGATGGATGCCGCAGACGCGGCCGTTGTCGACGACCAGGTCGGTGGAGAATTCGAACTCGCGAACGGAAATGTTTTTCAGGGTTTGGCTTTTGGCGTACAAAGCGCGAAGGATTTCGCGGCCTGTCGAATCGCCGTGCGCGTGCAGGATGCGGTTGCGGCTGTGCGCGCCTTCGCGTCCGAAGGTGAGCTTGGTGCCCTGGCGATCGAATTCCGTGCCCCATCGAATGAGTTCGTCGATGCGCTCGGGAGCATCCTCCACCAACACCTTGGCGGCTTCGGGATTGCATAAGCCATCGCCGGCCAGGAGCGTGTCTTGAAGGTGAAGGCTGATCTCGTCTTCGTCGCTGAGTGCGGCCGCGATGCCGCCCTGGGCCCACTGCGTGTTCGAGTCGGTGACTTCGCGCTTGGCTAACACGAGAACCGAGCCCGCGTCTGCCAACTCAACGGCGGCGCGTAGTCCGGCCACTCCGGCGCCAATTACCAGGAAATCGGTTTGAGACGGCGCAGACTGCATCAAGCAAAAATGGTATCACGCTGAAGCTCGGTGGCCGCGATGTTGACTACGCTATGATGAGATTCCATGAGCCGAGTGACCATCGCAACGCAACCGCGTCCGTACGACGCCGTCATTGAGAACGGCTTGCTGGAGCGCGTCGGGGAGCAGTTGCGCGCCGTGGTTGGAAAACGCGAGCAGTTGTTCGTTGTGACCGTTCCGCCCGTGCGCCGCAGGTGGGGCAAGACGCTGATGAGGTCACTGTCCGGAGCCCGATTCAAGGCTCGATTAGTCGAGATGCCCGACGGGGAGCGCTCGAAGAAGCTGGCTACGGTCGAAATGCTGGCGGAAAGATTGACGCGCTTGGGAGCAGATCGAAGTGCGGTGATCGTGGCGTTCGGCGGCGGCGTCGTGGGTGATGTCGCCGGTCTGTTGGCATCACTTTATATGCGGGGTGTCGATGTCGTGCAGATTCCGACCACCGTGCAGGCGCAGTTGGATGCGGCCATCGGCGGCAAGACTGGCGTAAATCTTCATGCGGGCAAGAACCTGCTGGGGACTTTTCATCAGCCGCGCGCCGTGTTGATTGATCCTGCGGTGCTTTCAACTTTGCCGGAGCGCGAGTTTCGCGCTGGCCTGTATGAGGCCGTCAAGTGCGGAGTGATTGGGAATCCCGCGCTGTTCGATCGCCTCGAAAACATTCAGGTGAAGGCTTTGCGACGCGATGCTGCAGCGCTGGAGTGGGTGATCGCGGAGTCGGTGAGACTGAAGGTTGAGATTGTCTCCTCTGATGAGCGCGAGAGTGGGCTAAGGCGCGTTCTGAACTTTGGGCACACCGTTGGGCACGCGCTGGAGGCTGAATCGGGTTATCGGCGGTTTCTGCACGGCGAAGCGGTCGCGTGGGGCATGATCGCAGCTGCGCGAATCGCAGCTGCGACTGGACGGATCGACGAAGGTTGTGTGGGGCGAATCTCCGATCTTGTGCTTAGTCTCGGCAAGCTGCCCGGAGTGAAGGCTCGCAGCCGCGACGTTCTCCGTTTGCTCCTGAGTGACAAGAAAACGGTCAGCGGCGTCGTGCACTTTGTGCTTCCGCGGAAGATTGGCAAGGTCGAGATCGTGAATGATGTGGCGGAGAAAGTGGTGATCGAAGCAATTGATGAGTTGCGGCGACTGTCCCAGTCGGGAAAGGATTGAACGTACGACTGTGAGTGATCCAACTAAAGCTGCGGTGATCGGGGCAGCGCCTGCAGGGGCCGGCGATCGGGTATCGGCTGCGCACGCGGTCCAGGAGATGTTTACCGCGATTGCGCCGAGATACGATCTGCTGAATCATGTGCTCTCGTTTAATGTGGATCGATTGTGGTGGCGGAAGACTGCTCGAAGTTTTGCCTCAATTCTGAGCCGAAAAGATGCGCGTGTGCTCGACTTGTGTTGCGGTACGGGCGACATGACATTGGCGTTGCGTCGGCAGGCTGGAGGGTCAGCCGCGAACATTCTAGGAGTGGATTTCTCTCATGCGATGTTGCGGCGGGCGAGCGTGAAGCCGGCAGGGAAGTCTCTTTGTTGGGTCGAGGCGGATGCGCTTTGCCTGCCTTTTGCGGACCAGCATTTCGATTTAATCACGACGGCGTTTGGTTTCCGCAATCTGGCAGACTACGACGCTGGGCTGCGCGAGATGGTGCGATTGCTAAGGCCGGATGGCGAATGCGGAATCCTGGATTTCGGAGCACCTCGCGGCCTGATGGGAGAGTTGTACCGAGTCTATTTCAAGCACGTCTTGCCCGCGGTGGGCACGGTGGTCTCTGGGGTGAAGGGTCCGTATGCTTATTTGCCCGCGTCGGTGGAGCGATTCCCGTCTCCCGAGGAGATGCTCCAACGGATGCGCCAGGCCGGATTCGGAGAAGCTTCGTGGACACCGTATACATTTGGGATTGCGGGATTGTATCGCGGCAAGAAGTAATTGTCGGTCTAGTTGGGCAGGGACGCAGCGAGCTGCGTCTCTACGAAGCTTTCTTTAGCAGGTCCGCGAGAGCGTGAATATCGCTCCCGCTGGCGTCGCCGATCACGAAGTAGCGCAAGCCGTCGTGAGCCCAGCTTTCGATGTTGAATGACAATTCTTTCTGGGATTGCGAACTGGATTCCAACCCACGGCCAGCGGCGCGGTCCTGGAAAATGAAAACGGAAATCTGGTGTTTGCGAATCTGGTAGATCAGTTCCGCTCCCGGCGCCTGTCCTAGATACGTGACGCGGCCTCCGACCAGGGTAAATTCTGAGTCTTGCAGTTCTGGCAAATTGAAAGTGAAGGGAAGTTTTCCCTGGAACCACGGCTTCACCGTATGGCGGTCGGTAGAAATTACGTCCACCGGATTCGCGCTCGCAAGCGTGGCCACGTGCAGGTCGGCAAGCTCGCTGAATGTTTGCTGCCGTTCTATTTGCTGCTGTCTGACCGAACTTGTGACAAATCCAACCACAAGCAACAGCGCAACTGCAGCGGTCACTCCGATCCACATACGGATTGGCGAGCGCCGCGGTTTTGATGCGATGCTTTTGCGCATACGCTCGCGGAATTCAGGAGTCGGGCTGTAGCGCTTACCGGCGGATTGTATCGCGCGCTTGGTCTGAATCAGGCTGAGCACATCCGCGGCACACGACGGGCAGGTTCGCAGGTGAGCGTCCAAGGTGCGCATCTCGCTCGCGGAGAGTTCTCCGTCGAGGTAGGTCTCGAGTTTTGGACTCCAGTCGTCCATTTCAGGTCCTCACCAGTTTCTGCTGCAGGCTCGCACGGAGAGTTCTCCGGGCGCGCGAAAGCCGCGACATCACGGTTCCGATCGGAATGGAGAGCGTCTCCGCAATCTCTTGGTATGACATTTCCTCCACCTCGCACAACAGCAATACTTCGCGGAAATGCACCGGTAAGGCATCGATTGCTGCTTGCAGCAATTGGTGTTGTGAATTGTCGATGAGGATGGTTTCAGGCGTTTCCAGTCCCGCCGGCAGCTCTGGGCTATCGTCGGAATCAATGGCGACGGTCGCGGTTGGCTTCAACCCGGTGCGTGAAGTCAGAAACGTATTCCGCAAGATCCGATACATCCACGCGCGGAAGTTGGTCCCGGGCTGGAACGAAGAAAATCCTTTCAGCGCCTTGACGTAAGCCTCTTGCACCAGGTCTTCCGCTTCGGTTCGGTCCTGTGCGAGCCAGTGCGCGAAATTGTAGAGCTGATCAAAGAGCGGCATGGCCAGCTCTTCAAATGTTGCTGCCGTCAAACGCTCTTCCGCCACCTCTCTAAGGTAAACCAAGAATCGGGGATTTTATTCCATTGGAAAAGCGTATTCTGGCCATGCCGGTTGCGTTTGTAGGCTGACGCTTACTGTGCCGGCCGTTTGCGGGTTCGGATCAGCCAGCGCAGAGCGTGAGTTGTGCCCACCGCCGCGCCGAAGGCAAGGAACATAGTGACGGGTATGTACCAGCTCCCCAAGACCTCATGCACGCCGGCTCGATGGCCTAGGTCCCCAAACCCGAAGGTCCCGCGTCCTACCCACAGCCCGACCTCATTTGGCATGAAGGGCTTCAGCAACGCGCTAATCAGAAACCCCGCCGCCGTCACATAGCCCACCATGGCCACCATGAACACGGCAAAACCGCGAACCCCGGTATGAGCCCAACGCCAGGCGCTACTTAACAAGAGCCACGGCGAAAAGCTGTGGCTAGCCTGAGTGAGAAGAAATTCAGTTTGATATTGCTCCGCGAGGCGCTCCGGTGCTCCCAGTCTGCGCAGCACTGCGTCAACTCCGGTCTGGGGATTGTCGGGAAGCGAATCCAGAATGTGGGTACGGATTTCTCTCAAAATCTCATCCCGCTCCTCGCGACGCACACCCCTCAGGGCTCCATCCAGACCTGCCAAGTAGCTTTCAATCTCGTCATTTCTCGTCTGCGTCAGGTTGGTCATGATTTATTCCCTTTTAAAACTGGCTCCACAAGAATTGTCAAACTGGCCGAAAAGTTGCTCCATGCTTCCGCCATCTCCTGGGCACGGCGGCGACCGGGTCCGGTCAGCCAGTAGTATTTCCGGGGATGTCCGGCCTCCGCTTCAACCCACTCTGCCTGCAGCAGGCCCTCGGCTCTCAGACGAGCCAGGATGGGGTAGACTGTGCCCTCCGCAACCTCCAGATTTGACTTGTCCGCCAGGCAACGCAGAATCTCCAGCCCATAGAGCCGCCCCATCCACAAGCTCGATAGGATTGCCATTTCCAGACAGCCTTTACGCAACTGGGCCTCCCAGTGCTGTCCGCGTTCGCCATTGCCATTCGCTGCCATTTCAGATGGTCATTGCACTATACATTGCAATGCAATGTATAATGCCACGCTAGGTAATCGCTGTCAAGAACAATTGTCGATGTCTTAGCTCATAACAGAACCGTGATTAGTTAGCGGGGTGGGCTTGTATGGGTGCCGCGGTCGGGATGACCTCTGATACAAACGAATCGGCAAAGGCATCGGCGACGGTGTAGCGGATCACGTTTTCATATTCCTCGCCCAGAAACTTGCGGAGGCGGTCGGTGCTCATCAGGTATTCGCCGGTCATGTAGGGCATGGCTTCGGGCGGGATCGCGGAGATCCCCAACTTCCACAGCAACTGCAGAATCAGCCGGAAGGCCAACTTTCCCGGGAGGCGAATGAGTTTGGCGTTCCCGACTTCGATACAACGGGCCAAGGTCAATGGCTCGCCGCGTCCGGTGACGTTGAGTACGGTGAGGCGTTGAGAATCGGGCTCAGTGCGGCCAACGATGTACGCCAGCAGACGGGCCATGTCATCCACGTGGACGAACTGAATGCGGTGCTCGGGGTATTGTTTTCCGAAGGGCAGCATACAAGGCAGGCGCTTGCCCTGATGACGCATTCTGGAAGCGCGCTTCGCCTGTCCATTGGGCGTGCCGCGAAACGCGCCAAGCATGTAGTTCTGCACGCTGGCGCCTGCAAAAATGTGGGGACGCAGCACGTACACCCCACAGCTTCGCAAGGCAGGCGCACGTTGCTGGACAACTTTGTCAGCCTCCATTTTGTGAATGGCGTAAGGCAAAGTATGCGCGCCCAGGGCGGAATCCTCGCTCGCCGGTGCCGCCAAGTCCGGACCGTAGACAGAAACACTACTCGGGAAAATAAACCGTCCTACGATGGAATCGTCGCGATTAGCTTCGGTGATCGCCTCCATCACTCTCGCCGTGCCGGCCACATTGATCTGCCACATCCGGTCAAGGTCGAAGACACCGGTACGCACCGGATCAAGCACGAATGCAAGGTGAATCACCGCGACCGGACGGGCTTCCCGCAACAAGAGGAACAACTCGCGGCAGGATTCCTCCAGGCCGAGATCCATACGAATAAAGCGCAGGGGAAGGCTGGTCTGAGGTGGATTCAGATCGACTCCGATGACCTCATAGTCGGCGAGCAGCGGCAATAGCCGCAGTCCCAGGTTGCCAGCAATCCCGGTAACGACCACGCTTGGTTTAGTACCGCCCATTACTTGGAGCCAGGAGGAGCGGGCTTGGGTGACGGAGTGCCGGTCGGTGGCGGCAGTGGCATTCCGTGCGTTGGCGGCATCTCTGGCCCGAAGTAGCTTTCGTTCAACGTGGGAGTAGAGGATTGCTGAACCGCCTGCATCTGTTCCTGCACGCGCTGGGTGCGAATCGTTCCGCGGATTTCCTCCTTCACCTTGTCCAGAGGCTCGACTTCCTTCGCGCCGACTTTGTAAATGGTATAACCGCTTGGGTCGGAGAACACGGCCGAGATTTCGCCGGTCTTCAAATCCATAACGGTAGCTTGAGCCGGAGGCAGGCTGCTGCGCCGCTGGTCGCCCATCTTGGTGCTGGGAGCCTTGCTCTTGATTCCGGCAAGCAGGTAGGCCTCATCCTGTAGCTTGGCAAAGGACTCTCCGGCGACGGCACGGGCGTGAAGCTTGTCGGCCTCTTTCTGCATAACGTCTTCCGCATCCTTCTGGCGCTTTTCTTCTGCCGCTTTACTCAGTTTGATCTTCGAAGCCGCGAGCACTTGAGATTCCGGAATGACGATGCGCTGCAGGTCAACCTCTTCAAAGTTAGACGTGTTTTTCTGGTAATAATCCTCGATGTCCTTATCGGAAATCTGCCCGGCTTTCTCCTGCACCGCCTGATTGAGAGCCTGGGAAAGGAATTGGATACGGGCAAGCTTCATTCGATCCTCGAACTTAGGTCCTTGATCCAGGCCCATTTCGTGCGCTTTTTCGGCCATCACAAGCGCCGAGGAATAACGCGTCGCGAACTGCCGGCGGACGCGCGGGGGCATGTTCGGTTGAACCGCATCGAGCACTCTTTCAAATTCGGAGCGCGTAATCACCGTTTTGCAATTCGTGTCGGCGGTTTTGTCGGCCGGGGGATTTTCGCACGATCCATTTATAGTGATCACGGGGGCGTCGGGCGCGACGTTCGGCGCATCGGCTTCCTTGCCTGCGGCGGCATTCCCCGCAGCCGGCGCGCCCGGTTGTTGGGCTGGCGGAGTGGATGTTGAGTTTGCGGCCTGGCCCCAGGCCACGGTCGCAAGCAGCAGACAGATTAACCCGTATCGCGTCATATTTTAATGAGTCCTCCCAGGGAAATCGAAAAAGGTCAGTGAAAATCCTAGCACAGAGTTCCGCCGCTGGCGGTAACGTGTTTGCAAATGTTCCCGCGAGGGCAGATTGGCGGACCGAGGCGTGAGCGGCGATAATGCTGTCATGGTCAGGTCGCAGGCGATTGACGGTCCGGCGTCCATGCGTGCCGAAAAACGCGCGGTGGCCGGAAGCTCTGTGTTGGCCGCGATCGCGATTACCATCTTGAAGGTTGTCGTCGGGCTGACGACCGGCAGTCTGGGCATCTTGTCCGAGGCAGCGCACTCTGGGCTTGATCTTATTGCTGCGATTGTCACATTCCTTTCCGTCCGAGTCTCGGACAAACCCGCCGACGCCGATCATCAGTATGGCCATGGCAAGGTGGAGAATTTCTCAGCTTTTATCGAGACTGGCCTGCTCCTCCTCACCTGCATCTGGATCATTTACGAAGCGGTGAACCGGCTGTTCTACCGGCACGTGGATATTGAACCGAGTGTCGCAGCCTTTGCCGTTATGTTCATTTCCATGGCGGTTGATTTTTGGCGCTCGCGGGCGCTTGGAAAAATTGCCACAAAGTATGACAGCCAGGCGCTGGAAGCCGATGCCTTGCACTTTTCAACCGACATCTGGTCAAGCGGCGTGGTGGTGGTCGGACTTGCGTTGGTACTGCTCGGGCGCCTGTATGGCGTCGATAAGCTGCGCGACGCCGATCCTGTAGCGGCGCTCTTTGTCGCTGGAGTCGTCGTGTATGTGAGTTCGAGACTGGCCCGGCGAACCGTCGACTCTCTGCTCGATGCCGCACCTGCTGGGGTTCGTGGGAAGATCGTGGCGGCGGTCAACAAGGTTGACGGATTGATCGAAGTGGATCGGGTGCGCATTCGGCGGGCAGGCAACCGTTACTTCGCCGATCTTTCCATCGGCCTGGCTCGCAACGTAACCTTCCAGCGTTCGGAGCAAGTCGCCGACGCCGTGACTTCTGCCGTTCAAGGTGTTCTGCCTGATGCCGATGTGGTGGTTCGTTCAGTGGCGCGGCCGGCGCGCCGAGAAAACATTTTTGATCGCGTCCGTGCTGTCGCCACCCGCAACAATTTCAATGTGCACGACATAAGTGTTCAGGATCTGAGCGGACGATTGCACGTTGAACAGCATTTGGAGTTGGATGAGCAGCTGAGTCTGAAGGAGGCTCACGATAAGGTGACCCGGCTCGAATCGGACATTCGTGCTGACGTGCCAGAGATTTCCACCATCCTGACACACATCGAGAGCGAACCCGCCACCATCGAGACCGGAGATGAGGTGACGCGAGATGCTCTGTTGGAGAAGAAATTGAAAGCGGTAGTCGCGCATTTTCCAGAAGTGCTGGACGTGCATGACGTCGAAGTCAAACACGTCCGCGGGCGTCTCTACGTTTCCTGCCACTGCACGTTCTCCGACGAGCTGCCCTTGTCGCGGGTACACGATATTTCGACCGAGTTGGAGCTTCACTTTAAGCAGAAAGCACCCGAACTGTTTCGTGTGCTGATTCACCCGGAGCCGCAGACTGACAACCGGCGGTAGAGGAAAGAAAATATGGTGGAAGCGAAAGCGATCTGGACGGACAATCAGCGTTTTTTAGGACAAGCCGGCAGCGCACACGGCATCGTCGTCGACGGCGACAGGAAAACCGGCAATAGTCCCATGGAACTGGTGTTGATCGCCTTGTGCGGATGCACCGGCTACGATGTTGCCAGCATCCTGGGCAAGAAGCGCGAGCCCTTCACCAGTCTTGAAGTGCGAGCCGAGGCCGAGCGCGCCGCCACTCCGCCGACGGTCTACACCGAGATTCGGCTAGTCTATCGAATCGGAGGGAACGTTTCGCACAAGTCGGTTGAGGATGCGGTGCGGCTTTCCGAAGAGAAATACTGCTCTGTCGCGGCCATGCTGAACAAGACGGTGAAGATCAGCTACCTGATCGAGTACACGGAAAAATAAGAAGCTGTCAAAACTACTCCTTGCCGAGTCGAGCGCATCCCGTCCGTGGCTATCTATACATCGCCAGCGCCACGTTCTTGTGGGGCGTGGCGGCCACGCTCGGG